>Ga0256842_1000288_pt1 | contig 43955 bp, 59 predicted proteins | sample 4559240metaG_FD_185973 | JGI IMG/M metagenome (GOLD analysis project Ga0256842, IMG submission 185973) | Hydrothermal vent microbial communities from Guaymas Basin, Mexico - 4559-240 | ecosystem: Environmental > Aquatic > Marine > Hydrothermal vents | place: Mexico: Guaymas Basin | collected... | reverse complement strand
CTATTACTGTGTACCCCTACCCCATGCAAAACATCCCTAGCGTGTCCTTTATGTCCAGATATGCAAAAGCACTTGTACGCCCTGAAGGAATTGCAATCCTTAACATTAAGTAACATATTATTTGGAGCCTATACCTTTATTGGTATAGGCTCCTTTACTAGTTCCAAAAAATCATTTATATTATACTGAAGAAACAATTTATTGTTGAATCCAGATCAAAGCTATACTAACATTAAAGGAGGTGGAACTATGAAAGTATGTCTGAAAAGAGTAGGCAGAAACGAATTCGAGGTTGAAGTTACACGTGATGATGGAAAAACAATTTCTGAAAATGCTTATTTGTTGAATCTTTGGCTAGAGTTGTTCTCTCATCAAAATACAGGGATTTGGAATTCATTGTGACATCCAAAGAGCCTGTACTAGTTGTGGTGTACAAAGGTTACATCAAAGTCTTAATGGAAGACAGGATACGTACTGATGAATCCATAACAGCAATGGATATAGCATTACACATTAAAGAACTTGACAAAATCATTAGAAACTTTATAGCAGAGGTAGATGAAAAGTTGAATCAAGACAGGATAGAATTTGAGTTATAGCGAATAAGAATCAAGTTAGAACCTTATTGAAAACCATTAAAGGAGGTGGAATTATGAAACATAAAATGTCATTTGAAGAGCTTTGTAAACGTGTTGAACGTGTCTTTAATACTGAAGAAGGACAAAAGATACTGGAAAGACTTGAAAACAAAGATCATCAATCAAGAAGACAGGCACTTCATGCTAAGTTTGACAAATTGTTTGGAAGCGAAAGGAGGAAGTAAAATGGAGTTTCTAAACTTGATCAAATGGAAGTTATTTAACACATGTGTTAGGGGTGATTCTTTCACCCCTATTATGAACAAGATACTCAAACTAATGGAAGAAACAGGAGAGTTATCCTCTATTTGGCTTGCCTATATAGATTCAAATAATAAAAGTAAATCAGCTACCAAACAACTAGAAAATGGTAAAGACGTTATAATGGAAGAAGCTTTAGACGTTTTGCTTGTTACTCTTGATCTTATTGCTAACCTTAAAAACAAATTAGATCTCACTGATGAACAGATAGCTGAAATTTTTAATAAGAAAGTTGAGAAATGGGATAAGAAACTTCATAGTAAGGAGGAATAATGAGGAAGTTTGGTGGTATGGTATCCACATTTGTTGAGGATGAACAATCTGTTATTGTTACATTCTATCCTTATAATGTTAATCAGAAAGTAAAACTTTCATCAGGAAATGATGATTTATATGAGATATCAGTTGAAACATGGGGTTCAGATCCAAGACTTTCAATTGACTTACAAACTAGACATGCAACTTTACAACATCTATATACAAGAGTTGTTAGTCAAGTAGTTCTTATGATGATTCCTTATTTGCTTTATTATCAAGTAAAAACATTGGATATACAGGCAGATCCAACAACAAAACAAACAATCAAGAATCTTCTTCAAACTTATAATATTAACATCACAATCGAGGAGGTTTAAATGTATACTGTACATTTTGTGGATAATGATTCTGTTCAAATAACAAAGAATATAGTGTGGAATGGCCGAGACTTGACAGGTTCTATACAAAGAGTAGGAGAAACTATACTATTTGGAAATATTGATGGAATCAGCATTCGTGTATCAATGCTAGAAAACGTAGATAATGTAGTTGCTTTGAGAATAGAATTTGATTCTGCAAATAATTATGTTGTTATCACAAAGAAGAAAGCATATGTTTTAGGAACATCACATTTTGAAATAAGCATATCAGTTGATGTTGAAATTGGGATGGTCTATGTTACATTAAATGTTGGAGATGCTTCTTTAACAATTCCAATTAAAATGTAGTTATGAAAGGAACCTAGCCGTAGAGGTTAGGTTCCTATGTTGAAAACTTAATTAAGAGGTACAAATGAAGTACATTCTTAGTTGTTTAGTTATTCTCATACTTGCATTTCTAAGTATCTCTAATCCAACAATTAATAAGTTAAGTGAGTTTCTGGTTATTCCATTACTAGCATGGATTTGTTCAAAATAAGAGAAGGAGGTGTTTCAATATGCGTGAATTCAAAACATATAGGGAATTCATACTGCATCAGTATTCTAAATTTGCAAAAGAACAGAAAAGATTGCTTATTGTAGGTGCTACAGAATTAGATGTACAGATTGCTGATTTACTAAAGCTTGACTATGAAATCTTTCAAAATGATTTGTATGATACAAACTATAAATTTGAATTCATTGAACCTTTTGATGTTATTTTCATATGTAGAGTTGCTGAGCATTTGTTTGAACCATATGACACACTTCTCAACTTCTTTGTTAAACTTGCTAATCAAGAAAGGATTGTTCATGGAACAAGAGTGGAAATTATAACTCCTAATATGAAAGCAACATATGAAATGCTAAAACAAACTGATAACATTTTCAGAAGAATCAGAGCATCTTATGAAATTGTAAATGAGTTTGATGAAAATCCTCATCATAATGCTCATAAAACGTTTATATCAGAACCAATACTTAAGGACGCTTTGTCTGATGGTTTTGTACTAAACTACATTCACAACAATATTTTATTAGAAGGATTTCCTCATTTCCATGAGATTTGTATTTTTGATAGAACAGATGTTGTCCAACTTAAAGAATATTTTCTTAATCATGAAAAACCAAAATTAAAACTGTCTATGATCACATTGGAACAAGCTTTGAATGATAGAGATTTGTTTAACATAGTTTTACGGTATCCATCTGTACTAAAACCTTTTGAAATTCCTTATCTGTATTATGTAGCGGCTAATCGAGGAATTGATTTCATTGATCTGGAACCATTTTGTAATCCAGAAAATTCTGGACTTAGTACATTTGCTGTAGAAATTACACCTGATCGTTTCGTTGCAAGAAGGACTTTGCATATTCCAGAAATCATTATTCCATTAGCAACACAAATGGATAGACTTTATGAATATGATGAAGACAAGCACATGCTAATAAGAGTTTAAATAAACTAAGGAGGTTACCATGATTAGAAGTGAGGTTTTTGAATCAACTGTTCCAGCTACTATAGTCTTTGCAGATTTGGCTATTGATGTAGAATTCAATGTAGAAGGTCATGTAGATCATATATTTCCAGATCAATCACAATTTTACAAAATTGAAATTGAAAATGTTTTAACAAAAGATCCAGATTTAGAATGTGTTGTACAAGATTTAATTCTAGAAAATATGGATAAAGTTTATGATGTGCTCATCAAAGACATACAAAATATAGCTAATGAATCATTTAATGAACCTTATAGGATTGATATTCATGAATCTGTAAATGATCGATTGAGAAAATAAATAATATGAAGAGAATATGCGTCTTGTGGAGGATCAAATGTATGCTTGTATGTTAGTATCACCAGATGGTGACTATGTTATTGATTATGAAGGTACGACCATCGATGAAGTAGTTGACAAAGTTGTAGATCGTGGATCACAATATTATTTCTATCCTTTTGAATTCATTGTTAGACATCCATTCAATCTTAACGGTTATGTTGTAGATCATCCATATTATAATTTCAAGAAAAGAATCAAGATTTCAAAATTACTTCAAGCATTTCAGGATACTTATAATCGCTTATCTGATAATGAAGAAATTGAATATGATGCTTATATTGAAATGGTTTTCAAAAAGTTTCAAGAAATATAATTGCTAAGGTTCATGCAGGTAGTAAGAGCGCTCAACATCAAAATAATACCAGAAACAAAGAAATGGTATCGAGGAGTGATGGATGTATAAGCATGAAAGAGAAATATTTAACATAATTACCAATACTCAGAACAAACATATTCGTTACATGGGATTAGACGATTGTAGAAAAGTAGTCGATATGCTACTGTCATTAGCTGGAGTTACTAAATTGTCTCGAATTAATTATGTGTTTAACTTAACTAAGAAAAGACGTTTGGTTCCCTATGCATTCATCTACAAAAGATGCAAGTATGATCAATTAAATGATAGATATGCAATAGTCATAGAAAAGAATGATGCATATTATGTTGCTGAAGTAGGAGAACAACAATCTTCACTCATCTATATAATAAAGAAACCAAAATCCTGGTTGTAAATGTATTTGTGAATCATAAACAATTAGGAGTAAGTGATATGGACATACTTCATCAATATTTGTCATGGACATTTCTTTTATACCTTTTCAGATGGATTGTTTCAGCTTTTGTGATGATGATTCCTTTGTGGTTCTTAGTTAAACTTAAAGTTGCAGAAAACTCAAAATACAAAGAATATATACACTTATTAATTGTACAAATTATAGGAGCTTTCATTTTCTTTTGGATAGACAAATTCATATTTAATCACTAGGGAGTTGTGATGAAAAAGAAATGGGATGATTTAAAACAACTAAAAGCATATAAGCTTATACAAACAGTTGATGAATGGTTAGAATCATTAACTAATCAAATTACTGAAGCGAAACAAACATTAGAACAACACAAACTTACATGCAAAACTATGGAACTTGTCACTAATGAAAATTTTGAAACTGAAGTTATTAAGCTTACACATGATGATAAAGTGATAGGCTATATAGTTAAACATCCAGATTTTTGCAATGATCCTCATAAGAAATGAACTCTTGCTGTTATAACCAAATTGATAGAAAAAAGTAACAGAAGAATAAGGAGGGATCTATGAGAGTTATTGAATCTGTTGATGAATTTCATGACATAATACAGAAAGGAGTAGTTTTGGTTGATTTCTTTGCTAAATGGTGTGGTCCTTGTAGAATGATGGAACCTGTGCTTTCAAGATTAGAAAAGGATATGCAAGATATAACTATTGTTAAAGTAAATGTTGATTCATTACCTCAATTAGCTATAGATTATGGTGTTAGAGGAATTCCAACCCTTATCATATTTAAGGATGGTGAAGAAAAAGACAGAATAATAGGTCTTGTAGGATTTGATATACTCAAACAAAGACTTACAGACCTTATGCAGGGGGTTTAAATTGGCTTATGATGTAGCTAAACATCTTAATATGTTTTTTGAAAACATCAAAGAATCACCTCGAGTGCTTATATTCGACATAGAAACTGTTCCTGATAAGTCATTAATTCAACAGTTTTATACAGAAGATGAGCTATCTGAAAAAGAAAACATGTATCAAGTCTCACTAGGATTTCATAAGATAGTAGCATTGTCATTTTGTGAAATTGATTTCAACAAGAAATCAATTTCCGAACCAAATGTATTTATTAATCTAGATGATGAACATAAACTTTTGCAAGACGCCGCATCTATATTCAAACAATTTACAAAGTTTGTATCCTTTAATGGTCATAATTACGATCTACCAGTTTTAGAGAAAAGATGTCTTCTTCATGGGTTAACAAAATCCTATACAAGTGAACAAGAAAGAATTAACTTAAAAGATTTCTACTTCAAAGTAAATGAGTTACAACATCAACCATGGAATCATTTTGATATTTTCAGAGTTATGAATATGAAAGGACAGAAAGGAGGTCTTTCTTTTCTTCTTAGTCTCCTTAACAAGCATAAATATGATAATATGAAAGGACATATGGTTGAGGATTTGGTTGCAAATAATGACATAGAAGCTCTTAGAAAGTATGCATTACAAGATGCTAGATTGGAAGCTGAACTATTTGTAGAAATAGTAAGATTTCTAGCAAAAGCACCTATCAGTTTTTCATAAAAAGTGTAGGTGTTCCGCCTTTTGGTGGAACACCTTTTATTTTTTGCTTTTTCTATGTTGAACTTCTTATAATAACGGAGGATTAGAATGGCATTCCAAATTCCATTACCAGAACAAGAAGTTATTTTACCCGTAACAGGAAAAACAGTAAGAATTAAAGCATTAACAGTAAAAGAGAAACTTAGCATTGTTGAATCTGAAATTTTGACTATGTCTGAACGATTAAAATTCATAACCAAACTAGTTTATGAAAAACTAGCTGATAAGGAGGACTTTCCTAACATTCAAACTTTTGCTTCCAACATATATGAATCTGATCTTAGCGCTCTTGTTTTAGGTTTAATGCAAACAACATATAGAAAACCATATACATTTCGTGTAATTTGTGAGCAATGTGGTTATGTAAACATTATTGAAAAACCAATAGGAGATACAATTCTTGATTTGCGTATTAACCAAGGTGGTCAGGATCGTTTCTTTAATGAGTTACATTCCGTAAAGGATGAAGCAACTGGTTTGCAATTTGTAATACGTTTACCATCTGTAAATGATTTGATTAAAGGTTTCAAATTTGCAGAAGAAAATGATATAAACCTTCTTAAAGAATCTGTAAAAGCAGATAATATAGATGCTCTAATTCTAAAAATGGCTCCTTATTTGTTGTTACCAGCAATAGTTAGTATTGAATTACCAGATGGAAATGTACTTAAAAATGATATGTCAAAATCTTCCATGAAAACACTCCTTGAATTCCTAATGCAATTAACAGAAGAATCATTAGCTCTTCCTCATGAAAAGCTTGAAGAACTAAGATCGAGATACAAACTGGTAACAGGCTTTAAGTATATTTGTCAAAATACTCAATGTGAAAATCATCAACAGAGAAAACCTTCAACTTTCACATATGATGTTTTATCAGAATTTTTTCCTATCCCAATTGAAAGATTACTCTCCGGATAAACAAACTGATGAAATGATAACTTTCTTTACCTACTTCTTAAATGTGAATCCTGAGTTTCTTATGAATATACCAGTTGAGAAAGCATTTACAACATTTAAAACCATAACAGAAATGGAAGAAAAATTTGGTATAATTGCTAAACGTGTTGATGAATATCGTATATCTCAGAGTTCAAATAAACTTACTATAACTCAAGATAATGTTGAACAAGTTGCTGATTCAATACAACATATAGCTAATACATATAATGCTTTGCATAAACAGAGGAAAGTTTAATGGAAATTCTAAGTTATGGTATTCAATCTCAATCAAATAAACGATGTATACTACCTGCTCCCTCTATTCCTCCTATTTTGTTATCAGCAACAGGTTTAGAATGCTTACAAGAAAAAATTCTAACTGTTTTATTTCAAAGAAAAGGTTCACTATTCTATGATAGATCTGTTGGAAGTGAGATTGATGCTTTGGTATGGGAAGATCTTAATGATGATACATTAAGCCGTATAAAAAACACCATATATGATGCACTGACAACAAGCATATCTGATATCATAATTGATGATATAATTACACGAACTGATTCAAACAAATCAATAGTCTATGTAACCATTGTTGTATCATCTGAAAATAATAACTATGAGATCAATATGTCCATTGATAAAACAGGTGCAATTCAGTTTGAAGGTTCTTAATCATGATTTATCGTACAATTTTTCAATCTGATTTAGTTAGTGAATATTTAGATCTCATATATCAACGATACATACTTACACAACCAGGTATTCTTGCTAATTACTATTCCTTTGATCCTGATGAATCTGTTTTTGATGAAAACACACTTTCATCCTATGGACAACCTGGTGGTGAACTAAGTGGTATCAAATACAAAGTTTATCATAATCTTCTACTTCTTTATGGAACTCGTGTAACTCGTCAAGAATCCGATTCACAAGAAAAAGGTGTAAATGAATATGAAACAACATTCCAAGTTTTTCTACCATCAGTTTATAACATAGAACCGTATAAGTATGATAAGGTCGGATTTAGACCTAATCCAAAACAAGATATAATGATTTATGAAGTTTCTGGAATAGAAGAATCCACACTAGCTGTAAACCCAAACTATTTTGGATGGTTTCTAACATTAAAACCATCCTTTTTAAAAGAAGATAAAATTCAAGTTACAAAACATTATGCTTTTGATACAACAACTAATTCAATTGTTGATATTGATCGGTATAATAGACGATTGATGTTATTCATAATAGCAGATAAAGCCAATCAATGTCTTAGAAAATTCTATAATCCTGTTATTAATGGTTGGATTGATTCATTTAATACATATGATTCAAAATTCGGATCAATTATAGCTTATAGTAGACCAATAATTCAACAATATTTCAAAGATTTAACATTATTGTACTTTTCAAGAATTGATAAAGATTTCATGTCTACTTGGAATCAGTTTCTTGAAACTCATAATCCAGAGGTGCTTAATTTGCAATCTCAAACACCATTCAATCCAGATTTGATAGATAATGATGATTTTGAAACAATTGTAAATCAAGATTATTCCATACTTGATTCATTTATACTTCTGTATAGATTGAAAAATTGGTTGGAGGTTGAATATAATGGATAGAATTCTTCGTGTAAAAGTTATGGACAAAACTTTGAACCAAGATTTTTGCAAAGCTGTTGCAGGACAAGTGCACATTAAAGTAATAAATCGTGATGGTGAGATTGAAGAAGTACATAAGAATAACACAGTAGTTATTGCAGGACGAAACGCAATGTTTCAAAAATTGACTGGTGTAACTTATACAATTAAGGATGAAGCTAATCATAATGTGACAGATGCAAGAGGTTACACACTCAACTTCTTCTGCATAGGTTCTGGTGGTGCACCTTCTAGTAACCCATTTAACCCAGTATCACCATCTCAGAATGATACAAAACTTTCTTCTTATATCTTTATAGGAAATCATAATTCATTGATTACATCTGATAAAATACATAAGGTAGTAGATAGCAAAAAGTTTCTCAGTTCAACTTCTATGCTTGTTACCTTTACTGTAGATTTTAGTGAAGCTAATCCAAACCAATATGGTAATGGTTCATCTGTATTCATAAACGAAGCTGGTCTTTCACTAGGAAATACCACTAGCTCAAATGCTTCTTCATTCATTCTATTTACACGTACAACATTTTCTACAATTGAAAAGACACCGGATAGAAAATTAGAGTTTGAATGGTATCTGTACTTCTAATGAGGAAGTAGAATAATGAAATTTGATAAAGATTTACTTCAAACCTATCAAGCTATAGTTAGGGATCCAGAAGTGGATCCCGTTTTCAACTCCTTTTATCAAGAAGCTAAGGCTAAATTTCAAGAATTATTTGACAAAGTATTTACACTAGAGCATTTTGATGAGCAGTATGAGTCTTTCCAAAAACTTAAATCAATGCTGATTGATAGATATGCAAAATTATTTGCATTAGCCAACTATACATCAAAAAAGAATACACCACTAACTCATCTTCCTTCATATGCAATAGATGCTATCTTTGAAACATTTGGATTTACATTCCATAAAGCTTTAAAGGATGAAGATAAAAGACTAATTGTACAGAATATCGTTGATCTAATAAATACAAAAGGTACACGTTCATTAGAAAATGTGTTACAGATTCTTTTAAGGTTTACTGATATTGAAATAATGGATTTAGACCTAGTGCTTGATTCAACTGATACATGGAACTTAGTAAATGTTAAGACAGGTTACCGTTACAGACTTCAGAAAATTCCAGACAATCATTGGTTAACAGATTTAGACGAGTTAAAGACACGCTGCAAAAAGAATAATATTCCACCTCAGTTTCGAACACCATTCTTTACATTGACTGCCAACAAAGAAAATCTAGATAAGTTAACCAAACTCATTCTGTTTATAAACGTAATAGTAAGAGATGAATTACGAAACTATTTGAAAACAGGTTCATTCACATCACAAATCTATATAGACATATTCAATATCAATATATCAATAACAGAGTTGTGGTTGTTTCTGATAACGCTTTATAAGACTTATATAGCTGTTACAACTGGGAATGAAGACTATCTAAATCCATTACCATCAACTGTATATGTTTTTGATGAAGATATAAAAATTGATGCATCTATTAAAAAGAATGCTTTTAAAGCAATTGCCAAAATAAGTTTACAATCACTAAAAGAACTCACATTTCAATTCTATATGGAACATTTTGAAGAACTTGAAACTATTTCTTTAGAACAATTTGATTCTTATTTAGCTTCAACATGGGAAGATTATTATGCTTTAGAAAAAGAGGTTCGTAATGCACTAATTGTATCAGCTTTCTTTTATATGAAACTTGCAAAACATGAAATAACTGATTTTTACATAGAGGATCTATGGGATAGCTTAACAAGGTTACCATATGATTATATAGAGAAGTATGTATCATGTGATGAAAATCCTGAAAAAGGTCTTTTATATGTTTTCTATGATCATTTTACAAAAAATTATAACGATAATTCAAGTGAAATTGTTTCTAAAATAATAAGAAATGCTGAAGGTCAATTAAGTATTATAAACAATAAACTGATTCGTTTCAAAAACCTCATTGTAGAAAAGTATAGAATTGGAGAAGTAACAAAACAAGACTTTCAAGCTTTAATAGGTTACTTTCTACTAAAACTATCAGAATATTTGTTTATGGAATATACAATTCGTTTTCCTATAAACGTCTTTTTTGGTGTTGCTTTAAACTATTACACAAGAGATATTATTAATAAGACTCTTGATGAACTTAAGCCTACTTATACACGTCCAATTTTTGGTGCAAGCACAACGAAATTCGAAATAAATAATCCATTGCTTGAATCAATAAAGTATCTACTTAAAAGTAAACTTATTATATGGCAATTATTATATGATAGTTGTCAAATAACAGATGCTTTACAACAAGTTATAAAACTAAGATTTGCTGATATTGTAAATAACATTACTCACACATATAAATTTCTTGATCCAAACTTCTTAACATATGTCTTAAACCGTGGTATCAATATTTCAATCTATTGTTGTAATAGTGAGGATCCTTATTGTTTCTCAAATATTAAATATCTAAAGGAACATTGGAAATGTTGTACACCAGAAAGTCTAAATCCAAATGATGATGTACGAGAAGAACTTGATGTTGTGTATGCTTGTAACTGGTGTTTGAATTCTTCTTTAGAGCATGAAGTAACATATTATAATGCACAAAATGCAATTTATAATTCCGATGTTGTATACAATATATGGCAACGCTCTGTTTCACCAGAAGAATTCGCTAAAGTTATAGCTGAAAATGCTGAACAGTGTATAACTGATTACGTATATGATGGATCCATTATACAAACAATCAGATATGATTTGTCCAAATCAACTAAAGGAATCTATGATCAAGGTCGTTTTGATGTAGCATTATTTGATTCAGATACTGTATCAAAATGTTTTGGAGTTGTTAACAAGTACTTGCAATATGAAGCTTTCAGTTACGAGGATCCTTCACATTCCTTGAATACAGCATATTTTGATAGATTCAAAATCATATTAAATAAATCTATAGAAGAATGGTGGTATAATGCAATTAAGATTCGTCCAATTTATTCTGTGCTTGATATTGTAGATGATTGGTTAAATGATCAAACTGTATCGTTTCTATCTGTTACAGGAGAAATCCTAAATCTTGTCATACATCAGAAAATTTGGGAAAGTTTGACGTATGTAGACTTTATAGGAAATATTAATGCATATCACAGATTTAAAGATACTGTATCACTAAATGATTTAATTTTACATACTGTGACACAAAGAAAACACGATATTCTATCCACTACAGATGCTACAAGACAAATTGTGGATCTGTATAATACATCTTTAATTGCATTAGATGATTTGAATAAGCATACTCTTACGCATACAAGACATGATAACATACATACAACGATGTCTTGTAAACTGAACACACATCAACATTTGCATGATGACTTATTTGCTACTGATGCTACTCATAGCAAACTCAAACAAATAACCAGTGATCCTTTATCATTCCATAGCTTAAGTAAGATAGCATTAAATCTAAACCTTTCTTCACATACATCCTTAAATGAACATGCTAAATCATCAGTGTTACAAACATTTGAAAGTGGTCATATTTCTATACGAGACAAATTTGATCTTAATCTAGTTGGAAGTGGAAAGTATGATGAAATATATACAAGATTCGATTCATCACAAACTTATGGTTAATAGCATAAACGATTTAGAGAATTTAGAACTGTTTCATGAATGGTTCTAAATTGGTTGGAGGATAAACTAGAATGATCGTTGCAAATACTGCTGGTGTTTTTACATCCATAGTTGATAAGTCCCAAATTCCAGAAACAACAGGAGTATCTACAACAGCAGCACAAGCTTTTATTTCCCCATATGGTGAAGATAACACTTGGATATGGGTTTCTGGTGTTAAAGACTTAGTTGAAAAATTTGGTACACCAAGTAAACGTTATGGACAAGCTTTCCTAAATGCTTATAGATTTAGCATGGCATCTAACTCTCTTTATGTAATGAGAGTTTTACCAAACGCAGATGATACAGTTGATAAACAACAGATTGATCCAGCAACGTTTTCTCATGTTATTCTTTGTTTAGCTCAAGATGCTAACAATCCAAGCATCAAAACTATCATACCTATTTACTTTAATAAGACATCTGATGCTTCTAATGTAATTCAAGATTCTGAAAGAACTGATGCTCCTACCAGATTCACAAATAAGAAATTTACTTTACCAGATGGAACATCTACTAATACAAATATTCATTCTTATCTCCAGAATATTGTATTAACAGATGAACAAAAAGATGCTCTTTCTTCTGATACAACTATAAAATCTACATTTCTTGATCCTAAAAATGTAACGGAATTAGATAATACACTGATACCAATTGCTGTTATATATGCTATAGGACGTGGTTCTTACTACAATCAAATCAGATTCAAAATTACATCTGTACCGGATCAACCAGAAGTTTTTGCTTTTGAAGTTTATATGGTTACAGACAATGGAACTATCAATCTAGAGACATTTTATGTAACATTTAATCCAAACATAAGAGATGGTAGTAATGAATCAATGTTTATTGACCACGTCATCAATACTTACTCCAAATACTTAAGATGTTTAACAAACGAGAATGTACTACCTCAAATTAATAGCAAAGTAGGTGATAAAACTTTAATTGAAGATGTTCTCACAAATACAGCATATTCTATAGATTCTTACAACACATCCTATCCTCTATATAGCTTCTCATTAAAATGTGGACGAGATGGTGATATCTTCAAAGATGGACTTCTGAATACTGCTGTTTATACACAATGTTTATTAAAAGCATATCAAGGTCTCTATGATCCGGCAATCCTTAATAAAGAAGAGATTGTTATTGATCTGTTATTTGATGCTAATTTTGATATGTCTGTTAAACAGGCATTAGTAGATCTTGCTAAGAAACGTGCTGATTGTTTTGTTCTACTTGATCTTAAACCAGCTGGTGATTTAAATGGAATTCTTGACAATATGAAAAATGTATTTAGTTGGTTAGATGCATGGCAAGCTGCAGTTTACGCACCATTCACAGTTATAAGGAATCCAGTAGATGGAACATTAGAGAAAGTTTCACCGTCCTATCATGCATGTTATATTTATCCAAATAACGACAAACAAGGTGTTTGGAAAGTACCAGCTGGAACAACTAGAGGTGTTTTAACAGATATAGAATATCCAATAGTAGCAATAGATGCTTTGCCTGAAACTCTTAGCAAACTTTATGCAAACAACATTAACCCTATTGTGAAAAAGAATGGTGTTTATTGCTTCTATGGTAACAGAACAGCACAAAGAACATCTTCAGCATTAAGTGATATAAACGTTGTGAGGACATTGTTAAAAATTGATCGTGATCTTTCCAGATTTTGTGAGAACTTCATATGGGAAAACAACACACCTGATACTTGGTTAAAGATAGAAGAAGGTATCAAAGGAATTCTTTCTACATATCAGAAAGAAGGTGCTCTTTATGAATATTCTGTAGAAGTTGGTGCAACAGACTATGAAATCAAGCATCATATAATACATGTGAATGTATATCTATACATTGTAAGAGCAGTTAAAGTTATTCCATTACAATTTACTATTAAATAACATTGAGGGTCTGGCCATTTGTGGTCAGACCCTTTCAAATATTATCGAAGAGGAAGTCTACTATGTTTCTTTCTTATCTATCACATGGTGCACCAAAACTTGATGTAAATGCTGATAAGCTTCTTTATCCACATGATCCAGCTATAGCAGGTTACTTTGGTGTATACTTTGAAGGTATTAGGAATCTTGATTCTAGGATTTTTGGTGAAGAGCTAAACTCGTATGCTCTTCGAACTAATTCAGATATAAGGAATCCAAAACTAATTGAAGACTCCCTTACAGCTTACTGTATAAGTGCTGAGATACCTGACTTATCAATACGAGTTTTAGATGTTAAAACTGTACAATACTTTTCCATTGGTATTCCATCTGTTCTTGAGTATTCTGGACAAACAACAACCTTTAGATTTTATGATACATCAACAGGCATCCTTATACGATTCTTTAGAAATTGGTTCTATGTGTTAAGACGACCAGATAAATTTACACCTAAGAGACGTGTTGCTAATACACATAATGGTTTTCTTAAATGCAATGCTATTCTATTTGCAACAGATCCATCTCTTTCTGAAATTACATTTGCATGTGGATTCTTAGGCCTTATGCCAACTAATTTACCACTGTCAAATTTTAACATGGATGTTCAATCAAGGACATTTACTGTTATTAATCAAACATTTAGATTTGATCGTATTGTATTTGATGATCACATATATAACTATGCATATAATACCCTTCTACCAATGTTTATGAATCATGATGGAGTTATACAATGGCAATTGGATTAAATTCTAAATTGCAAAAAATTGTATCAAATAAAATCACATCATTGGAAAAGGAGTATCTTCCTGGATGGGATAAATTATCCTTATTAGCATCTTCATTTATACAATCACATACTGAGCAAATTTTCCAGAATCTAACTTCAAAAGTAGAAAGTAAATTAGCAAATCTGGATCGAACATTACAGTCTCATATTCAGACATTAGATAAACTATTTGGTACGAATGTTCTTAACATATTCAAAAGCGATAGATCAACGCAACATACATCTACATGTAATTATTCAAAATTTCTTTTACAGGATCCATACATAACAGGTTATTTCTTTGTAGTTTTTGCTTTACCTAATACACTTAAAAAGCAATTACAAATAGATGTTAGTCATACATTAGGTTATTTATGCAAAGATGTATCACAACCAACACTAACAGTTAATTCAATAGAACAGCATGGTTATGGACAAGTAGTTTGTAATATACCTACTAATGTGACTTATGATCGACAAATCACGATGACATTTTATGATACATATCATCTAGCAATTTCACAGTTCTTTACAACATGGATTCTTTCTATGCATGATACACGAACTGGCTTACCACTATATAAGGATCAAAGTGATTTCAAAGCTTCTTGTTTAGTTATACATTTCAATCCAGCATTTAAAAAGATTCTCATCAATGCATATATAGGAATCTATCCTAGTTCATTACCTCAAATAAATCAAGCAAGAGATTCAATATCTATTAAAGAAACTCAAGTTACATTTACATTTGATCAATTTTTATTTCCAATTAGCAAAACCTAAACTATAACCTTATACAAATTTTGTTGAAAATGAAACGTTTACATAAATTGGAGGATATTCGATAATGGCATCTCTGAAAGACTTTCTTAGAAATGGTTTATCTGGTGAATGTGATAATACGTATCAATTTGATCCATTCATAAAAGGTACATTTTTTGCATTTTTAAAAGCACCTACTGGTATTAGTGAACTAAGCGACTTAGAAGATTTATTCTCTAAAACTGTCCTGTCTGTTACACTCCCAACACCTACTATTACAGAATTGGAAGCTGTAGGCCAAGGTGGTCTTAGAACAATGCATGCTGGTGGAATTTCATTAGGAAATGATCTTCCTGTACGCCTTAGAGATACATATGAATTAAAGATCATCAAAGGTCTTTCTAGATGGCATAGAAGCATAAGAAGTTGGCAGACAGGACTTTCAACTGTAGAACCGAGATCTTCAAATTACAAAGGTGAATTAAAATTAATCTTAACATCTCCATCTGGAAAGTATTCGCCTATGGCTTTTAAATTCATAGGTGTTTGGCCTACAAATGATCCACTTAATGCTCTTGGTACGGATATCAATGATATATCACTTGCAGAAGTAGATGTTACATTCAAATTTGACTTACTATGTCCATTATCACCAGATGATGCAAGTAAACTTCTTGATGATTTAGATTCTAGCAATGTAGATGAATGGTAAAACTAGGTAGGAGCTCATATTAGGGCTCCTACCCTATGACTTTTTAAAGAGGATAACAAATATGATACATAAACTACTAGAAAGCTCTGGATATATTGTAAATGATTTACAAGCGACATATCTTCAGACACCTCTTGTATCTGGATACTTTTTCGTATATATCAAACTACCAGAAGCATTAACAAAACTTTTATCTGATCATACTTATGCTGAATCTGTTCTGATACGAAATGTTCGTTCAACGGATCTTCCAAATATTGCTTTCCAAAATGAAACAAGAGAGCATGGAAGAGGCTTAAGATCGACAATTCCTATTGGAGAAGAAATTAGCAATGATATCACAATAAGATTTCAGGAAACAACAGAATTTGAAATTCAAACTATCTTATCAATTTGGCAATCCTGTATACTGAATCCGGTTACATATAGACCTTTAATAAAGAAATCATTAGGACAGTCCTGGCTTGAATTATTCAAAACAACTATAACCATCTATGTTTTACCTCAGAATTTTTTGAATAATCCAGAAAATCTAATCATATTTAAAATGTATGGAAGTCATATTGATCAATTATCATATGCAGATAACCAACCAGATATTACACAAAATAACATTGTAACAATTACAGCATCTTTTAAGTTTGATAGATTTGTTCCTCTTACTAAATCTACAGCTACATTATATGGTATGGAACAAACTTTTATGACATCCGTTCACATGCTTTACAATTCTCTAAAAGACTTAAAAGATGATGCATATGCCACGTTACTTAGATTGTTTGATGATCTAAACCAACGCTTACAAAATGATATAGCAGAATTTCAGGAGGATAAACACTAATGATTTCTAGGGATGAAATCTTACAAACATTGTTGGAACAATTCAAAAACAATTTTGGTTTTCAGATAGATTTTGACAAACCTAATCTTGAAACATGGCTAGTTCAAACACTAAGCATTTTAGATGAAAACCAGCTCATGTATCTATCACTACTTATGAATGAATCATTTCTTACATCAGCTTTGCTTCCAAGTACTATCAAGAAATTCGCAATAGACTATGGCTACCAATATCGACCCATACAACCAGCACATGGAAACCTAGATCTTTATATTGAACTTGACCAAACTTCGAATATAGACGCCATTATCGATTTTAACACACGTTTTGTAAGTAATACCAATATAACCTTTGTACCTCAGAAAAAGCTTTATCTTACATATTCAAAACATACAAATGTGATTAATCTTATTGGATATGATTTAACAGGTAATAAAACTGTTGAACCTTACGAAATTGTTTTACTTGAAAATGGTTCACCAGCTATAGCATTTCAACTTCCTATTATACAAGCTGAAAGAAAGATTTATTCATTTGTAGTAGCTACTGATGATGTTGTAAATTACAAGTTTCCAGTTTACACAATTCCGAAACCAGAAACAGGTGATATAGCTGATATACGTGTTTATGTATCAGGTTCACCAGCTGAAAGAGTTGCTTATCTGTTTGAATTGAAAAAGGATACATATTCATATGTTGTCATAGATGCAGGGCAATCATATGAAATTATGTTTGGTAACTCTCTTATAGGAAAAGCACCAAGACCAGGTGATGTAATTACATGTGAAGTTTTGGAATCCTTAGGTTCAAAAGGAAATGTATATGCTAATACACTTAGACTAGCAACACCTATTATTAATCGCTTAACACAATCACCATTAAATATAATCATTCGCCATAAAGATATAATGAATGGTCAAGATGCTGAAGATCCAAACAGTATTAGATTTAACACAATAGCAAAACTACATCAGAATAATCGTTTAGTATCATCTAAAGATTTTGATTTCTTAGCAAAACAGAATATACTTCCATTCAAATCTATTTTTACAGTATTTACAGAATCAGATTTATTTGTTAATGAAGTTGATGTGTTTGGTTTCTTTTCTCAAGATGGTTATATTCCAAAAACCAATACATGTATTCTACATACAGATCAAACTACAATCAAGCAATTCACAAAAGTATATCAGAAAGATCTGACCAAGAATGAAGTTGTAACAGATCCACAAGAAGGTGAATGCTATCTTGTACCATTTGAAATACAAATTAATACAGATACCAGAGTTCCTATTGCATACTACTATGTTTCAAATAGACCAATTCCATTCAAAATCATACAAGAAAATTACTATAGTAAAGATCATCAATCATATGCTAAACTCAGTAATGCATTTGTATCATATGATAAACAAAATCAAAAATCTTTGTTAGTACTTCAATTCGTACTTCATGTTGCAGAATTAACAGAAAATTCATGGAAAGTAAATGTTGGTTTGGAACAGAATGGAAAATTCTATGAATTGAATCCTTTTGACCATCATTTTGATGACCAAACAAAAATTCTTACATTAAAAATTGAGCTACCGAATGAATTAACTGATGAATTAATAACAGGTAATGTCTCCTTCTACTACAAATTTGATTCTGAAACTGAATTTGAATTACTCTCATATGTAGAGCTAAGTCCTTTTATTATCAAGACAAATATAACACCTTATCTCCCATTAAAACTTACAGATCAATATGTTATATACGGTGTTCCTGTTATTGAAGATAATGATGATATTCTTGAAAGCTTAGATCTTCTATTTGTAAATGCAACGAATGAAATCCAAGATCGAAAAATGATTACAAATAAGATAGCATTAGCATTTGGTAAAACACATGGACTCATATCGAATGCATCTTTAAGTACATCACCTCTTAATGAAATAGAAGACAATACAATACCACTACCTTTGAAAATCAAAGTTTATGCAAAGGTTCATACATTGAAAGAAAAAGCTGTTGTAGCAAAAGAAATTGAAGATGCAATAAGAAATATGATTCAACCGGGTTTCCAAGTGGATGTAATAAGAAGTAAAATTATACAAACATTACATGATGCTCTAGATTACTTACAAGAAGTATCCATTTATATCATTGACAAGAATGGAAATGAGCTTGATAAAGATATTTCTATAAGAATTACACCATATGATATACCTAAAGATCAAATACTTACATTTGTTCCAGAGGTAATTTCTGTTGGTAATATAGACATAGATGTTTCTTATGTATAATGGAGGTCTTATCTCAATGAGAATAGCTTTTAAATGGTTATCTAATGTTTTAATATCAGATCGATTCACATTCAAGGAAATATACTTTACACATTTTGATCAAGGTAAGTATGAATCATTCAAAGAGCTTATTCGTCAAAGGATTGTATCTCTTCTCTTTCAAGATTTGCTCAGCTATGTTAATAAGAAGGCATCACTTTACATAGCACCTTTAGCTCATTATACATTCATTAATCAATCAGATATTATTGAAAAGTATTGGAAACAAATTCTTAGTACTGATTTACAACTCACAAATGTTTCTGTATCATGTGAAGAAGCTAATAGTTGTTATGATTGTCTTTTGAAAAAGATATTTTCACCAGTTTGGAATCAATCAACACTAGATTCTATTGCTTCGACTATTTCTGAATGTATTAAGAATGGTTCAACTATAGATAGAAACAAATTGTCCTTATTTTCACTTATTTACGAGCTTGGTGATAGACCATCAGATTTTGCAATAGCTAATCTTCATGATTATTGGGGTTCATGGTTTACACTTGCATCTTACATAACATCACTAATTACTTATCCTATTCTTGTTTTTATGGACGATTATATCAAACATATTAATGAGGATTGTAGTATATCTTGGACTCAATTTGCAAAACAACTTATTGTTTCTAAAACAACTACAAATCTATATGATGAAACATATGTAGCTAAATATGCATTCATTAAATGGATTTTTAAACAAAGATGGAAACATCTTAATTACTATTTTGATGACTTATTGCAAGACAAACAATGGAATCATGCTTATGTGATTAAGGTTGCTTATAGTAAACTAATACAGAAGTTAGTGGATAACATCATCTCAACAAACGAAGACCTTCAAACAGTTGTTGAATCATTTGACTTCAATGGTCAAATAAATAGTCTCATAAATACGATCAAACCAGAAGTTGAATATAAACTAAAACGTTTTGATAAGGCACAAATCCAATCTTATTTTGATCAGATACAATCAAAATCATCAGAGTCAAATCATATACATCCTGCCCTTTATCCGATTCTGGAGTTTGTATGTCAAAGTCAAGATATACAGTCAAAAGATCATATATGTCTCACTTATAATGCTCTAAATGCAATACAGAAGCTAAGTAACTTTAGTGCTGTTGATATTGATGAATTTGTTGATGAAACATTTGAAAAGCATTTTGAATGTTACAAACTCAATGAATGGGCAAACTATCTAAAACAAGATTGCATAGACTACATAAATACACAGCTAAACCAAGATGTATTATCACTACAAAAAGAAGAGTGGTTTTATGAAACATATGTTATAACATACAGAATAGTAACAGATTGCTTGAATTCTGGTTACGAAGTGCTTCTAGGTCCATTATTTGCTGAATTGAGAGATAAGTATGACTTTGCTGCATTAGAAGACTTTCAACAAACTGTAAATGCTCAAGTCTATGTAAAACTTTTGGATCAGACAACAGCTAGTTTACAGAAAATAATAGAAATCTTTTATGAAGAACGTGAAAAACTTAGTTTGAATGATGAATTAGATGATTTTATTGAAGGAAACTCTTACAATTTAACGAGATCACTACAAACTATGATTAGCAATGTTCTTCAAAGATATAAGGAATTTGTAGATTTAGATAAGGCTAAATATGCTATTAAAGAAACAATAGTACAGCAACTTTATAATTTTGCAGGATCAACACAACTTAGATTTGATGTGCTTGCTGGTAATCTTGATTTTCTGTTAAACTATGATATGTATTATGGGCAATTTGAAAAAGCATTTCAAAATAAATTGTTTTATGAGCTAAGAAAATTCTATCATAACATAGAGCATTCGTTTATTGGGACATTCTATAAAAAGGTTTGTGAAATTGATACATATAGTTATTTGATCTATCCGTTGGTTGATTTTTCGACAGAATTCAAACAACTTGAATTCATATTAGCAAGCATAATATTCCTAGATGTTGTAAGGTATAAAGCTATCAATGTAATGGAATTTCCACTACCTTTACAAACAGATTTTCAAATTACAAATATATGCTTAAACAACATGATGGAGGATGAAACTTATAGAAACTTGATCTGTACAGCAATTGAATCTTAAGAGGATAGAATTATGAGATTCATGATACAAGATTTAATACATCCGTATGTACAACTGCAAAACTTCAAACCTGTTATTTTTCCAGAATGTCAGATATCAGATAGTAGTAAACAATATGCTCTAAATGTAATGATTCTTAATGTATTCTTTGATAATCCAAAGGATCTTTTAGATAACTTGGATTTGGAGTACTACACATTAAAGACATATCTACAACAACAGAATTTCATAATAGTGGAAGATTCAGATTACAAACGTTTGAAAGAAGCTCAAATGTATATTCATCAGAAATTTAGTAAATGGGAAATGAAGATTCCTTTAGCTCATGTAACCTATAATCAAGCTAAGATTATTCAAACTTATGAAGATTTATTTGATTCTGAAAAGATCATTCATACTGCTTTATATCTTATTAAACGTTTTTGTCGTACAAATTTTGATACAATAGAATTACATTATGAAACATGTACATCTGTTGGACTTGCTCTTGGAGGACCTTAACATATGTTTGATTATGCTAAAGCAGTAAATAACTTATTTAAACAATTTCTAAAGAAACAGGAATCATATGTTTCTATCGTGCTAAAACAAGATAAGGATGTAGGTTTTACATATGATGCATTTACAAACTTTTACAATTTAAAATTTCTTCCATCATTCACTAATAATGCTTATGACTTTCTTCCACCAGATTTTGATGATAAGTTTGTAACATCAATTTCGAATATTATAGCATTGTATGATTTACAAGATGATTTACCTCGTATAAGAAAATGTTTAGTTCAGATGGAGGATATGAGTCAACAACTTCCATCATTAAGATCGCTATTACACTTAGCAAAATGGATGAGGGATGATTAATGAAGTTGTTACAAAAATTCGAAAATTTGATAAATCCATCACCAATCATTTCATATGGTAAAAAGATAGTTTCAAAAGCTTTACATTCTGTAGAAGGTTTCATAAGCACACGAGATATTTTCAAGGAGCTAAAAAGAATCTTTTCACCAGTTACTCCTCCTTTCAAACCACCCATACCTTCTTTAGGTGATGTATTACCACCTACTATATGGAATAATTCAATACGAAAAGTAATAAATCCAATAGGAAGAGTTTCTCGACCTACATTGTTTTCACTTCGAACAAAACAGTCTGGACTTCCACTTAAAACTACAACATTTGGTGTTCCACCATCATATCTTGCTCCTACGACATTAGCAGGTAAACAATATGTTTCAAATCCAGATGAATTATTTAGATTCTTTAAAATAGCAGATGTAGGACATGTTCAAATTGCATCCAATTCTTCTATGTGGCATTTTAAGTTTGTTTCTGATAGATCTAAATTTAGATCCTATTTCCAAAAAATAGCATTAGATGCTGGACTAATTTATTGTACTGGTTGGGATTTCCCTGTTAAATTTGTATTACAAACTGATGAATTTACATTTAGCTTCTCGAACTCATATGGTGATACATTCTTAGAGCAATTCAATAATATTATTTCTGGAACAGCTAGACAATTAGTTTATCTTACTAATCAATCACTAACAAATAACGTAAGTCAGATAGCAAATCTTTTCAAACAAATGGCAAAATCAAACAATTATTTTGTGAAAGGCCTTGGTTCAATGCTCACATCTGCATCTAATGCTATAGGATCATTATCAAATTGGGTTGAACAACAAGGACAAAATTTTCAATCATTAAATACAATGTTACATCAATTAAACTGGGGTCATAAGATTCTCTTCCCTAAGATATGGCAAGGTTCAAATTTCTCCAATTCTTATACTATAAGAACAAGCCTATATGCTTTATCTGATGATGAACAAGAGGTTCAACATTATGTATTAGCACCTTTACTAATATTGATTTTGCTATCAACACCTATATCAGATAATGAATATTTTTATACATTTCCATTTATTTTCAAAGGAGAAATTGAAGGTGTAAGGGAAATTGAAGCAGGTGCAATTACTGACCTTCGTATATCACTAGGTGGTGAACGATCCTTTTATAACATAGAGAAGAAATATCTTGCTATTGATGTTGAATTTACTGTATCAGATCTTTATGATGTAATGGTTTCATCATTAACATCTTCTAAAGACGCTCTTGTTCCAACGACCTCAAAGTGGTTCAAATACATAACGAAATACATTTCGAAAGATATCAGCTAAGGGAGGTATGGATGATACAGGTTCAGTACATTGATGGACCTATGATTTTTGCTAGTAAACCACTTTATCAATTAGCAAAAAATCCAAAACAAGTTTGGCTTGGTTTACAACATGTGATCTTAGTCTCTTATTATAATGATATTGAAGATTATGAATTGTTACTCAATTTTATTGTAACAGACAGATTAGATATACGTCACAAAGATTCATTTGAAAATACATTTAAGTTTCTTATGAATTATGAAGAAACTGTTACATTTGTGAATGATCTTAAACAAATTTACAGCCATGTTGTAAATCCTGTATTAGCAGGAAGCTCAAGTTCCACATATACATTAATGGCTAAAGAGAGAAACATTAAATTTCAAGGACATATAAGTGGTAGTGGAAAACCAATTATAAGTGTTATCTGTGAAAAACCTCATACTAATATAACAGCATCTGTACAAATGTCACTATCAAAATTTCAAGAATTCATAACTGCACTACATAGCATAGTAACTAATTGGCATAATACATTAACAACTGTATTTTATCAGTTTGACAGATTAGGGCGTGGATTAGTATATTTTGATAGAAGTGTTAATGAACGAATTGCAAAGCTTGAACAGCGTATAAAACAGCTTGAAGATTTAATTCGAGCACAAACCAATTCTCCAGAAACAAAGGTAGTAGTAGAAGAACCAATTGATTCTTTAAAAACACCAATAAGATCTGTTGATCTCAATAAGGTTAAACAAACAGAAGATTCAATTCTTGACAAACTTTCAAAAATAACACAAATCACAACAAAAAACCATAAATCCTCAGATAAACTTCCATTAAATCTAATAGATCATGTTGAATTTCTTAAGCCTTATGTACTTGATTCTAATATAGATTTACTAGAGTTTGCTAAAGAAAATTTTGATAAGCTAAAGGAGATTTTCATTCAAAGTGGTTTACCAGAAATCTATGTACAACAACTTAATGATTTACTTCAAAGACTGTTTGAGTTGAAAGCAATTTTCGAAGGGAAAACACCATCATCTGTAACAGGCATCATGCTAGATGAAATTGTTAAAGGAGGATGTGTGAAACATGATTCATCATAATCCATTACGAGAGTATGTGATTAGACTAAGAATCAATAATATACCAACACAAATAGTGGTAGGCTCCAATAAAATGGAGCCTATCGTTGAATTCATAAAAGTTAAGTCAATAGATGATATGATAACAGCTATAGAGTGTCCTGATTTTAGTATTTTGAAACAGTTTGGAATTGAAACTAATTCTATCAGAAGTAGACATTTAGATATCAAAAATCAATTTACAGGAAAAATCACTAATAGCAAAACAAAGCTTGTATTTAATGAATCAATTACATTCAATTGTTTTAAACATCCAGATGGTCCAATCATAAAGAATAAAGCAATTCATTATGGTTTTTGGAGTTATGAATATAATCTTCTTGTCTTTCTTGTAGAAAGGCAAATATTCAAACATCATAAAAAGATTTCCAAAACATATTTAAGTCTCATTGGAGAAACAGATAAATGTGATACGTTTCTGGCGTTTGATATGGTACGGAGGTAGTTTTAGTATGTTATTCGTTAGTAATGAACTTACTTCATTGTTTTTGCTTGACATATTCACAAACTTAGCGTCTTACATAAAAAACAATTTTCTACATGACATCAAACATCTAGTATTAGGTCATTCCAATGCTGTACTTAGAAAGTGGAATCAACTTAGTTTGATATCCAATACAAATGAGAAACAACAAGAAACAATTGCACCTGAATTACCAATTCTGTCTATTATTCCTACTGATTTACAACCAGACCAATCACCGTTTGCATGGCATAAACTAACATTACCAAAATTTCAAAGTAGACTATCATTTTGTGTTTATTCAGATGAGAATGTAGTAATCAAATATATGCCTTATTTGTACACAGTTAGGATGAGTGCTGCTTATGTTGGCCGTTCATATCCAGATATCATCGATGCTAAAGTTTATATTGAAGATGCATTTGATACAAGACATGTTAAAGAATTTGAAATGACTACACTTCTTGTTTTTCCTCCTTCAGTGCTTGAAAATACATTAACACCTGAACAAATCGATCATCTTAGCAATTCAATTCCAAAGGAGAACATTCCTCTCATAAATCAACAAAGGTATGTAATACCTTATCAAACACGTTACTTTGTAAGACTTGTAGGTCAGTCTGATAACTCACGATTGTTTGGTGATCAAGCATTACCAGAGTATATGATTTCTTATGATTTTGAAATCTACGTAAATTTACCAACAAAGCTTTTTGTAATGTTTAATCCTGGAAAAATTGAAACAATTGATCTTAAAACCTATACATCATCCTTTAAGCAAAATAATGAATCTACACATAGCAATGAGAAGAAACCTGATACAGCAACTAGCATTTCATTAGAGGTTGATCCAGATACAGGAAGTTATCTTATACATACGGTAATTCAAGCAACGAACTGATATAATGAAAATCTATTTTCATAGAGGTTTCATTAATGCCAAGTGCTGTAAATGATTTGGTATCATTGGTTGAAGAATCTAAGAATCAATTAGTATCGAATGAAGTAAAACTGGAAATAAAAGATACAAAATCTGGTGTCTATTTGTCTTTAAGAAGGTCTAATTTTGAAGATGAAAAAGAAGAAAAACGTTTCTTTAAAAATGTTGAACGTTTAGTAAGAGGATCTATAGAATATCGTGAATGGTTAGCATTTGTTAAAGATACATTAAGCCTTGACTTTTGTGCATTTACAGGTGAAACAGATGCTGAAACAGGAGATATAGAAATTCATCATCATCCTCTAACATTATTTGATATAGTACAAGCTGTTACAGATACATATATTATGAATGATAAAGAGTTTTGTACTTTTGATATAGCATCAGAAGTTATCGATTTGCATTTCAAACTGAAGATAGGATTTGTTCCACTTTTGGGAAGTTTGCATAAGAAGTTTCATAATGGATATTTGGATATACCAATTGAATTTGTTCATGGAGATTACAAATACATACTTGATAATTACTTTATTAGAGATCACGTTAAAGAGAAAGTACTAAAATATGAATCTGTTACATTAGACCAAGTAAGCATTGATTGGAAAAGAAATCAATATAAAACAGGTGAAGAGTAATGTATCAAACTCAGCTAGATGCATTAGTAGTTAATCTTTCAAACGACCTTTATAATCATAAATACTATCGTCCAAGAATAAGTATTGATAATCGAGAACTGCATCATTTGCTTATACCTGATATACCTGTTTACATATTTAACTTTGTGTTTGAAAGTAATATAAAACAAATAGATCCGAATTTAATTGACATAGATCTTCAATGTCAATCATTTTATGGTGATAGTTTTTGTTATCCGATTATACTATTTATTAATGGACAGAAAGGTTTACAAGAAATAGCTGGCAAACAAATTTATTATCCTAAACGTTTAAATGAATTTGCCAACAAATTTAAAGATAAGTATAAAGACTACATTGAAGAAGCTGTTGATTATGATGAAGAAGAACTTCAACGATTTTTGGAGTCAAGTAAAATCAACGTAGAATTTGAAGATTTGCAGAAAGTATTTGGTCCACTATTCGCGGAGGCTTAACTAGATGGATATCTATAGCATTAACAAGATTCATGTAAAAGGTCTATTTTCAATATATGATATACAAACAGAAAAATCAAATTGTATTCTTAATGCTTATAAGGATATCAAAGTATGTGTTTTAGAAAAACCATATGAACTCATAGATGTTTTAAAACTACAAAAAGAAAGTAAGACATGCTTCCATATATACGTTTTCAAACATGAACCAATAGTGCGATACATACAACAATTTTTCAATGATGAAACACCAAATTCAAGAATAGCTGCAATTTCATTGCATAATGTTTTGATGAGATCATACTATTTCTACGTTGTATACTTCAATAAAGGAATCAGATCCTATATGCTAAACAATGATGAATTCATAAGATCTTTTACACAAACATTGCTTTCTTTGATTTTAAAATGTGCTAAGAAATCATACATTTCATTGAATCATCAAAACATTTCGGAAATCAAATTAATTGTAACCATATTCGTTTTGTATTGCATTCTTGGTGTTCAAAGTAAATCTCAAGTTCTATCTATGCTTAGTAAACTTCAACTAGATGCTTTTGAAAAAGTAAAGGCAGTTGTATTCTATAACTATTTCTCTGAAAAACTTGAACAGGGAAAAAGTTTGATTCATATATTGGGTGATTTACAAAAATGGAATAAACTAGCTCAAAACACATTACTCATCCATATATCACGTTATTTAGGTAGTACATTAACTGATTTATTTGTTACGTGCTCTGTAAAAGATATCGGTGATAATCTTGTTTCATTTGCATATAAACTTTCACAATTCTATTTTTATTATGAATCTGGAGAACTTGCTAGAACAGCTAACTTGGTAAGTCTTAATCGAATTACAGATTTTGCATTTGGTAAACTGTTAAAAATGATACAACTCCCAATTAAGAAAGCTTATTTTGGAAGATGTTAGGAGGATTACATAAATGACCTTCAAATTCTTTTTAGAAGCTAATTCTGATAATGCTGAAACAAACAATAGTCAATTTGCATCTATCTTTATCAGTGTATTTAATTCAAAATCAGATGGTTTAGCATCTTATTATAACCATGCTAATATTAACAATGTAATTCATGACCTAACAGCTCATACAAAAGATCCATTCAGATACATCTTCTCAGAAGAATTTGCTAACAATGCTGGTTTTCTTGATAAAACAGGAGCAACTTTCATCAAACTTGGTTTCTATCTTTTCTTAGCTGCTATGAAAAGCTCCTATATTCTGAAAGATAACCTAGAAACATCCGTTCAAGAATCCATTACTGATATACTTGGAAAGAGTTTGTTTTACATAAACACAAATTTTGCAAAACTTGTAAAAAGATTTCCAAATCTTTCTGCATTTGGAGCTATGACTACATTCGGTTCATCAATTGTATTTATGGATGTAGGATTTGCATTACTTAATAATGAAAAATTTGGACAGCAAATTCAGGAATACAAAAGATTTAGAAATTTGGTATTAAGCTTCATAAACGATATAATTGCAAAATGTCAGAATACCAAACTTAACAACATATCACGATTTCTTGTAACCGTTTTTAGAGGTTTACAGTTTACATACTCTAAGATTAAAGGTCTTGTTTCATCTTTAAGAAGATTGATTTCATCTAAGAATGAGCAAGTTGTTATTCAGGAAGGTCTAACAGATTCTATTGTTGGAAGGATTTTGAAATTCTTATTGAGATTGACTGGTGTAAGTTTGTTAATTGCAATAGCATTTAGTTTTCTGGATGATGCAACTAATGGGAAACTAACAAGAATGATACAGAATTATCAAGGACCATTCAAAGATTTCTTCCATAAACTAATGAATCTCTACGATCAAACAAAGACAAAAATTCATCAGGTGTTTGCTCAACAACAAACATCATAAGGATGTAGAAGATGATTATCAATCATATTTTCCATAATGAACTTGTCGATATGTGGTTTATACGCAATGGAGAAGTAAGAGTATGTCAAACTTTTAGAGCAAAGGTGGTTGACAACAAGGATCCATTAAATCAAAACAGACTTAAAGTATTCATTCCAGAGCTTATGAAAACAGTTAAAGGTATTTGGGCACGACCTGTTTTCAATTTCAATAAAATGGCAATTAGTCCTCAAGTAGGAGATACTGTGTTAGTAACATTTGAGAATGGTAATTTACAAAATGGTGTGGTAATAGGACACGTTAGATTAGATTGTCCTAATCAAGAAACATATACAAATTGTGGTGTCATCAAAGATAAGGAAAAAGATATTCAAAAATCACCACTAGATTTCTGGTTATTAGAAACACCTAATGAAAGACGAATTAGATTAAGTGATAGCAAAAATTTGATTCAGCTTGGTTCTTATACATCTAATCGTATATTGGAAATTGATGATCAGAATCAATGTACATATCTGAAAACTCCAGATAAAATCATTAAGATAGATGATAAACATAAAAAGATAATCATTAAAACACCTAATGGTCTAATTGAGATAGATGATAATACACCATCAGTAAAGGCTCATATAGGTCAAAGTGATGTAACTTTATATAAGGATAAAATTAAGGCTTCATGTGGACAAAGCTTAGTACAAATTGATACAAACAAAATCCTAGGTCAAGCCAACATCATCTTGTTAAACTAGAGGTTTAAATCAATGACAACAAAAAATTTTCAAACTCTCTTTGCTTTATTAGCAAAAAGACTTGAAGTTTATTCTGAGAAAGATCCAAAAGTTATCAAACAAATTATTGAAAAGATTGATCAAGAAGTAAAGGAAAGACCTATTCTTAAGAAACTAGTTGATTTAGAATACAGACTTTCTTATGCAATGTTAGTTTTAAGCGATCAACTTTCAGGTTTATTAGAATGTTATAGACATGCAATACCATCTGAATACAAAAGTCTTTTTGATTCATGTATGAAAATTCGTGTAATGAAATCAAACCTTATGAATATCATTAAGCAAATTATAACATCTGATATATTTGAAGGACTCAAACAAACTGATAATTCTTATATTGCCAAAGCATTAGCATATCAAGAAGCTTTAAAATTTATTGGTTTAAGTGACAATGAAATTCAACGTATTTTTGAGAAGTATAAGGTATTAGCAAAAGGGCTTGAAAAAGAAATTGAAGAATTGAAAAAGACATTGACAAACATCAAAAAGGATATCGATGCCAAACTACATAAACTTAATGTCAAACAAGAATCTTTTGAATTTCTTAAACAAATAATTAGAAAGTCATTAGAAAAACTTCTTTCATTTGCATATCGTTTGTATAAGAAAGCATCCATCATAATTACCAAAATTGATAATTGGATTCGTAATAAAATAGCAACAGTTCAAAATAAAGTTATACAGAAAATTGCTGGTGATAATACTACACTTCAATTAGCTCTTTATGCAATGTTTGCAGCTATGGGATTAACACTTAGATCGGAACATGTTCAATCGACTATACGTAATAAACTAAGCTCTTATAAATACACATCAAAGATACAAACAGCATTATCATCTCTTCCAGTTATGGGTGCATTGAAATTTGCATTAGGATTTGTAAGTGTTATCTATACTCTTAACAAAATTGAGATGTCTGTTGTATCGAATTTGCAACAAGCATCATCTTTTATTAATAATGCTCTTAGTGCTTTAGATGAACTTGATAAAACAATTGAAGAAATCGGGTAGGGAACCTATCTGTGGTTCCCTACCCAAAAAACACTTTTTATGGATCTGGAACATCTCAAAGCTAATCTAAATCAGAACGTGTTTCTCTCAATGATCTTCTATAACACAATTACAACAATTTATGGAGGTATACAAAATGGAGTCATTCATCAAACAGTGTGAAAAGAATAAATGCATACTTGAAGTCAAGGGTAAACAGATTGTATGGAAACCAAATCAAACTATTAGAAACAAGTATTGTTCTCTCGTGATTCCATACATAAACGACATGCTTTCAAAATGTGATCCGAATCTCGTAGATAAATATCAAGACTTGCTATTTCAATTACTTGTTAAGAAACGAAAACAGGTTCTAGATCAATTCATACAATGTATCATAGACATTGTACAACAAACTTATTTGCAGATTGAAAAAGAGAGAAATATTCAGTTTCCAGACTTAAGGGGTCAGTTTGATGATCCAATGTCAATTCCTGAATTTGAATCATTCTACAAACTTTCTCTTGCTATGAAACTAGCTACATTTGTTATCCATTCATTTGATGTAGATAAGTATAAAATCAATCCTAATTATGTTATAGATAGACTTGTAAATTTCTTCATTACAAAATCTGCTATGAAACGAGTTATGCATTTCATTCATAATGCAACAAAGAAATCTATATATAACAGAGAATTGATGTGGAAATATCTTACAGAAACTGTTGGTTTAACACCTGATCAACATATTCAAATGGTTCTCAATTACTTCTTCAAAGCTATGATGACTTTATATGATGCTCAGCAACAACCAAATGTCATGTCATATTTAGCAGGTTATGTAAATCAATCTCTATATTATTTGTTTACAGATACATATGATAGACATGTTCAGTTTGTAAATATAGCTAAATTAAGATTCTCCAAAAACTACAATCTTATAAAACAACAGGCTGTATTCTATCTTTTTGATATGATTACAAACTTAATTAAGAAACTATTTCCTTCAAATCTTACAGAAAATGATATTCTTGCTAAGAAATATAACATTAAACCATATGATATAGCACAAAAAGGAATTGTAACTTCACCAATTGCTAAATATGTGACGTTTCCTCTTATAAGTAAAACATTTGATATACAAAGTAATTACTTTACCGAATATAGAAATCTAAGATTTATTGAAGTTTATATGTCTTTAGTTGCAGAAAATGTACTTGGTCTTCGTTACTTAGCTAAATTGATGAGATCAATTGTTATAGATAGAACTCAAAAGAAACTTAAATTAAACAGAATCAAAGTTTCTAAGCTTGAAAAAATTAGTACAGTTATGAAAGCTGTAACCTATAAGAAAAAATTCTTCACCAATATAGTACAAGAATCCAAGAACTACTTGTACTATGATCCAATACTTCATGATGTATTCATTCTTGATATAGATTTGTTTGCTGATGATCTTTATGTAGTTTATGATTATCTTTGGAATAAACCTGATGAATTAGATACAAAATTATCGAAGATTAAAATTTGGTATAACAGACCCGAAGTTATCAAAAATACATTTGCACAATTAGCAACTCTCTTCTAAGGAGTATATCCATGGCAATAGATGTAAATGAAATTATTGCTGGTATTAAGGAAGAACAGAATCAACTAAAGGCAAAGAAAGTACAAATACAACAACTTATAAAATCATTAGAAGAAAAACTTCAAACTGAAAATGATAAGTCATATAGAAAAATTTCTCAACATTTACAAGGTGAAATCATCAAATCTTTAGTAACAGCTCATAACCTAGATATACAACTTAGTAATACTATACTAAAGTCATATGATCAATTATTCAAAATAGCTGAAAAACAAACAACATCTGGTGAACTTACAGGAGATATTATGCAACAAATAATAAATAAACTAAATGTCAAACTAGTTCCAACAGAGGAGTAGTCATGAGTAAGACACCTGATATGATAAAGGATTTGAAAAAGATTACGGAAGATGTATTTGGTCACAATGCATTAGTTGCCATTGATACGAAAATCAAAACAGGAATTGATATTCTTGATTTGTATGCTGGTGGTGGATTTGCTTTAGGAACATTTGAAACTTTAGCTGGAATGCCTCATTCTGGTAAATCAACATTAGCTATTCAAATTGCAGCAAATGTACAAAAAGAACATCCAGATTCCGTAGTTATCTATTTTGACTCTGAAAACGCAGTAACAGAAGAAAGATTAGCATCTTTAGGAATTGAACGAGATAGACTGATTTATGTATCATCTGATATTACAATAGAATCAATATTCAGAGTTATTGATAAGTTTATAGTTTACAAAGAAAAGCATGATCTAGTAGATGTTCCTTATGTCATCATTTGGGACTCATTAGCAATTACTCCATCAGAAAAAGTCTTATCATCTGACGAAGTACAAAATACAGATGGTATGGTAAGAGCTAAGTTTATAGCTGAATACTTACCAAGATATCTAGGAAAATTTAAGAAGTATAACATTATGATGTTAACAATAAATCAACTTAGAGAAAAGATGCAACTTAATCCTTATGGTGGAAGTGGTGTAGGTCTTAAAGGTATGGGTAACTTTACAATGCCTGGTGGTGCTGCTGTTCAATATGCATCATTTCATCTTTTGATAATGAAACCAAAAGAAATCTTAAACATAGAGAGTTATGGTTTTCAAGGTGCTGTTGTAGAATGTGTCTTTGTTAAAAACAAATTAGCTAGACCATTAAAACCATTCTATCTTGTTTTGGATGTTGATAGAGGTTTTTCCAACTTTTGGTCATACTACTATTATATGAAACAACTCAAAATTCTTACAACAGGTGCTTGGAATAGCCTTCCTGGCTATAGTAAGAAGTTTCGTACTAAAGAAGCATTTGAATTATATGCAAATGATGAAGAGTTTCGTACAGCTTTCAATAAAGCTGCTGAACAAGTACTTCATGAGCTTGAGAAAGATATACGAAATGAATCAATGATCAATGTAACAATCAATGATGAACCTTAGTTTTTGACAAAGCTAGGCTGGGGATTTCATAACTTATATTGAAGATCCCCAGCCAAAACACATTTTGAGGTGTGTGATGTGAATGATACTTTACAAATTTTACAATATGTTAAAGATGCACCACTTGTTGTTGTATTTATAGGTGGAGTTTACCTGGGTCGAAAATGGGTTCTTGATCAATATAATGCTCTTATTAATGAAAAAATAAGGTCTCTTGAAAAAGATCTGGATGAAATCAAAAGTCAATTAGCAAATCTTCATAATGATTTGAATGAAATCAATAAAACTGTATCTGGTTTCGAGGGACATTTAAGAGCATCTAAAGAATTTAAGAGTGGGGTGATTTAGAATGGTTCAGAATATACAAAATAAACTTCAAGAGACGTTAGAATCACAATTAAACCTTACAATAGGAAACATAGATCATCTTTACAGTAAAATACCAAATGTAGATGTATACAGGCTTTCAGCTAGTTGTTATCGTTTTCTTGATTCATTACTTCAGGTTTACAGTGATCTTATTGTAGAAATGATATCATCTCCCTACAAGTATAAACCAGTTACCTTTTTCACATTAGATACTAAGTTTTTTGTTTGGAAAGCTTGGCTTGAAACTACATCTGCATTATACAGATTCTTCATGTTAGATCCTGGTATTAATGGATCATTGCCTGAAACAATAAAGATTCTTACTAAAAGAGCTAAACAATTATATGAAGATACACTACATACACAAAAGGAAGAATTCAAAGAACAAAGAGTCTTTATAGATATGTTTCTACAAATTCATTCAGAAACATATAATCATTTTGAATCAAGGATTTCTAGTATTGTAGATAATAAAATACAAACAGAATCAGATGCATTTAATCAAATACAATCATTAGCTTATGAAATCAACAAATGGATGCACTATACAACATTTGAAGTACTGTCTTTAGATAGATGTCTTTTTGGTGATAGATCAGTTATTATAGGAAGCAGTGTTTTAACAATCTATTTTGAAACAGGTCTAAATCTGGTTGAACAATTCCGTAAATATGGATTTGAAGATGTACATTTGAAATTTGCATCAGCAGATCTAGCTCAATATGCATATCTATTTACACAAAGAAAAGAGGTTCAAACAGCATGAAACGTATAGTGGAATCCTACAAAGACTTATTACAAACTCTTTCCAAACATCTAAAGATTGTAGATTACGATTTGCTTAAACTGATTCCTTTAGAGAATCACAAACAAATGCTTCGTGAATTCTTTGAAAGAAATGATAAAGAAGATATTATGTGTTTGAACGAAAGCCTATCAGAAGATCCTCATGCTGTTTTTGAAGGATTCATACAAATTGCAAAACAGAATCTTGCATTAAACTTTGATACATTAAAAGAATCCATCATAAATAAACTAAAAGGTTATGATAGTAACATACCTCAATTAGTAGATTACATAATTGATTGCTTAATTATACATGAAACATTAAGGCTTGTATTTGATGAAACATTTGCTTTGAATTTCCTTAAGAATTTATCACAAACAAGAAAGCGTCTACAAGAAAGTGTACAAGTATTAAAGAAAATGAAACTTGTTTAGTTTTATGTCCCTGGATCTGAATTGGTCCAGGGACATAGAATTCTATTAAAGGAGTATGAATGATGGACATATCGCAACTTCTCATTCAAGCAACAGAGCCTAATGTTTCTTCAACCAAAACAAAGAAAACAGAAAAAACCGAGCAAAAGCAACAAAAATCTGTTAAACAACCTAAAAAATCAACAAAATCTCTACAATCGGAGTTAAATACAGATATATTTTTGAAGCTTTTAACATCCGTATATAAAAGAAAGCAAAAATCATCCATGGATTACAACAAAACTATGTTATCACCTACAGATCTATGTGGATATTGTCCAAGAAAAGTTTATTTCAGGATGATAAATGCTGAATATGAGTTACAGCTCTTCTATCCTTATAGTGAATTAATAACACATGTTGGAAGTGCAATTCATGAGTGGGTTCAGAATGTTTTATCAGAAGCATATAAAGATGTAGAATCTGAATTCAAATTTGAATTACCTGATAAGAAACTAAAAGGTTTTATTGATCTTGTATATACAACGGATGATAACAAAACAATTATATTAGAGATTAAAACCATAGGTGATGAATTACATGATCCACAATTCTATGGTAAAGTTACTCATTGGAAACAACTAGCTATGTATTATTATGTTTGGACACAATATCTTGAAAAGAAATGTGATAAAGTACAATTGCTCTATCTAAAACGAGATTTCAAACCTATTAAGCAAAGTAATGGAGAAAAACTACTTCCATTCAAGATTTTTACAGTAGATGATCCTCAAAAGCTTTGGAAAACTTATGGTGATGACCTTATGTGGATGTATAACACAATAATAACAGCTTTAAAAGAGAACCGTGTACCAGATATCCCATCACAACGTCTTCAACTAATAAAGAAAGAAGAATGTGGATTTTGTCCATATCAAAAAATATGCAGTAAACATGCATTTGTTTCTAAACAGCAAATACAAACTACAATTGAAACATTATTCTAACGAACTGAAAATGACAAATAGTGTTTTGGAGGACATGATTTATGCTTTACGTTAAATGTAAGAATGGACAACCTGTGGTTAGTTTAACAAAACCAGATGATTCATGGATAGAAGTAGATGCAACTCTTTCTGATAAAATTATATGCAAAGATGGAAAGCCTGTGGTTATTACATCACTCACATATGAAAAACAACAACTAATTGAGAACCTAAAACAACAACTCTCTAATTACATTCTTTCATTTTATCCATTACAGAAACAACAATATGATCTTACTAAGAAAGATTTCTGGGTATCTTGGTTGCTTGTAAGAAGAAATGATTTGACTGTTGACAAAATAGGACAAATAGCTTATGATGATGCTGCAAAAATACTTTCAGGACAAAGCACATTTCAAGAAATAGTGGCAACTTATCCTAGCACAATTTACACTTGGAATGGAATGCAAGTACCAGAAAGTCTTGCATGGGAAGAAATACTCAAAGTATCTGTGAGAATTGGTTGGATCAAAATTTGTACAACACAACTTGATTTGATAGAAAAACAAATTATGCAAGCAACATCTTTAGACAAATTCAGAAATCTTGACATAACTCAAAAATTACCACCTTGGCCAAATATATAAGAGGGTGTATAAATGAAAGATGTTAGAGCTATCATTTTTACACAAGATGTAAATGAAATTACTTATGTCCAAAAAGAACCACCTGAGAATCCAACTGAAGGTGCTATATGGATAGACACCTCTACATATCCACCAACCACTAAAAGATATAATGGTGAATCATGGGAACCAATTGATCACCTAGCATCCAATGTTGTAACAAGTCTAAATGAACCTACTAATCCTAGAGAAGGTTTAGTATGGGTCAAACCTGATACAGGTGAAATATATGTTTACTATCAAGATCAATGGAAGAAACTTTCATCTTCTCAATCTGTTGAACAAGTTAAATATGTCGGCGATAACAGAACAATTGTAGTTGATAAACATAATGTTATATCAGTTAAGTTTAACAATGAAGAATCTACTCAACCTGGTTATGTATGGGATAATAAACGAATTCAAAAAGAAGCTTTAGTTAAAGCTTTAATTTTTGGATAGGAGAAAGCAATGCCAAATGTTTCGAGAATTGGAGATGTATTTACAGGTGTTTGTCATTGTCATAAACATCCTAAACATGTTACAGGTGTTATTGTTTCAGGTGCACCTACTGTTATAGGATGTGGAAGTGGTGTTGCACGTATAGGTGATGTTGTAGTTTGCTCATGTGGTCATGTAGCAGTTATCGTAAGTGGTTCTCCAACTGTGATATCCAATGGTTCATCAACAGCTAGAATTGGTGATGTTGCAACAGGATGTCCAATTGGAACATTAGTGTCTGGTTGTCCAACTTTAATTGCAGGTTAGTTTCATGAGTATAAGATTTAAGGTTCTTAAGTATTTGAGTGAACATCACAAAGGAGATGTTCAACATTTGTATTCTCTGTTTGGAAAGTCCATTATTGATAACTTAGAGCTTGCTAAGCTTATAGAGATAGAAAACGATTCTTATGTTGTTACATACAAAGGCTATATAGTTATAAAAACATGGTTATCGTATCTTGAAAAGAAGCTTAGGACCTAGACCTTTGTGGTCTAGGTCCTCAAAGGAGGTATAACATGAAGAATCAACACAAAATCTTTGTTCTGCTTATATGTGAAGCGTTAACAAAAGCATTTATACATTCATTAAATAATGAAAATCCAGAAATCATAAAAGTTGATTCATTTTATAATCCCACATGGTCAAAACTTATTGGAAAAGACTATAGAAAACAAATTGACCATTTCATTAAACATCAATCATTATTCGAATATGAGAATTCAAACATTCTAATTAAAAGAGATAAACTAGAAACGTTACTCTTATATGTAACTGATAGCAGACCAAAACCCTATGGATTTAAATTCTATAAGAAGCTTTTGCAAAATACATTTCCAAAAGTTGAGCATAAAAATGATCTTAATGATCCTCTTCATCCTATATGGCTATACAGAGGATCAATTGCATTCCTTCATACATTTCCAAGCATGTATGATGCAGAAGAATTCACAACACTCTGCTGGGATATTGAACATATTCTAGAAAACACATTCAATATTCCTAGATTTATGCAATCAAGTTTTCCTCAAAGATTTGCTGAGTCTATAGTAGATTTTTATGAGAGTCCTGGTTGGTCAATTCTAAGTATATTTGCTTGTTGTGTAGATCTAGTTGAATATTTAGAATTACCAAAAGATAGTCTTCCAAAGATAGAAGGTTTAGAATGGGATAGAGTATTGGCTTTGATGTTATTAGATGCTATAAATGCAAAAGTCATTTCTCACAGATTCAACTAGGTATTGATCTTTATGGATTCACCTCTTGCATCCAAGGAGGATTTTTAGATGGCTAACAGAAATAAAAACAAAGGCAAATACTTGGAAAATGTTGTAGCTAAAATGATTCAAGAAACTTGGAACCTAAGCAACCACGAAGTACATAGAAATCAAACATCTGGTATATTTCAAACTGAATATGGTGATATATACTTTAAAGATTTAGATATAATCATTGAATGCAAAAATCAAGAATCATGGGATATGAAACATGTGTTTTATTGGTCAAAACCTATAACCGATTTTTGGAGTCAGTTATATAAAGATGTTGAAAAATTTAAATCTGAATTTAACAAAGAACCTCTTTATTTCCTAGTTATTGGTAAATCAAGATATCCTAAATTTGCTATATTTGATCTAGTTAATTTGCATACAACACATATGCTAAAAGGATTTAACCTAGACTACTTTACAAATCATTTAAACTTTTATGTTATAATCAATCGAGATAAACCAAAGATATGTTGTGATCTAGAACAGTCATTAAAGGCTTTACTGTTATTTCTGAAGAGGTGAATATGAATGTGGAATAGATTTCTTGCAAAACTAAATAAAACTAAATCTCCAAAAGACAGAACTCTACTTGTTTTTATAGCCATAGGAATGTCAACAATAGCAATAAACAATTTAGTTTCAAATAAGAAACAAGCCATAATGCAAGGATTTGCTTTTTCATTTCTTACAACACTTCAAGCAGCAAGGCAATTAAAACTTGTTACTTCAATAGATGTAGATCCTGAAACTCCTTTGAAGCTTCCTGACTTATACATGACTTATCTAACAAGAGACATTGTAGATTCTTGCATGAATATCTATAGGATTATTGTACAAAAAGCATACAGTAAGAAAACTCTTCTTGCAGTAGCTAATGATCCTGTCCCATTAAGTCTTTATTTCATGGGTGGTATGACATTAGGATTAGTTGCAGCTTTCATTTACTTGTACAAATCAAAATACATAACTAAGGATGATTTTAAGAAACTTATTAAACAGATTCCACAAAGCCTAAATCATACTTTTGCTTGGAAATATGTTAAGAAAGATGCAATTTCAGGTTATATAAGACTTGCTATTCAGTTCATGTTTATAGTAAGCCTTCTCTTTGGCATAAAAGCATTAATACAAATTCTTCGTGGAAATCGTGGTTTTGTAGAGAAAGCTTTTAAGTTTAACAAACAAAACAAATTATTTGAAATTACATGGACAGTTTTTTATTTAGGATTATACAAAGGATTCGATTCAAAGTCTATTATTAAAACTATAACAGGACAACTCACAAAGAAAGCTATTGATGATTCTAGAAAAACTGATCCACCTTTACCCAAATATGCAAAAGAAGTATATCTAAAATGGAAAGAAGCTATCAAGATACTCAAAGAGCATGTTAGAAAAGCTGGTTATCGTTTAAATAATATCAAATTTAAATTTGAAGTAGATTCGGAATTTAATGCATTTGCTAATCCTTTGGATACATCCATTACATTTCTATGTGACAAAAAATATGCACCAAAACTAGAAGCAAATGAAATAGCAGCGATTCTTGCACATGAATTAGGACATCTGTACGAAATGAAAAAAGAATTGAAGAATATTGTAGCTGTGTTCGGAATACAAATGTTTTCTATGATTATAACACTAATAAACTTAAGAAAACTTTTAAGTTTTTATTCTCAAAACATCATAAAGAATATGGAATCTGAGCTAATACTTAGCATTATAGATGCTATTCATTCTTCGTATATGAGATTACATGAAATATCTGCTGATGCATTTGCTGGTAAGATTGGTTTAGGTATGCATTTATATTCAGCATTAGAAAAACTTGGTTTGGGTTCTTTGACAGATATTAATTTTGCTCAAGATGAACACGATATACCAAGAAGAAGATTACAAGCGATTAGAGAAGCATTTGTGAATATTGGTAAGCTGAAAGACATGTCAGAATTTGTTATTACAATATAAGCTGAAAGGATCCGAGGCAAAAATTACCTCGGATCCTACCCATTTTATTGTTTTAAAAACAGAAATCAACTAAAATTGAACTAATTTTGATGAAATTATAGGAAAATTTCATAACAAACATCTTTAGGAGAATGCAATGTTTCTGATAACCTACACGCTAATTGCTTTAATTATATTTGTATCTTTGTTGCATGAGATTTGCAAAACTTATGCAAAGCTTACACTTGGAGACTTAATTTTGAGCTTTACATGTGGATTTCTATGGCCATTTTTCATTATTGGTCTTGTATTTCTATTGCTTATTCAGTTTGTTAATTCCATTATGTTACAATCAACTGTTAAAGCAATACTTAATATAGAGATTGCAAGATGTAAGGAGGATTCATGATTGTTTTATGTGATCAGTATGCATGGATGAAACTATTAGATCCAAAACTAACAGAAAAAGTTATATTCTTTGATATTAACAACCTCAAAGATGAAACAACACGATTAGAACCCTTATATCAGACCTACTACTGGTTGGATATCACAAGAATTTATAAAAGTCTTGGTTTCTATATGCTCCAAAGTTTGGATAAGAAATATGTTATACCAACCTACGGACCAAATGATATACATCAAATTCATCACGATCATAAGTGGATTCTAAAACCAGTAACAGGAGCTAGAACCGTAGGTGTTATGATAGTGGAAGCTTCCGATGTTTTCAAAATATGTCTTTCACCGGACTTATTTGAATCAGAAGATATATTCTTTGATTATTGTAAAGAGCATAATATCGATATATTCAAGAAAGATGCTTATAAATCCTACATATATGAAACTTACAAAGATAAACATTTCATTATTCAACCATTCTTGGAGAATGTGAAAGAAGAATATAGACTTTATGTAGGATTTGATGGAGAACTCTTTGAATACAGTATTGAAAGACCTGTTCCTTATCTTGAGAAACGAGATAAAGAAGAACCCAGAGTTTCAATAACTAAACATGATTTCATTACTGATATTGCTGACGTTATCAGGCGATTCATAAAACTAACAGGTAAACACTATCCGTTTGTTTCTGTTGATATTCTTGTAACTGATGATGAGAAAGCTTATATTGTGGACTACGGTATAGAATTTAATTACATCAACCTTACAAAAGAATCCCATATACTAGAAACTTTCAAAGAATGGCTAAATAAGAAACTAAGTCAAAAACTTAAAGAACTCTATTCCTAAATCAACGGAGGTTTTGATATGAAATTCAATATTGTAAAAGTTTTAGCAAAAGTAAAAGCTACTAATCCTGTCTATCTAGAAAACACAGTTTCTAAAATTTCTGATATTATTGTGAAAAGTGCAAAAATTATAGACATTGTTGGTATCAACATTACTAATCAGAAAATAGGTGTATATGAGGTTGGAAGTGATCCTATTCAAATCTACAGATTTGAAAGAATGTTAGCCAAAGATATTAAAGAAGTAGCAAATACTATCAATGAATCAAAGTTTGATATAGAAATAGCTATACCAATAGGTTTTAGTCCATCCACATACAATATATGGGATAATAGAAAAGTAATGACTAAAACACCAGATGTATGTCAAGCTGTTGTTGATCATTTAGATGATGCAATACTTTCAGAAAGGAGCTAATATGATTCATGTTTACTGTTCATCTGGATTTAAGTTTATGGATAGGTTAGTTGATTTAGTGGACTCTCTGAAATCTAGATCAACCATAATAGAATCATATTTTCAATTTCATATTCCTCAATTAATAGAAGATACAAAACATCATTCCTATGTTTATTCGGATATAATAACATTGAAAAAATGTGATATTCTTTTAGCTCATATTCCACAAGCTACAGTAGGATCTTGTTGTGAATTAGGGTTTTTCAGAGCAATTAAACCACATAATCCAATAATAGCTTATCAGTGCACAGATCATCCATGGATAAAGCATTTAAGTAACTTTTTTGTTGATTCAATTGATGACGTAATTGATATTCTAGAAACATTATATTTGAGCAAGTCAACGTGAAGGTATTCAGTATGATTGTGAAATTAGATGACTATAAGATGTACTTGACATCTCATATGAAAGGCCAAATAAAAGACCTAATTGAAAACACATCCCAAGACTTTTATGAAATGTTGAAGATCAAAGGAGTTATTTGGGTTGATCTAGATGAACGAGAGTATGTTGCAATTCCACACAAGATGAAGTACATATGATGAGCCAAGGAGTCTATATATCAGGCTCCTTGGCTCATTTCTCATTTATATTTTACAAATAACGAAAAACAAGGAGGTGAAAGATGATTGTATTTCGTGTCACAGGAGGACCAGTTTTTGGCAAAAATGATAAGTATAAAGTGGGGGATGTAGTAGAAAACAAATTCGTAACAACATGTGACATGGCATTGATGGCCCTAGCTATTTGGAATATGGTGAGAGGAAACCCAGACACAGAAATTGCCGTAATAGAATGTTACAAATGGAGAAGACCAACAATGGATGAGAAATGCGGGATTGACTATCCTGCTGACCTTGAAGAAAAAATATGCATCAAGGGAAAAGTGTTAAAAGTCATAAAAGCAAAAAGGCTAATCGAATGTTTCAAAAAAGCAAAACCTGGACTAGTACGAGCCATGTACAATAAATACTCTTAGGTAATGGACGTCGTGTCCATTACCGTTTTTTTTTTGCAGAATGTATCATTATAAACTTAAAGATCAGAAACATTTTGCAAAGTGAACAAATATTGACATATAAAGGAAGCAAAGGTCCATGCTTCCTAATTCTAAATTCTCTATAAGAAATGTGGCAAGCCTCCTTGCGATTTGTTGTTTTTTTTGCTCAAGGTTCAGAATTGAATCTTGGGCTAGGAAAAGGATGGAACACACCGTTTGGATACAGGAAGCATGGACCGA
>Ga0256842_1000287_pt1 | contig 43977 bp, 38 predicted proteins | sample 4559240metaG_FD_185973 | JGI IMG/M metagenome (GOLD analysis project Ga0256842, IMG submission 185973) | Hydrothermal vent microbial communities from Guaymas Basin, Mexico - 4559-240 | ecosystem: Environmental > Aquatic > Marine > Hydrothermal vents | place: Mexico: Guaymas Basin | collected... | reverse complement strand
CACCTGCATAGTTCCTTCTCAGGAGAGCAATACTCAGGGAACAATGACAGAAAAGCATATCATCAGGTATGGGCTTTTTGCTTTTTATGGTGTTGCAAATGAGAAAAATGCTGAGCCTGTGAAGCTAACAAATGAAGATATAGACAAGATGCTTAAGGCTATGTGGTATGGGATTAAGGGTTGCAGTAGGGTCCATACAGATTCTAAAATGGGTCATGAACCAAGACTTCTTTTAGAGGTTACATATAAGGAAGGTGTAAAGGATACCGTGGGAGAACTGCACAGAAGGGTTAGGATCATCCCTGATGATGAGTTCAGAGAAGAGGAAATAAGAGATGTTTCTCAGTTTGTCATTGATATAACTCCTTTAGTTTCTGCTTTAGAGAAAAAGAAGGATAAGATAGAAAGAATTCGTCTTAAGATAGGAGATAGGGTAAGAGTTCTCTATAGAAATGAAGAGTATGATTGCAGTACTCAGGATTGTGAAGAGAAGCTTCTACAACTTTTGAATAGCAGACTTTCTGGAGTGAAGATAAGCAGTTTAGATTTTGAAGGGATTTAAAACTTAAGATTTAAAAGAGTTTTTTAAAGGATAGATAGAAGGATAGATAGGAGAAATGAGTTTTTTATGCAATTTAAAAGCAATTTTAAAAAAGTAAGGAAAATGTAGGGAGGGGGTTATGTCCTATAAAGGAAAAATACTTGTTTTTGATATATGGGGGGATTTTGCACATTTCAGGAAGTTTTATGTAAACACATCTCCTTCCACATATAGTTTTCCCCCTCCTCCCACTGTTAGGGGTATATTGGGTTGTATTATTGGAATACCCATGGAAGAGACCCATAAGCTGAATTTTTTAGATGTAGCTGTCCAGATTTTAAATCCTGTAAGGAAGATAAACTTTTCTATTAACTACATTAATACCAAGAGGGAGGAGAATAGAGAAGTAAACTTTTTAAGCAAAGTTCTAGAGAAAGATGGTCTTCCCAGATTTAAGAAAGAGGGTATACCTCGCACACAAATATGTATGGAGTTTTTAAAAGACCCCTATTTTAGAATTTTTTTAAAAGTTAACGAGAAAGCAAAATCAGAAGATGAAGAAGAAATTCTTTATTTTTGGAATAAAATTAAGGAATTTCTACGAGGCTCTCAAAGTGTTTTCACAGTTTATCTTGGAATTTCAGAGTGTCTTGCAAGATTTAAATATGTTGGAGAGTTTTCCTTTAAAAAGAAGGAAGTTGTTAACACTATCCATAGTGTTGTACCCAATTCTATTCTTGATAAAGAAAAGAGTGAATTAAAGCTTTTACCAATTAAACATGCTCTTTATACTGAGAAGGTTCCTTTAATTATTAAGGACGGGAGAGAGCCAGTTTCCTATGAAGAAGCTATAGTTAATGATGGTTCTATCCCTATAAAAGGGAGGCTCTATGGGCACTATTTTTATTCTCTGCTTATAGAAAACCAGGGGGAAGATAATAAGGGAGTAAATGTTGCCTTTTTTGAGGGAGAGCCTTTAGATGGAAAGCTAAAAAGAAGCACTATAGGGGAGAAAAAGGACATTACAAAGAGAAAAGGTTCCTCCAAAGAAAGGCTTGAGAAAGTTAAGAAAGTTGAGAAAGAGTTGAAGATTAAGTCCTTAGACATAAAAGGTTTAAAGCAGTTTTTGCTCTTTTAGAAAAGGGTAAGGGCAGGATCTGGAATTGAAAATGTATGGTAGTAATGAAAAAAATATAGAAGTGGAAGTGGAAGAAAAAGGAGCAGGGAAAGAAAGAGAAGATATAGTTTATTCACATTTTCCCAGACCCTGTATTTCTCTGATAGATCATCTGTTTTATGTGGGAAAGGAAACCATGGATGGTTTTCCCTTACAGGGGGTATTCTGGTGCAATGGGGAAAGGGAAAATTTTTTGCAGTATGTATTTCTTACTGGGTTTCTTCACGATATAGGAAAAGCTACCAGTTTCTTTCAAAGATATCTCTTGGGGAATGAAGTCCAGAATAGCAATATAAAGAAAAGGCACTCAAAGGTGTCTTCTATCATCTTTCTTTTGTACTGGCTGGAATCTAATTCCTTAAGGGAAAAGCTTAAAACTTTAGAAGGAAGGGTTAAGCATTTAAAATCCCTATGTGAAGAATTAAAAGAATTGAAGGATTTGGGAGATAGAGAAAAGGCAGGTAAAGAGATTTTGCAGGTATTAAGACCAGTTTTTCTTTTTATGAGAGAATATCATTTTATAAAGCTGTGTACTTTTGCAATTGCCTTTCATCACAAGAGCTGGGAGCAAATTTGCTACTTATCCAAAATCTTTTCTGAAGAAAGAGGAGCTGTTTTATCAGGGGAAGATTTTGTTTACACTCTTTTCAAAGAAATAAGCAGACAGGAAAATGAAAGCCTGATTCTTAATAAGATGAGTGAGATTGCAGAAAAAATCCCCCTTCTACAAAAGGGTTTCCTTCCTTCTATAGAAAAGGATAAAGAAACTATTTTGCTATTGGATGAAATAAAAGATGCAATAGGGAAGTATATAACAGAAGAAGTTTTAAAAAAGAAGCTTTTTTTATCTCAGGTAGGTAGAAAAGTAGATGAGATAACAGAAGTTGTAAATAGAATTTTTGAATGTGTAAATAGGAACAGAAAAAGCATAGGAAAGAGTATAGAGGCTTTACTCCAGCAATTTCAATGTTTGAAGGATTTACAGAAAGGCTTACAGAAAGATTTACATATTGTGGATTTTGTATGCTCTATTAGCAGGACAAAAGGGAAAATAGATTTTTATCGTGCTTATGAGAACTATTTTATGTTTTTAAGTATATACTCCAGCCTCATATATTCAGATGTATCTCATCTTATGAAAGAGCTAGCTGAAAAACCAAATAGAACATCGGTTAAAGCTTCAGGTGAGTTTTTAAGTGGAGGTAAATGTAATAGTTTTAAAAAAAGTGATGTTGAAGAAAGTAGCAAGTTAAAGCTTGATCAGTTATTTTATTCAGAGTTGTTTAAAAGTATAGAGAGAAAAATTAAAAGAAATAAGCAGTCTCAAAGGAAAAGGGGAGAAGGAAAAGAAAAAGGAAAAGGAGAAAAGCAGATTTTAGATATAAATTTGTATAGGGAGGAGGCAAGGCAAAGAGTTTTAAGTGTTTTTGAAGAACTAAAAAGGAATAATTTTGAAGATAGGGTATTTTCCCTACACTTACCTACAGGATTAGGTAAGACATATACTTCACTCTGCTTTGCCTTAAAACTATCTGATTTTCTTTTGCAGAAGAAAAGTATCCCTTACAGGATAATTTATGCCTTACCGTATCTATCTATAATAGAGCAAAACTATGAGGTAATTAAGGAGCTTATAGAAGATTTTGTCAAAAATGTTAAGTCTCTGCTTAAGGGTTTGGCTGTAAGTAGTGTAAGTGGAATGCAGAGCAAAATACTTAGATGTATCAGTATTGAAACTATTGAGCAAATAGAAGAGCAAATAGAAAAAGTGGAGTATTTCCCTTTTTTGCTTAAACACCACCATCTTTCTTATAATCCACTGCTTAGGCAAAATAAAGAAAAAGATGATAATGAGAGTATTGACTTAAGGCTACTGATGGATTTTATAGTAGAGGCCTGGGAAAGGGATGTAAGAATTATAGTAACAACTTTTAACAAGCTTTTTGACGCTCTTTTCCCAAAGACAAAAAACGACCTATTTCGCTTTAGAAATTTGTCTCATTCAATCATTATTATGGATGAAATCCAGGGTATTCATCCAAGGTACTGGAAACTTTTTTCTGAGATTATACCTCCGCTAATGGAATGGCTTGATTCTTATTTTATAGCAATGACAGCTACCAAGCCTGTTCAATTGTTTAAACACAGTGTTAACCTTCTTACAGGCAAAAAGAATGAAGAAAAGAATAGAAATGAAAATGGTAGTACTGCTATTTATGATTTTCTTTCATTTGTTGACAGGTATGAAGTCTTTTTTGACATATTAATCAAAGAGGCAGATGGGGGTTTTAAACCTGAGTATATCTGGGACTTTCTTGATAGGGTTGTAGATGAAATGTTTTCTGATGATATATCTAACTCACCTCTTGCTGTAAAAAAGGGGAAAAGTTATCTTTTTGTTTTAAATACAATAGGTTCTTCACAGGAGTTTTATAGAAGGCTAAAGGAAAAAGTTTTGAGTAGATCCTCAGAGAGGGGTTTAAAAATAGAAGATATAGAATTTTTTTATCTTTCAGGGGTAGTATTACCTATAGAGAGGATGTATAGAATAAGCAGGATGAAGGAAGTGATTAAAAATAAAGACAGGGTGGTGTTTTGTGTTTCTACGCAGGTGATAGAGGCAGGAGTTGATATTGATTTTGATGTAGTTGTAAGGGATTTTGCCCCTCTTGATTCTCTTAACCAGACAGCAGGAAGGTGTAATAGAAATAATACCCAGAAGCAGAAAGGACATTTCAGAGTGGTGTACCTTTTTGATACACAAAGCAATGGAAGAAAAAATATCTTTAGTAAGACTATTTACAATGTTTCACCCGATGGTAATTCTAAAAAAGGTTCTCAAAAGTCTCTTTATATAGAAAAGCCTATAGAAATTGCCCAAAAAGTTGTAGGGAGATATATTTGTAGAAAAGGGAAAAAACTCTTTTCAGAACAGGAGTTTAGCTTAATGGTAGATGAATATTTTAATGAAGTGTGGAAATGTTTGTTATCTGATGAAAAAGAAAGATTTTTACAGAAAATAGAAGAAATGGATCTTTCAGAATTGCTTAAGATAAAGGCAATTCCTGATAAAAATTACAATGAAATTGAAGTATTTGTAGAAGTACCCTTAGAAGAAGTTAAGAAAATCTTACCTGATATTGGTAAAAGTGCGAAAGAAGTTTTACAGGAGTGGTTAAAACTTTATCAGCAGTTCCAGGATTGTGAGAATATTTTTAGTTTAAAGCAAAAAATAAAGGAGAAAAGGGCTGAATTTTATCAGTATGTCATTTCTTTACCTCTATCTAAGGAAATGTTAGAAAGTGCTGTAGATGGTAAATATTTAAGGACAGTATCTGTTTTCAGGAAAAGTGGTGAGGAGAGGGAAATATTTGAAATTTTTGTAATACCAGAGGATGAGTTCTATAATTTTTATGGAGAGGAAGGGTTAAGAAAAGATGTAGTTGTCAAAAGGATTTTTGGCAAGAGTGTTTTCTTTTGAGATGATAGGAAATTAAATTAACCTTAATACTGTAGATAATAAGAGAAAGTAAAGGAGGGAGGTAAATAAAATGAAAGAGAAAGGAATATTTAAAGTGGTATCACATACTCCGCCAAGGCATCTTGATGATATGCTTGCTGTAGCCCTTATAAAGGCTATCTATCCTGAAGCAGGTATTGAGTGGGTTCACCCACAAGATAGTAATAAGCTGGAGGAGTATAGAAAAAGGAAGGATGTTATTCTGGTTGATGTTGGAGGAGAGTATAATCCAGAAATGTTTAACTTTGACCATCATCAGGATAAAGAAATTTGTTGTTCTTTTCTACTATGCTGGAAAGCCTTTGAAGACAAGGTTAAGGATAAGTTGAAAGGATTATTTCTTCTTGATGAAAATTTTGATATTTTAAAGTATAAGTGGGTTAGGTTTCTTGATGAGGTAGATAGAAAAGGTTTTTCAGAGACAGCAAAAAAATATGGAGTAAAGCCCAATAGATCTATGGCTATGCTTCAGAAAATAATTCTTTTATCTGCAGAGAAAGAGGATTTTTACGAGGAAAAGAGCAGGAAGAGTGTTTTTAAAGTTTTTATTGAAGTTGTTAAAAAGTATGGGAGTGATGAAAGTTTTGACAGGTTTATGGGAAATTTTTATAGCCAGCTTGATAACTATGGATTTCTTGAGGAGGGGAAGAAAAAGATAAAAGAAGAGGAGAGAAATTATAAAAGAAAGTTAGAAAAGGTTTTATTTCTTAATATTATTAGGGAAAACGGGGGTGTTGTATATGTTGCGTTTAGTGAAGAGAGTTTATCTCCTTTTCATGCAAGGTTTTTTAGCGAAACTGGGGTAGATTTACTTATAGAGAGAAATGCTATGAATGGCAAACACACTTCTCTTATTAAGAATACTTCTTCAGAAGTGGGAAGGGAGATAGACCTTTCTGTAATATATCCAGAGATTGAGAGAGTTTTTGTGCATAAGGCAGGTTTTTTAGAAGTTATAGATTGCCCTATTGAAGAACTTGATATTAATCTTTTATTGCGAGATTCTAACTATAGGTTTGAAAATACAGATAAGTTAAACAAATCAGGCAGACCAAGGATAAAACCAAAATAATAGGAAAGGAGGAGGTGTAAGATGAAGGGAGTAATAGCTGATTGTTTAGGGAAGATGGTAGTAGAAAATTTTGGGAAAGCAAAGTGGCAGGAGGCTTTAAAGCAGGCTGGGTTAAATTCCAATATTCTTTTTATTCCTACTGCTGAGATACCAGATAAGGATGTTTTAAAAGTAGTAGAGAGTGTATGCAAAGTATGTGGGCTTACTCTTGAAAGGCTTGCTGATTTGTTTGGAGAATACTGGGTATGCAAATATGCTCCTGAAATTTATCCCTTTTATTATAAGGGGGTGAATAGTGCAAAAGAGTTTTTGAAAGGAGTTGATAAAATACATAGAAGAATTCCAAAGTCAAATCCACCAAGATTTGAATATGAAGAGAAAGGAAATTCGCTGATTATGAAGTATAAGTCTCAGAGAAATCTTATGCCTTTTCTAATAGGTTTAATAAAAGGAGTAGGGAAATATTTTAAAACTCCTTTAAGGGTAAAGCAGATAGGAAAAACAGAGGTAGAAGTTATTTTTGGGTAGTTTGGGAATGGTAAATTAAAATGAGTTGAAGGAGAGATAGGTTTGAAATTTATTACCGCAAATAAGTTTACAGATCCAATTATAATATTTTTTCTTTTTTAAAAGTAAGGTGTTATAATTTAGGTTGTAAACATTAAGAAGGTAATTAAAAACTTTACAAAAAGGAGGAGTAAAAATGGAAATAGGAATGAGGGAAAGGAATCCAGAGAAAGCGATTGAGGAATTTAGGAATATTTTTGGGGAAAAAGGGGAATGGTTTTTACAGATAGTAAAAGAAGTGGTTAAATTTAGAAAAGATGGGCAAAGGATAACGGATATTTTAGTGAGAGAGGGAGGATCTCCTCTTCTTGCTGTTTTGAAGAACTTCTTTCCATTAGAAGGATTGGAGAAAATTAAGGTAGAGAGAGATGATATAAGGGCTTTTGTGGAAACTATACTTAAGAGTGTTATGCGAGGTAAAGAATATGAAGATTTTTGTAGGCATAAATTAAAAAGTATTGATTTTTCTTTTTCTATTTATGGTCTTGGGGTGTTTAGAGTTAATTATTCTGCTGATACGAATGGGGATACTCTAAATATAAGAGTTCTTGATTTTATGATACCTGAATTTGATGAAGTACTTCTTCCTAAGATATATGTAGATTATCTCAAGAAAAGGTTAATTCTTAAAAAAAGACTTGTCCTTGAGGGTAAGGAAACTTTTGCTAGTATGGTAAATGGCGGAGGGTTAATTATCCATGCAGGAGAAACTGGTTCAGGAAAGACAACGACCATTGCTTCAGAGATTAAGTTTATAGCTGACAATACAAATGGGATAGTGATTACTTATGAAAATCCTATAGAGTATAGATTTTTGCCTTTTCTATATCCAAGGGTGAGACAGCTGGAAATAGGAAGGCATATATATCTAGAAGATATACATTCGCACTTTTTAAGAAATTCTCCTTCAGTCGGCATGATAGGTGAAATGAGAACGAAGGATGAGTTTATAAAAGTTCTTGATTTGGCTTCAAGAGGGCATTTAGTAATTACTACGATGCATTCAAGGAATGTTGTAGAAGCCGTATTTACATATCTAAATATGATTACACCAGAAATGAAGGAGTTTTTCTTTGGTGTCGTAAGGGCTATAGTATGTCATAAGTTAATGGTTAATAAAAGATGTGAAATAGTGCCTTTTTATGAGGTTCTTTTCTTTGAGCCTCCTGTTCGTTCCTTCTTTTTAAAGGAGAAAGATCTTAATTATCAAAAGATTAGTAATTACTTTTATAAAGAACAAAAGGGTTCTTTGGTAAAGGAAGGATATTTTTATCCTTTTGAACAATCGGTGAGAGATAGAGTAAAGGAGAGGTTTATAGAGGGAGAAGATGAAAAAAATTATGCTATGTCTATTATATTAGGAGTACAGGAGCAAAAGAAATTTTAAGTTGTAGGCGGAAGAGTGTCAATACTTATAGGTAAAGAAAAAAGGAAAAGGAGGAAAACAGTGGAAGTAAAAGGCGAAATAAAAGCAAGGATGCGTGGGAGGTGGATAAAGCTTGATATGAAAGTGGTAGAGAAAAGTCTGAGAAAAATATATCTCTTGAGTAAGAGCGAAGATTTAGGAACAGCTCTTTTGAGAGTAAGGGATTATCATAGGGATGATTCTGAGGCATTTGAAGAGGCAGGCTTTGTTGCAAAACTCTTACAGCTTGAGGCTTCAGGTTATATTGATCCTCCTGTTAGTTTTACAGAGCTTTATAACAGGATAGTAGAAGAGTTGAAAGAAGAATAGAAAATAAAATAAGGGGGATAGGGGATTTTTAGAAAGAAGGAGGTATAACATGTTAGTTATGAGAAAAGCGAAGTATTTTTTATATTTCTTTTTGTCCTTCTTTAATTTATTCCTTTTTACAGGACAGTCTTATGGAGAGATATTGAAGTTTAAAAAAGCGGTTTTTAGGGAGGTTTTGGATTATCTTTCTCAAAGGTATGGTTTTAGTTATATTATAAGGTATCCTGATTATTCCTTTTTACAGGAGGATGAGTATAAAGAGATAATAAATGGGGTTCAGGACAATCAAGGAAGTGGGATGATATCTATGGGTCCTGCAAATGTTATGAGAGTGGCAAATCCTATGGACATGGCTATGGGAACTACTCAGCAATCTCAAAATCAAAACCAAAATTCTCAAAATCAGAGTAATAAGGCTCTTTCTCTAGGAGATTCCTTTGAAAAGAGATTAATTACTTTTGTTTTAAATACAGATGGTATGAGTGTATCTGATATAATTAAAGTTTTTTGTTCGGTTGCAGATGTTGAATGTAGATATAATAAGAAGAAGAAATTTTTAGAGGTTATCCCATATAAAACAGCTTTTTTCTCTTATCCTGCATTTCTTGACTATAAGATTTCTGGTAGTTTAACACCTGTAGCTTCATCTTCAACTACTACATCTACAAGTACAACAAGTTCTTCTTCAGGAGAAGGAGAAAGTAATTTTTATACATCAGAGAATTATGAGGAATTTGTAGAGCAGATATTAAAAGGATTAGTGAGTAAGGAAGGGAGAGTCTTTCTCTCAAAGAGGGGGTATGTAGTTGTAGTAGATCGTCCTTCTTATGTAGAAAGGATTAAAAAAGTATGGAATGAGGAAGTGCAGAAGCAAACTCCAGTTTTGCTTAGTGTTAAGGTTATAAGGATAGATCTTAACAAGAAGAACCAATCGGGAATAGACTGGACAGCTTTAATACAGAACCTTTTTGGAAATGATAATCAGTTGTTATCAATAGGTGGTAGTTTTGCTCCCACAGGTCAGGGCATTACATTTTCCTTTGATTCGGCAAAGGTAGATTACTTTTTGAAAGTGCTTTCAGAGTATGGTAATGTAAAAATTGTTTATGATTGGGTTGTAAAAAGTAGGGGTGGAATACCAGTAGTTTTTTCTGATATTCAAAGTATTCCCTATTTAGTTCAAACTGTAGTACAGGGAGACAGTGGAATTACAACAGCAACGGAACCTCAATATGTAGATGTTGGTTTAAGAATAACAGTTTTGGGTTCTCTAGAAAAGACTTTGTCAAGTAAAGAAAAATATGAAGGGCAGGTTTATATTAATATTTCTTCTCTTGTAAATATTGATAACCTTGGAACAGCATCAGATCCTGTATATGTACCTAATGTAAAATCTTCAGTGATAACAATACCTTTTACTTTAAGCCTTGGGGAAGCGATGGTTATCTCCTCTTTTAAGGTAAGGAGACATGAAATTAACCGTAAGGGTTTACCTTTTCTTGATAAGCTTCCGATATTGAGTTATCTTTTTGGCTATAATGAAAAAAGTGAAGGAACATCTGAGATAGTAGTTATTATTACTCCTGATAAGGCAGAAAACAATTATACAGGGAAGTTAGGAAAGGTAACTATTTTAAGAAAAAGTGAGAGATAATCAAGTTAATTTTTAGGGAAAAATGACAGGGGAGGGGAAAAGTGGGTAAGAAAAAGAAGAAGGGAGGATTAAAACCTCTTATAATAATGTTAAGTATTATGTTTATATGTATGATAGGATTGGGAACAATGGGATATTTCTTTTTTAAGAAGGGGGAGAAAAGTAGAGTTAGGAAGACCTTTGTTAGGCATACAAGACTTGGTATCAGTAGCATAAAAAAAGGGGAACCTGATAATAGTAATCCCTTTAAAGGGAAAGGTAAGAGGGTCAATGTTTTCTCAAATATGAATAAAAATACTCGTTTGCTAACTGGTAATAAAAAGTTAACTTTAAAAAACAGGGCTATAAGTAAGAAAGACAGATTATATGCTAATACTAATGGCAAAGAGAAAAATGAGGTAGTTTCAAGGGATATTTTTAAAGAATTTTTCTTATCGCAGTATAAAACTTCTAGAACTTATACAAGAAGGGAGAAAAAGAAAAAAGAGAAAAAGGAAGCTTTTTTTGAAGAGGCTAAAAAGAAAATGAATATAGGTTCTCCTTTTATAGGAGGAGTTCCTGTTGGGGGTATGGGGGTGGCAGGAGGGGTTTCTCTTGATAATTTACCTAAAATTAGGATTTATGGGCTTGATTGTAGAGATAAGAGATGTATAGCTATTACCAGTTTAGGGAAACTGAAGGTAGGTGATGAAATAGGTCAAGGGGAAACGGTTTTAGAAATTACTCCTGATAGAATAAAAACTAATTATCGTGTTATATTTTATTAGTAATGGCAAAAATCAAGATAAAAATAAAAAAAAGGAGGTGTGTTATGATGGGAAGTGTTAGAGGGATTATGAGGAGTAAGAAAGTGAGTGTAAAAAGGAGGAGAGGTTTTACCTTAATTGAGATGATTTTAGTTATAGCATCTCTTGCTACTTTCCTTGCTCTTGTTTTTGGTATATACAAAACTAAGGTAGAGCCTGCAAGGTGGTCTTCAAACATGTATCAGAAGTTTCAATCTGTGGTTGCAGCTCTTGAAGATGCAAAGAGTGCTAATGGTGGAGGATTTCCTGAAGCAAGTGATGTTGATTTGAGTTCTACTACTGCTCCTACTGATCCTAAGGCAAAGCTTGTGTGGAGTGCTGTAACTGGTGGTATGGGAGATCCTAGTCTTGTAGGGTGGACATATACTTGTTCTGGAGGAAATCTTGATATAACTGTTAACATTAGTGATAAGCCTTCAACAGGTGCTGCTACAGTATTTATTAACAAAGTAATAAACAATACACCTTTTCAGCTTCAGTCAGGAGATGAGACTTCTGATACTGTAACTTTCAGAAGGACAGGGGTAGTGTGTAATTAGTGATTTCTGATATATAAAGGAAGAGAGAAAAGGGGGAGTATTGTGAAAGGGAAGATTTGGACGAAGGGGAAGGGAGTGTATAAGGAGAAGGTATCTGTTGTAGATGAAAGTAAATCCTTAAGAAGGAAGAGGTATATATTTGGTATGGAGGGTAGTGCTGAAGAGGAGTGCTCTCGGCTCCTTGGAGAGCCGGGGGCATGGTTTTATAGAATAGCAAAGTGTGTAAGACAGTTTGAAAAAGACTATGGTGTTAAAATTACTGATATTCTTATTAATTCATCTAATCGTTACCCGCTTTTTGGAGTATTGAAGAATTTTTTTGATGTGAAGGAATATATAGAAGGTCTTCCTGAGATAGGAGACATGGCAGATAGATTCATAGAGAGATGTAAAAAGGAGGGAATGGGTAGTTTTAGCAGGAAGGAGGGGAAAGTTGGAGATTTTGCCATAAGTATATATGGACTTGGTACTTTTAGAGTAAATTGTTCGCAGGCAGAGTGTGGGACAATTCTTAATATAAGGGTATTAGATTTTGTTATTCCAGACTTAGAGGATTTGCAGTGTCCGAAGGCGTATATGGAGTTTCTTGAGCAGGATATTCTTGAAGAGGTAGATATAGACTTGGGAAAGCGTAAGGTAAAAAGCTATGAAGTAGGGAAGGGAGGATTAATTATCCATGCAGGGGAAACAGGTTCAGGAAAGACTACTTTTATTGCTTCAGAGCTTAAATTTTTTGCTGATAGGATATCAGGGCTTATTGTAACTTATGAAAGACCTATAGAGTATATTTTTCTTCCACCTTATTCTGCAAGAACGATACAGTATGAGCTGGGAGTTCATTTAAATGATGAGGAGATTTATTATCATTTTCTTAGGAGTTCTCCGAGTGTAGGCTTTTTTTATGAGGTTAAGACGAAGGATGAATTTGTGCAGGTTCTTGATTTGGCTTCAAGAGGGCATTTAGTTTTAACTACGATGCATTCATCTTCTGTTCTTGAGGTTTTTTCTAATTTTGCTTCTTTTGATGCAGAGGTGCGAGGTTTATTTGTAAACACCATAAAGGGAATAGTTTGCCATAAGCTTGTAACTGATGAAAACGGAATGATAGTTCCTTTATATGAGATTTTTTTGAAAAAGGGAAGAGTAGATCCTGTAATGAGTTTGTTTTTCAAAGGGGATATGGTTGCTTTAAAGAATTTCCTTTATAAGGAGAGGGGGTTTGACAATTTCTTTAGTTTTTCGGAGTATTTAACAAAGGGGATAGAAAGAGGTATTCTTGATAAATCTCTTTTGAGATATAACAAAATAATTATGATAAGGTAAGAGAAAGGTTTACAAGAAGAAAAAGGGAGGGAGGAGTGGTTCCTTTTGCTATAGGGAAGAAAAAAGCAAGGAAGGAAGAAGATTTTATTTCATTTAGAGTAGAATGGATTTCTGATATAGAGGAGTTAAAAAGTAAATGGAAAGAAATAAAGAAAGAGATTAGAGAAAAGTGTCCTATAGGAGGGTATTGTTGTAAGGTTATAGAGAAGTTGTATGTTTACTTAGTAGTTTCAGAAGTAGATGAAGTTTTAGTTACAGTTAAGGGGAAAGTTTATGTTGGCAAGGTGGATGTTCTTGGGAGTGGGGTAATATTTCTTTGTTTTTTAGAAGGAGAGGAAGAAGAGTATGGAGATAGGATTATTGAGCTTATTGGAAGTTCCTTACCTGAGGAAGAAGTTGATTTTAAAGAAGTTAATAAAGTTTTTCTTAAGTTCCGTTTTGAGCAAGAGAAAAGGAAATTAATTCTTTTGGGAGTTTTTCTTTCTTTACTTATAGCTTCTGGAATTGTAGCAAAATTCTTGATTTTTTCTAAGCCGAAAGTTAAGAAGGTAAGGAGAAAGAAAGAAGATGTAACTTTATTTAAGCCATACGAAAAGGATATTGCGAGGTTTTTTACAATAAAGGAATGTATGGAGGGAATGAGAAAGAAGTTTAGAATTTATTCTTCTGATGTTGGATTTATTGTAAAAAAGGTTGAAGGTGTTTTTACAGAGGACAGTAGATCATTTTCATGTAATTTTAGAATAGAAAAGGAATATCTTTATCCTGCAAAAAACTCTTTTAAAAGAGGGAAGATATATTATGGGATTGATACTTTTTCTTATGTATTGAAGAGACAGGATTTTCTTCAGAAAAAAGCAGTATGGCAGGGATGGGGGGTTGTACCTAATTATAAGATGTGTGTTTTAACTTTGTTAAGAAGCGGTTTTATTGTTACAAAAAGAAGTGGAGGACAGGTGGAATTTGAAGTTCAGAGGTTGTTTAATAGGGGAAATTATATTACTGACTTTTTTAGATTTATAGAAGAAGTTGATAGAGTGTGTAAGGGAAAGCTTGAGGTAAAAAGATTAGCTTTTAATTCTGTAAGTAAAGGAATAGAGGTAAAAGGATTATTTGTTCTTCATTGGGATAATGATAAGGGGAGAGTAGGCAAATGATAGGAATGTTGAAGAAATGGATGGATAAAAAGAAGGCTAGGGAAGTGGTAATTAATGCAGAGGTAATGAGTCATTATACTGGGGTCCATGTAATTGATATTATCAAGGAGGTATATCAGAGAGGTAAAGGAAAGAATATTTTTTTAGGGAGAATTTTAAGGGAGTATAAGAAGGAAAAGCCCAAAAGGTATCTTTATAGAGACCTTTTTGACAATAATTTTTTAGCTATTTTGAAGATGGCAGAGGAAAAGCATATACCAACTGGAGGGATTTTTAAAGATTATCAAGAAGTTAATGAGAAATTAAAGAAGGCTAAGGGAAAAATTATTTCGGCAATAGTTCGTCCAGGGTTTATTTATTTTATTGCGGCTATTGTTGTATATTGGACTTTGGGAAATATTCTTACCAAGATGAATGGTATGAAGGGGTTAGATTTAAGTATGATTCAATTACTTTACAATTATTTTTGGTTTATTATACTTGGTATTGCTTTTGGGTTAGGGGTAGTGCTTTTTAAGTTTCCGAGGTATGTTCCTGTTTTAAAGGGAGCTTATAAAGAGCTTGATGCTTTTCAGTATCTCTCTTTTTGTTTAATTTTATTTTCTATGGGTATTCCTTCAACAGATATTGTATCAGCTTTTAGAAAGGTAATGAAAGTTACAATAAGGAAAAGGGGAATAGAAGGGCTCCTTGAATTTTTTTCAAAATATCTTACAAGTGAAGAAATAATAGCTTTAAGGTTAGCTTCTCAAACTTATGAGTATGAAAGAGTGATAAGTTCTCTTCTTGAGAAGAGGAGGGTAGAGTTTGATGTAAAGATAGATGGGGCTGTTGCTGTTTTAGGAGAATTGTTAAACATGGTTGTAATGTTGCCTGTAGGATTTTTATTACTGGTTATTATGAATATTCTTGCAGGAGTTTCTTCTCTTCTTGCAATGTAAGAATATAGATAGACGAGATAAAAGAAGAAAGAAGACATATAGAAACTTAAGTTGAAAAGGGGGATGTGAGATGGCTCCGTCTTATAAAGCTTTAGAACAAAATGAAAAAAAAGGGGGGGGTCAGACACAAATATCAAGTTCTATAGTAGGAAAAAATTCTGGCAGGTTATCCCGAAAGGGGGTCTTAAAAAAGATTTTAAGAGAGTTTTCTCGTTACTTAGAAGAAAGATTTGGGAAAGGTGTAGATTACTACAAGTCAAAGCTTCTTGAAATTAGAGGCAATCTTTTTTATGTTGTCTCTCAGATAGAGAAAGTAGATGAGACAGAGGTGTATAATAAATTTAAGCAGATAGTAGAGAGGATTTTCAATGATTACGGCTTTGACAGATTTTTATTCTTTAAAGAAGATATAGCAGAGAGTAGAATTAAAGAATGGGAAGAAGAGGGATATAAGGTTATTGAAGAAGGTTTTATTCCTTTTTCTTTTTTTAGGAAGGATATAACAGAGGAGCATCTGAGGAATGCAATTTTGGTAATTAATAGGGAAAAAGGGAGAAGAGCAGGGGATATTGATAAGTCTCTAAATATAGAGGAGGGTGAAGAAGAGAGTCTTGGGGCAAGGGTTTTTAGGGATATAATTTTTTCAGCGGTAGTAAAGAAGGCAAGTGATGTTCATATAGTTCCAAGTAGTACAAGTTATAATGTGTTTTTTAGAATAGACGGTTTTTTTGTGATGCAACCTGAGCTTGTTCTTCCTGAAAAGAAGGGGGATGCACTTCTCACTTATCTTTTGAGAAGGGCTTCTCGTGAGGTGAGAGGGCAGTTTAATCCTGATACAAGAATAGTTTATCAAGACGCTAGAATTTCTGTTCCTGAGGTAATGGATAATTTTGGTATACCTCTTGATATAAGAATAGCTTTTGTTCCTGATGGAGTTACTCTTTCAAAAATGGATGTATGTATTCGTATGCTTTATAAGAAGAGGAAGAAGAGTGAGCATGATTTAGATTTGGATAGTATTTTAAAGAGTTTAGGATACCTTGAGGAGGATGTTGAAGTTTTAAAAAGTATAACTTACAGAAAAAACGGAATAGTTGTAGTGAGTGGTATTACTAACTCAGGAAAATCTACATTGGTTTCAACTTTACTTTCTTGTATAAGAGATAAGAAGATAGGTACAATAGAGGATCCTATAGAGTATTTTGTAGACAATCCAAATTATGTTCAGCATCAGCTTTTTATTTCTGAAAAGGAAAAATTGAGTATGGATTTTGAGGATTATGTTAAGGCGTTTAAGCGTTCAGACTATGATATAGTTTTTGTTGGGGAATGGAGAAAGCATAAGGGATTAACAGAGGCGATGCTTGAGCAGGCTTATGCAGGACAGTTAATATTTACTACATTACACATAGGGAATAGTTTTCAGATTTTTGATGCTACAAAAACTGTTTTTGGAGTAAATCCTGATGAATTAAAGCCAGTTCTTCTTCTTTCATGGAATCAGGTTTTAATTCCGAAATTATGTGAAAAGTGCAAAAAAAGAGTAAAGAAAAGGAAGATTAACAAAAAGATTTTTTCAATAATAAAGAACTCTACTTTCTTAACAGAAGAAATGCTTGAGAAAATTAGAAATTTTGAGGCAGAAGAATGTTTTGTTAAGGGAGAAGGCTGTAAAGAGTGTGGAGGGCTCGGCTATAAAGGGAGACAGGTAATCTATGATTATTTTGTTCCGACATACGATTTGTGGGAGAAGATAGGTAATAATTATTCTCCTTATTCTATTTTAAAAAACGCAACTAAAAAGAAAACGAAGATAGATGTTTTTTTAGAATATGTGTTAAGAGGAAATGTATCAATAGATGATATTTATATGGTTATATAAAAAGGTTATTTATTTTAATACAATTGCAAGTTAGAGCAATTTTGGTAAAATTTACATAAAAATAGGAATATATAACAAGATAGAAAGCAATAATATAATGAAGGAGGTTAAAAATGGGAGTAAAGATCAATTATTTAACTAAGCAGGTTATCCTAGATAGCATAGGAGAGGAGGGGATTGAAAAAGAAGGGGGAAGAAGAGATTTTTTGAAAAGGCTTGCTGTAACTGTAGGCGGTGCTAGTTTTTTATCTCTTGTTGCTTCTCCAGTTAAAAAAGCTAGAGCTGAAGGTTGTTATTATATATGTTATACTAACTGTCATTTTAACTGTTATGGAAATTGTTATGGGGCTTGTAACTGTAATTGTGGGAGAAAAGGTTGGTAATAGGATTACGGTAATTTATTGATGGTTGGTAATAGAGATAGTATACAAGAAGAAAACAAAGTGGAGGAAGAGGTGAAGAAAGCAAGAGGGGTTTTTGTATATAAAGGCAACGCTGATTCTTTTTTATTTAAGGTATGTGATGTAGAGGAAGTATATAAAAACCTACTTGCTCAAACAGGGTTTGTTTCGTTTTATGAAGAGTTTCGTATAAAGGCTGTTAGTAATAGGGATATTCACAAATTTCAAATTGATATGGATAAGGGAAAGGTTTATTATATAGTTTTTCTTTGTTATAGAAAGGGGAGTTTATTTGAAAGAGCAGATGTAATGATAAAAACAGACAATAGATTTTTAAAGGGAAATTCTTTTTATCTTCCTGTCTGGGGAGGGAAGTATAAGGTAGAACCTGCGTTTGAGATTGAGTTTAGAGGAGGATTAAAAATAAAAAGGAAAAGGAAAATCTCTGAAATAAAAGTTCTTCCTTTGGAAGAAACTAAGTATGATAAAGATTCTGGTTTAAGATATAATTTTTTATTAAGGTGTAGTATGGGGAAATTACTTGGGATAGTTTTTGAAGATCAGATAAATGGAAAAAAGAGATTTTCTTTTTTGCAATATGATAAAGATGAGAATGTCTTTTATTTAGACAGGACAGAGAAACTTTTAAAAGAAACTTTTTTTTCAAAGATACCTTTGACATCGGAAGAGAGGGAAGATTTTGAAAGAGTAAAAGCGGTTTTACATAGATTTCCCTTTGTTTTTTCTTTTGTAAAGAATTGGGAAACATATCATTTTACAGAAAAGAGAGAGCTGAAAGATTTTTTGATGAAGAAAGGGAAAGAGATGAAGATGGATTTTATAGGAGGAGATAGTAAAAGAATTTTAATTAGGAATTTTATTGGGAAGATAGAAAAGGATGAGTTGTCAGACTGCAAAAAAATATGGGAAATGTGTTGTCTTAGTAATTCTGAAAAAAATAATAGTAGTCAAGTAAATAGTGGTATTACTCTTTTTACTGCAGAAGAAGTAGTGTTTTATCCAGTAAAGCTTATAAAAGTTTTATAAAAGTTAAAGATAAAAAATAAGGATAGGTAAAGAAAGGAGGGAAATATGAAAGAGAGAGGGAGAGAAGTAGGAAGGTTTTTAGGGATTATATTTTCCTTTGTAATATTTTTCTTTTTTGTATTTTGTAGTTTAATGGATGTGAAGGCAGCTACTTATGCTATTTCTCCTATTCCTTCTAATGGAACAATAACTGATATGTGTTCATCTCTTGTTAACGATATTAATTGTAGCGCTACATATAATATATTTCAGAGTGCGACTCCTAATCTTTATCAGATTGATGGTAGTAGAGTAATAAAAGCAATATGTTTCTGTCCCAATATGAAACTTAATTTTCAGGTATATGGTGCAGAAGGTGGATGTATAAGTTCTCCTAGGGGAAGACTTGGAGGAAGAGGTGGTATAATGCAGGGTTCTATACCTGTGAGAGTGCTTAGGAATTTAAAGCCAAAAGAGTTGACAACAAATATGTATATTTTAGTAGGGAGATATGGGAGTTGTATGGTTTACAGCAGTTGGGAGTATGTAGGAAGAGGGGGGGAAGCAAGTGCAGTATGGCTTTCTGCTCTTGATGTAAGTGGTCTTTTAGTAGTAGCTGGAGGTGGTGGAGCAGGAAGTTATACCCATGTAGATAATAGAATAAGGGTTTGTACAGGGGGCAATGGTTTAGGAGGGAATCCAAGTATTACTACATATCACGGAGGAACAGGTGTGGAGACAAGTAAATCGGGAGGAGGTGGTGGTGGCTATATGGCTGGTGGATGGGCAGGTTTTTTTGGATATGGAGGAAGTGGTTTCCTTACTCCTTTATGTGCAGGAGGTGCTGGATGTACATACACATCTAGTACAGGGAGGCTTGGAAATGGTTATGTAAGGATATGGCTTTCTCCGTAGTTTTAAGCTGGATAAATCTTTGATTTAATGTTTAAGGTTTGTGGTTTAAAATTTTTATATTTTTATTTGGTGTTATTTTTTAATTATAGGAGAGATAGAAAAGACTCTTAACAGAGAAGAGGAATGAGGGATGAAGAAGGGAGAGGGAGAAAGGAGAAGAGGGTTTACATTTGTAGAGGTAATATTTGTTTTGGCTGTTACAGCTCTCCTTATGATAAGTTTGTATACTTTATTTAATGCTTTTGCAGGACACTTTACTACGCAGACAAGGAAGCTTTATATAGAGGAATTGGGTTATGCAATGAAAAAGAGTGCTGATCTTATAATAAAGACATATCAATCCCACTGTATAGCGGGAGCTACTGCCAATTTAGGGTGGGGATGGAGGAATCCTAGTTGTAGTCATACTGTAATTTTTCCTAATTTGAATGGGAATATTCTTACATACACTTATGATTCTGGAGTTTTAACTGTAGATGAACAAAACAAATTGAAATCAGAGATAAGAAGTCTTTATTCTTTTTGTGAGGTAGATGATAGTGCAGAGGGGCAGATAGTTATTACTTGTCCAGAATTTGTAAGTATTCATTACTGTACTGCTGAGGCTACCAACTGTAATGACATAACACAACTGAAAAATAGTATACATTCTCCTGGAAGGTCATACAATTATATAAAAGACAGAATAATTAGTTTAGTAGTTGAATATGATGAGATTTCAAGGAGAGGAACGGTTTCAGTACAGCATAGGATTGGGGCGGTTAATAATTATGAGAAGCCAGCATTTGTAGACTTTTCTGATTTTTACCAAGAGAAGGCTCAAGAAAATTTAGAGAAATTTGTTGACATTTACAATGTATTAAAAAAGTATGAAGTAACACGAAGAGTAGATGAGATGGCAAATACTGTTCCTACCTCTGGTCTTTCTGAGAGGGATGATTATTTTGTCCCTTGGGTTTATCAGGTAACTGCTGATAGTCAAGCGGATGCTTATTTAAAGTGTGATAACAATAATTGTACAAACCATCAGACTAACACTATTTGGGACAGGAGTGTATCTACTACAGATCTTTATACTTTTACGAGGCATGTAATAGACTATCTCCTTGGAGGGGATACTACATATATGGTGGATGCGTTTAATAATCCTATAGGGATTGAGCTTCTTATTGATAGAAGTAAATGTAGTAAGCTTTACTCTCCAGAAGATACTACTAATCCTACGAATTGTATAAGGATACCTAATCCTCCTTACCCTCAAGAAAACTACAGGCTTACTACAGATGGGAGTGGTTCCATTGATTGTTCTTCCCATCCTTGTATTTATCCTCCTTATATTGGTTATGTTTATTCTGAGTTCTGTTATGATCTTACTAAACCAGAATATGATGTTTGTAGAAAGGCTGTAGTTTATGCAAATTAGTATATACAAGGTTATTTAGTATGTTACAGCTTGTAATTGCTCTTGTTTTTGTTCTTTTATCTCTTACTACTGTATTGAATTATAGATCTCTTTTAATAAAAAAGCAGAGTGTAGTAGTATATCAGAGGAGCTTAAAGGAAAAAGCGTTTTTGGGAGGGAATACTACTTCTTTTGTAGATTTAAAGTTATCAGAGGTAGTGGAAGCTGATACTAAAGAACTTTATGAAACCTGCCAGCAGGGAATATTACAAATAGTAGCAACAATAAATCACATTTGTGGGGGGAATGATCCTATAAGAGACTGGTCTTGGGCACTTCAGGCTTCTCAGATTCCTTATGATACTTTAGACAGTAGTGATTATACTATAACATCTAACGGGACAATTTCTCTTCCGTCTCTTATAGAGCTAAGGAATATACCTAGCGGTTCTTTTATAGCTAATCCTGATTGTTTTAACGGAGTAGATGTAAGACTTCTTGGAGCTTATCTGTATAGTACTTACTTGAGACCGCTTGGTTGCGATAGGTTTAAACTTGATTTGAATGGAGTGTATAAAGATTCTTTTCACTATTCTTATTACTATCATGATATTCTTGCTCGCTAACTTTTTAAAAATTAGAAAAAGTTAAAAATTGCTATTTATAATAAAGTGTTATTATTAGTTATAGATGAGCAGAAAAGTAAAACAGAAAGAAATTTTCTGAGGGGGGCAAAATGTTTTTAGAACAGGAAATAGTTTATCGAGCAAATATAGATAGGGTAAGATTTGATTTTTATGATATTGAGATGATGAAGATGAAGGAATTTTTAGGTGTATCTGATGAATTTGAATATGATGTTAATAATAGAGGAGCAGAGTATTGTTTTTTATTTAAGTTAAAGCCCAATAGGAAGTATTATGTAATTGTAAGGGGGTATAGGGGGGGTGTTTTAGTAGATAGGCAGGATTTTATAATGTCTACTTTTCCTGATGTTTTTTTAAAGAGGATTTTTTTAAATCAGTGGGGAGGGAAGTATAAGCTTAATCCAGGTTTTGAAAGAGTTTTTAGAGGAGATAGATGTTTTTTTTCTGTTTTTAAGTTAATACCTTTTGAGAATGCTGTACTTTACACTTATGATAAGTATACCTGTAACTATTATATGGAGTTTGAACCTACCTTTGATAAGGATGCAAGTAAGAAGTATGTATTATATGGTCAAATTTTTAAAGATTTTATAAATAAGAAGGATCGTTTTTTCTTTAGTTGGAATGCAGAGGATGGAGGGCTTTTATATTTCTGTACAACAGAATGGTTTCTTGAGGAAGTTTTTTTCTTTTTTAGTGAGGAAGACAAAAGGAAGTTTTTAGAGTGGGATTATTGTTTTACCATAGCTGATCTTTCAAAGGAGGTAGTATATTATTTTCCGAACTGGGAAAAGTTTATGGAAAAAGTCAAAGAATATGATAATAGAGTAATATGGAAAGGGAAAAACTTGGTGAGGCTTGAAAATTATATAAGGGTAACTCCACCTGATGATAGGGCTAATTGTAGGGGAGTATTTGAGTTATGTTGTATTGATGAGACATATCCTCCTGATGATATAGAGGCTATAAAGGGTCCTTCTTCTGATGAGTATCTTTGTAATATAATTAGGGAAGGAGAGTTGGTAGAATAAAGAGGTAAAAGGAAAAGAATAGAAAGTATACAGGAGGTGAGAGGAGGATGCATTTTATTTTTCAGGTTACATTTGGGTGTAATTTTAAATGTCTTCATTGTTTTGCTGATGCAAAAGAGGGAGCTCCTCAGATTTCTCTTGAGGATGCAGTCGTTTTGATGAATAAAATTCCTAGCGATAGTGAAGTAGTATTTCATGGGGGAGAGCCAACTTTATTGGGAGTGGATTTTTATGTAAATCTTATAGAGAGGTGTCCACAGCATAGATATTCAATGCAAACAAACCTTTATCTGTTTGATGACAGGTGGGCAAGATTTGCTGTGGAGTACATGAATGGGAGGGTAAGTTCTTCTTTTGATCCTTATCTTCCAAGTTCTTTAAAGTTAAGACCGTTTAGTAAGAAAGATTTTTACGAAAGGATTTTACTTCTTAGGAAATATGGAATTCGTCCTTATATAATTTCAACTTTTTGGAGAGGGAATCAGGATGTAACTCCTGAGGGATGGTTTAAGATTTTTAAGGAAGCGGGTGTAAATTTCAGGATAAACTTTATAGAAAAGCTTGGCAGGGCTGCTTTGAACTATGATAAGTACAGACCTGATAAGGGGAAATATGCAAAGCTACTTATTGGTATTTTTGATTTATGGTTTTTAAAGGAAAGGGAGATTATAGTTGATCCTCTTGCTGAGATTTTGCTTCATTTTCTTTCGGGTAATTCTACTTTTAAGTGTCCTTTTTCAAGTGATTGTGCAAATTATATTGCTTGTATTAGTTTTGATGGGAATGTATATCCATGTGGTGGTTTTAATTTTCCTGAGTTTCGTTATGGGAACTTACTTAAGGAGAGTTTTGAAAAAGTTTTTTCTTCTCCCAAGAGATTGGAGGCTATAAAGAGAAAGTTTATGCTTCCTGAGAAGTGTAAAAAATGTCCATATTTTTCTATTTGTCAAGGTGGATGTAGGTTAGAAGCATATGGTTATTATAAAGATATTTATATGCATACTTCTCTTTGTGAGGAATATCGTCTTATTTTTAGGCATATAGAAAAAAGGATAGAGAGAGAGTCTTTATCTGTGGTTACAGAATGGCTTTCAGAGTTAGAATTGGGATCAAGGCTTGGAGAAAGAGGTAAGAAAAAAGAAAAGAAAGAGATGGAGGGAAGGTAATTATGTATAGTGTTTATTTAAAACTTACAAATCGGTGTAACTTAAAATGTAAACATTGTTATATCTGGAAAAAGAAGAAATGGCAGGGGGATATTACAGAAGAGGTTGTAGAGGCTCTTATAAGACAATTTCCTAATGGAGAGCATTCAAAGATAATTCTTTTTGGGGGAGAACCTACATTATATCCTCCTGATAAGGCAAAAAGACTTCTTGAGATTCTTAAAAAAGGAGGATGGAATGAAATTAATATACAGACAAATTTAGTATCGGTTAACCAAGAGTGGGTTGAAATTTTTAAGGTTTATACAAAAGGACATATAGGGACTTCACTTGATACTTCAAGGATTGAGTTGGGAGTAGTAGATAAAATATTAGCAAATGTGAAGAGACTCAAGAAGGAAGGTATAGATGTATCAGCTGTGATAACAGTTACTAGAGATTTAACAATTAATCTTTTTAGGGAGTTGGTTAATTCTTTTATAAAGGCTGGGGGATATTCTTTTAAAGTTCTACCTGTTAATCCTAACGGAAGAGAAGGAAAGGTGGAGATAGAACATTATCTTGATATTTTAAAGGTATCTCTTGAGATTCATAAAAAATTTAACAATTTTGAAAATCTTCTTTATTTGAAAAGGGTTTTTACTGAGGGTGTTAAGGGATATTATCTTGGTGGAAATTGTGCAAAGTATGTGAGGACAGTTGACCCAAATGGAGATGTTTATGTTTGTCCAGATCTTTCGGGAGATAAACAGTATTGTGTAGGGAATTTACTTGATGGTAGTTATGAGAAGAATAAGACGAGGGTTTTGAGTGTATGGGGGTATAGGGTTTTTTATGAAAGGGAGATGTTTTTGGGAAGGAGTGAAGGGGGATGTAAAGGGAAAGACTGTTTTCTTTATTGTAGTGGAGGATGTACTGCTTCAAGTATTACTGTTAATGGTAATTATTTAACAAAGGATCCTTATTGTGAGGCTCACAGATTTTTGTTGGAGGTAATAAAGAATGGCACTTAAGAAACCTGAAAATAAGGGATATGTAAAGCTTACAATTTTTCTTACTTATGAATGTTTATTTAGCTGTTCTCACTGTTTTGTAAGAAAAGGAGGCTATTTTCCAAATAGCAGGCTCTCAATAGAAGAATTAGATACCCTTTTTAAGGTTTTAAGAAAGTATTTTACAGAGTTTGATGTGGGATGGGGTGGAGGAGAAGTATATTGTTTAGGAAAAGAGTTTATGAAAAGACTAGTTGAAAGTGAATTCTTTAATAAAGAAGGGGTAGTTAATACACTTGCCACAACATTATGTTATCCTATAGACAGTGATTGGATTGATATATTAAACAGGTTTAAGTTTATTATAACTTCTATAGATAGAAGTCATCAAAAAAATAGGAATTTTGATATAAGGCGTATTAAGGAAAATATAGAAAAGCTCAGTATTCCAGTATATATATCTTATACTCCTCATTTAGAGGACGATGAAGCGTATATAGATTTTATTTTCTCTGAATTTTCTGGGGTAAAAAATGTAAAGAGTATACTTTTTGGAATGCTTTATACAAAAGACTTTTTGCCTATTTCTCATGTTATAAAACTCTTCACTTATTTTGAGAAGAAACTTGAGGAGTATGGTATGTCTTCTCTATGGACAGATGTTAGTGAGTATACTCCTTTTCCTTCATGGATAGGGTATAATTGTTTTGCCAATGCTCTTTTTGTTTCAAAGGAAGTGGTTACTCCCTGTTATCCTCTTTATGCCTTTAAAAATCTTATTCCATATAAGTTTCAAAATGAGATACCTGTTATTAGTTTTAAAGACTTTTTGGATAATCCAGAGAAGCTTTTTTCTATGACCGAAAATTTTGTTAAAGAATATTACCTTTCAGTAGAGAATTTTCCTGAGGAATGTAGGAGATGTCGTTATTACGGGCTTTGTAGAAGGGGGTGTCCTTTTTTTGCTATTGAAACAAACAAAAGAGAATATTATTGTCCTCTTTATCAGAGGGCATTTGAGATTTACTTTAAAAAACTAAAAGGGGGTATGGGAAATGGAAAAAATTAAAAGGATTTCTTACAAAGTTTTACTTTCTGGGGGGAGAGAGCAATTGTTTGTTTACCATCCTTTAGACAGTTTTTCAGATATTGTTAAAGATAGTAGAGGTGTAGTTAGATTATTTGCTAATTATAGTGAGGAAACTGTAGAGAAGCTACTTTTTTTACAAACTACTCCTGAGGTTAAAGTAGGGCATGTTGTTCTTTATGGCATAAGGGCAAGTGATTTAGAAAATCTTTTTGGAATTCTTTCTGTTCTTCAGAAATTAACTCTTACATTAATTCCTTCTAATAAAGAGGAATATAAACATTTTTATTCATCTCTTTACGAGTTTTTATTTAGTGATCCAGTTGCTTTTTGTTATATTACTTGGTTAGGACATTTAATTTTTGCTTATGATATAGATGTTGAAGGTGTTACTCTTACTGCTGAAGATGAGGATAAAGAAGAAGGAATTTTCCTAAGGAGAAGACTTGGGAAAGTAAGATCAAAAAAGTGTATGAAATGTCCTCTTCTTGAAAAAGGATGTTCTCCTTGGGTTCTTGCTACCGAAATATTTTTTCCATTGCCAGATATAATAGAAAGGTTTGGTTTTGAGGGAGAGATGGAAGAATTTTGTGAGATTCATAAAAAATATGCACTAGAGGCAGGGAAGATGATAAAAGATTTTTTGGAAGGAGAAGATCTCCAAGCAAATATTCTTGAAAGAAAGAAAGCAAATGTAAAAGGACTTTTTTGGATTGATCCTCTTAATGTATTCAGGAAAGTAAATATAGAAGAAGTAGCAAATAATAGCTAAAGAACTTTTCCATAAAGAGACAGAGAACCCCCCTCTTAAAGAAGAGGGGGGAGAATAAGATAAAGGGTTTGTTAGAAATATAGATTTTCTTTAAAAAGAATAAGATAGGTGTATGAAAAACTCATATTAAGATTTTTTATCTTTGATTTGTTAATAGGGTTTATATGGATAGCATTTGGATTATGGTTAGTATGGATAGGTATTAAAAATTTGCATAAACATAAAGCTTCTAATCCCAAGTTTGGTTTTGTAATTGCAATTATATTTATTCTAATTGGCTTACTTTTTTTTACTCCAGTTATACACGGTTTGATGATTACTATCACTACTTATTAGAAGGTGATAATTATGTGAACGGTAGAGTTTGTAAAGTTGCATATGTAACTTATGCGACTTTGCCTAATATCATTTTGGGTAATGAAAATATTACATGTGCTGATGGAAGAACATATTACATTCGTTATCAACATACTTACTGGCGAATTAGTAAGAAAGGAAAAATTTTGAAAATTGTTTATCTTCCGAAATCTAAATTGATAGTGGAAGTGAAACAATAAAACTGGTAAAGATAGGAAATTAAAGGTGGGAAAAAAGAAAAAGGGAGAGGAAAATGGAGAAAGTTACAATTAGCAGGTCAAAAATATTAGAAGTTTTAAACAATTTGCTTAAAATCCAGAGTCTTCAGGAATTGAAATCACAGTTAAAGCAATTAAAGACCAGTCTTGTTTCAACAAGCAACAATAAAAATAATATTTCAGATATTGATGAAAACGGTGATTTAATTGAGGTTAGATATGATTATCTAATGGATGAATTAACACAAATAGAGAAAAGTCTAACTTTGGAAAGAGCCAAGTATTATTTAAAGAGATTAAAGAAAGCTTTGACAGAAGTTAAGACAAACAAAATAAATAACATAAATTTAAACAGATGGAAAGAATATAAAGAAATAATTACAGACAGTTTATGGTTATTTGATAAAAGAGATTCTTCTGGTGCTCATCTTGCCTGGTATTGGGGTAATTTTATTCCACAAATTCCACACCAATTGATGTTGAGATATACTAAAAAAGGGGAATGGGTTTTAGATCCTTTTGTTGGAAGTGGAACAACTTTGATTGAATGCAGGCGATTGGGCAGAAATGGAATTGGTATTGATATAAACCCTGAAGTTGTTGAAAAAGCAAAACAATTAATAGAAAAAGAGCCAAATAGATTTAATGTAACTACAGATATTATTGTTGGAGATAGCGTTCAAATTGATTTTAAAAAGTTATTAGAAGAAAGAAATATTAAAAAGGTTCAGCTGATTATTATGCATCCACCTTATTATGATATAATTAAATTTAGCAGTAATCCATGTGATTTATCAAATGCACAAACAGTAAGCAAATTTTTGGAAATGTTTGGCAAGGTAGTAGATAATGTTACACCTGTTTTGGAAGATAACAGGTATCTGGCTGTTGTAATTGGAGATAAATATTCAAAAGGGGAATGGATACCATTAGGCTTTTATGTTATGAATGAAGTTATGAAAAGAGAAAAGTTTATTTTGAAAGGTATAGTGGTTAAGAACTATGAAGAAACCAGGGCAAAAAGAAATCAAAAGGAACTATGGAGATATAGAGCATTAGCAGGAGGTTTTTATATATTTAAGCATGAGTATATTCTGTTATTTTGTAAAAATAAGAGGTACACAAATATTAGAAGAAGAGCAAAGTTCTCTAATTACCCATAAAGCAAATAAAGGTAATATACTGCTAAGAACCAAAAAAACAGACAGTTCTATGATTGTTTTGCTTTTTCTCGTGCTTTTAGCAGTAAAAGTATTAACCAGTCTGGATTATTAACTTTTGATAGTATCTCCTTTAGTTTTCTGGCTGCTTCTTCCTGAAGTTCCATTATAATTTTGTTGTTTGTTTTAATTTCTAAGATTTCCAGCAATGCTAGAACTGCATCTATGTTGTCAGTATCATCTATGTATTTTATTTTTAACACAACTCCCTCCTTTTTGTTTTATAAATTTCTCCTGCTTTATCTTATAAAGCTTCTACAGCCTTTTGTAATAAAGAAATAAGCTCCTTTGGAGCATTTTTAGGCAGGTAAATAACTATTTTTTTCCTTTCCCCTCCCTCAAACAGTAACCTGCTTGCCCAGCCTGGAGCTCCGAAAGCCCACTTACCAAGTGTATCAATAACTACTTTTTTCCCCTCCAAAGTAGTAACTTCAAACGAGTTAGCAAGAGGGAGAAAGTATTCGGGAAACTTCTTGCAGGCCTGTCTTATAACCTGTTTCAAAGCAAACCCCCAACGGTTAGGTTTATGAAATTCCAGTTTTATACCTGTTCTACTTCCAGGGGGAACTGAAGGAACCTCAATGTTTTTTTTCTCCTCTATTTCAACTTCATTAACTTCAAAGTTCGTCCACTTACTGCTCATCTTCTACACCTCCTTCTTGTATTTCTTATGCTTAATTGTTTTATTGCTCTTTTAATCCCCTGAGGACTATCAATACCCCAGAGGAATAAATGTCCTTCTCTTTGGGCGAATCTTTCAATTTTGAATGATTCGTTTCCACAATAATCAGGATCTTTACCTTGGTGAGAACAAAGCCAAACTACTTTATAAGGTTTCAGCAGAAAAGAAAGTTCTTTGAGATTAGTAGCATTAATATCCATATAATCGCTCCATATAACAATAGTGCTTCCAGAAGGAAGAGGATTTTCCCTCAAAAATTTTCTAACTTGAATATGGAATCTTGGGATATATGATGTTTCCCATAAAGCTTTTACTTTCCACCAGTCTTTATTACTATGAAGAAATTCCTTTGTGTCAATAACTCTTTGAGGATGGGCTTCTGAACCGATAACTACTTGAATATCCTGATTTTTACAGGCAGCTGTTATCATGGCAATGATAAATTCTGCCAGATAATCTACACTAGCACTAACATCAACCCAGAAAGAAATTTTTCTTGATTTTTGTCTGGAAAACTTTGCTCTTGGAAGTTCTATAGGTTGTACAGTAAGAGAACGGATTACCTTTTTGGCATCCCACCTTTCAAATCCGTCTTTCTTTCTAAAGAAATCTTCCATCTCAGAGAAAAACCTTCTTAGAAGATAAAGAACTTCCTTTTCAGATGTGGTGGAGGAATCTCTAGCGGTAAGTGCTCTTGCTTGTATACTGCCACCTTCGTAAGAATGTTGATCCTCTTTTGAGGTATAACTAACTTCCCAAAGAGACTTGGACTCCAGAGTTTTGGAAGCCCTCTCATTGCTGGAGAGGGCTTCCTCATCTGGAGAGGAGTCCCAGCCAGGTTCATTTTGGGACTCCTGTTGCCCGCTTTCATAGTTATGGGCGCCTGCAGGGTAAGAGTCCAGCAAGGAGTCTTCCTCCTCGCCAGCCCCAACCCCTGCAGGGGCGGGCGACCCCTCACCCTCTGCATTGTCTGAACCTGAGGAAGAGCGAACCTGGCAATTCCCTTCCTCAGGGTCCTCAGATGAAAAACCTTCCAAGGTCTGCTTAGACCTTGGCGGCTCTGCGTCTGAGGACAATACCGCAGAACCCTTACCCTCCTGTTTCCCTGCCTCAACCTCTGCTTCTGCTTCAGCTTCAACCTCTACTTCAGTCTTCGCCTCTATCTCCTCTGCCTCAGCTCTGGAGCAGGAACAGCTTTGCTGCTGTTCTTGCTCCTTTACCTCAGTAGAGGCATCAGCAGAGGTTTTGGCAGAGGTATCAGGAGAGCATGAAGAGTTATCCGATTTAGCTCCTTCCCCTTCTGAAGAAGGGGTGGAGAAATCGGATAACTCTTCAACTTTTTTTTCTTTTGCAATTTTTGCAAGGTATGTAAACAATGACTGTGTTATTCGCATAATCGGGCATTTAGTACGGCATTCTATAGGTGCTTTATAAAATCCCCATGGATCATCAATACCCCAGCATTCACTGAAATAGCTTGGATTCACACATTTGAACTTTCCTTTTATCTTTAACCTTTCCCCATCCCAGTAATAAGTTATTCCTTTATATACATACTCTTTTTTAAGAGGTAACAGATTACATAATTTTTTCAAGTTTTGTGAGTTAATTATAACTTCTCCAGTAATTCTTCTTGTATAGCTTAACCAACTCTTGCTCTGTACACCCCAATGTACATAAAACTTCATTTAAATTCCCCTCTTTATATCTTTATCCTGTAGCATCCCTACCCACCAAGAACGAGGGTATTTCTCTTCTATAATACTTCTATCTTCTTCATAAGCTGTCAACCAAGATAAAACTATTTCAGCTCTGGCTTCAGGATCATCAAGTAAAAGAATATCCCTAACAATGTTAATAAGTTCAGGGGTAGAGGGAGGTTTAATAATATCATCTCTTTTCCTAAGCCAGCTTGCTACAGAGACCAACCCTTTTACAAACGCAGGATGAGCCTCTGGGCAGGCTCTGCTAATTATTTCTGCTTCTACTTCAGCTGGAGGGTATTTACAGTATACCCTCCGGAACCTCCTCATAAGAGGTTCACTAAGGAGTCTCTCCTGGTTGGAAGTAGCACAAACGTAAAGTTTAGCTTCCTCCTCCAGAATAAAATTTCCCAGATGTGGATCATAAATATGCCCGCTCTGAAGGAACGCAAGCAGGAAGGCATCCACTTCTGGGCGTGTTTTATCAATCTCGTCCAGAAGCAGAAAAACAGGACGCCTTTCTGCTTTGTTTTCGTTTGCCCTTTGGATAGCCTGAGGGAGAACCCCAGGCCTAAGATAAGAAGCATCTTCTTTACCTCCACTAAGCTTTTCTACAACCCCTTTTATATCAAGGTCATAGAGAAGTTCCTCTTTACCAGTGCCATAATGACACTGATAGGAGATAAGTGTCCCACCAAGGGCTTTAGCAAGACATTCTATAAAAAATGTTTTACCTGCCCCAGCGGGACCCAACAGCAAAAGTCCTGGTATCCTTTGGGCTGGCCTGCTGTTAACAAGTAGCCAGCCCTGGGTAATCAAGGTTTCTTTAGCTGAAGCTTTATAACCAGCCTCAGCTAATTTCTTTATAAACTTTTCTATATTTAAACTCACTCTCTGCCCTCCTTCCTCCTTTTATTCTGAAAATATCCCTTTAAAAAAAAGGAGACGATGCTTTTTTTAGAAATTTCAACTAAGAATATTTTAGAAATTTTAACTAAGAATACACTTTAAGTCCTTTTCTGTATCTTTACCTGTCCCACCTTCTAACCGGGAGACGGGATGAAGGTGGGAGAAGGGACTCTGTGGTGTCCCCTGAGACTTCCCTGAAAAGTCCTCTCGTTGGGACACAATCTAAGGGGAGTCTCAAAAGCAACAGCTACGTTTGTGTATGAATGTGTATGTTTTAAGGTAGCTGTTGCAACCACCTACCAGAAGCTCTGTCCCTAAGGATGAGGATGGAGTAGTTCACCTGTTTTTGACTTAAAATAACTTTTTTATTTTTTTATCGTTTACAGCGGGAAGTTTTTTCACAATTATTTTTCTGTGGTAGTTTTTTCCGAATTTCATAATCTTTAAAATAGAACCCTCCAAAGAATGCATTTCCTGTAGCATCAAGGTGGACATTCCTCAATATTACTTCATATTTTTGGTTATCATCATAGTAATCTGTGGCTTCTAAAATGATATAGTCTGCAATTGTAAATGACCTAGTACAATATTCATCTCTGCTATATTCTGCTTCAATGGCATTGTCAAGAACAAAATCTCTTATTTCTGTTGTGAGCTCATATTCAAAATTTCTATCTAAATAATCGTTTTCAAATGAAAAAACATAAACACCACTTAAAGTTTCTACCACTTTAGCCTCTAAAATATCACCAGTATCAGCTTTAGCAAGTAAAACTAATTCGTCATCTTCAACTGCAAACTTCAGGAACTCTATCTCTTCTACCTCTCTAGGTAATTCATCAAAATAAAAAAGAAATTCGTTTTCTTCTATATACAGAGTGAAATCAAAATAATAAATATCATCCCTATCAAGAAAGTATTTCTCAGCAACCAAATCATAAGAAATTCCATCAGTTGGTGAATAATACTCTTTATTACCATCACTTACAATACAGGCATAAACTCCATCCAGTTCTTCATCTGCACTTTCAATATAGTCAAAATACACATCATCAAACACATATACAACATCATTATCTTCAAAAACTTGTTCGTTAATAAGTTTGTTTGCTTCCTTACCAGTTATTTTCTTCATCCCTATACCTCCTGTCTTTTTTTAAAGATAGGTTATTAAATTAAAAGATGTCTTGTTTTTATTTTTTTATTTTACCTTGGTTTATCCTGATGTTTTTAAGGCGATTTCCATAAAGCAAGTTTTTTCCCCGAACCTTAGGCTCTTTATAAGCCTTCTTCTAAATTCACTAAACACCACAAGCCTGTAAGGCTATAAGGCTTAAAATTCTCATGAAACCATTGATAAAGTTTATTTAAAAAAGTTGTGATAATACCTTATTTCCACAGAAAAATCTTTAAATTTCTCTTCAAAATTTTCAACTTCAGTTTTAGCCTGTTTCTGCAAAAAAAGGGAGCCATTCCTTAATTTCAGAAAGAAAAGTGTTAATTTTTATTTTAATTAATGTTCTGAACATAATAGCTGGAGAAAAATTTTTCTTTACTTTTTTTTCTGGGGATATTTTAAAAGAAAAAAAAGGGAGGTATAAACATGACAGCTAATGAAAAAGTGTTTGCACTAAACTGCATTTCTACTTCCAGAAATGGGTGTTTATATTCCATTACAGAAGACCCTGATGGGAATGTATGGGCATGTGGAGAAATGCATGATGGTCTTTGGATTAGACCATCTATCGTAGTTATGGATAAAAATACTAAAAAAACATCTGTAGGAAAACAAATTCTTATTCTTGGTAATGGATGTTTACATTCTATCACAGATGGTTCTGATGGGAATATATGGGCATGTGGTGGTATTTATGAGCATCTTTTTTATAATCCATTTTTTATAGCTGTTGATAAAAACACTAAAGAGATGGTTATACAAAAACATATTCTTACTTCTTCTGAAGGATGTTTGCGTTCTATTACAGAGGGTCCTGATGGAAACATGTGGGCATGTGGTTTTATTAATAATGGTTCTTATGATGAACCGTTTTTTATAGTTATAAACAAAGATACTAAAGAAATAGTTACACAAAAATGTATTCTTACTTCTGGCAATGGACAACTATATTCCATCTCAGAGGGTCCTGATGGAAATGTATGGGCATGTGGTTTTGTTTATAACGGTTCTTGCAACAAACCATTTTTTGTGGTTATAGATAAAAATACGAAAGAAGTAATTATGCAAAAACATATCCTTACTTCTAATCATGGATATTTACATTCTATTATAGATGGCTCTGATGGAAATATATGGGCATGTGGTAAAATACATAATGGTTATTGTGATAGACCATTTATTATAGCTATAGATAAAAATACTAAAGAAATACCAATGCAAAGATATATTCTTACTCCAAGATATGGAGAATTGCATTTTATCACAAAAGATTTTAATAACAATATATGGGCATATGGTCATATTCACGATGGTTTATATTGGACACCTTTTATTTTGTTTATAAATAAAGATACAGATACCAAGGAAGCATTTGTTCAGGAATATATTTTTACTTCTGGTAACGGATGTTTATACTCTGCCATATTTCCTACAAAGAATACTGGTAGTAGTATGTGGATGTGTGGTGGTACATATGTTGACTTACACGAAAAGCCGTTTATCGTAGATATAGATTTAACCAATATGCTAGATACATGTTCTTTGGTAAGAGAGGTTGATTTTGAGGTTAAAGAAACCAACCATACTACAGAAGATGCATTTTACCCTGTTGTTGATACTGATTATTCAATAAAGCCAACTTCCTATGCTATAGAAATATTAAAATACCATAGAAATAGTAGAAGAAAGATAATAAAATAGAAAGAAACTGAAGAATTTTTACTTTTGGGAACAAAACCTTATAATAAAGACTGAAATGCTGTACTATTTATATTTAGAAATCATCCCCTTTTCAAAGGGGAGATACAGTATACAGCGTAAACCATTATCTGACTTTCTTTGTTTTTTTCTTGGGGATATTTCAAAAAGAAAAAAGTAAGGAGGTACAGCTATGACAGCTAATAAAGAAGTATTTACGCAAAACTGTATATTTGCTTCTAGTAATGGATGTTTGTATTCTATTACAATAGATGATAAGAATATTTGGGCGTGCGGTGAAGTATATGGTAATCCTTGGGATAGACCACTTATTGTATGTATAGACAAAGATTCTAGAAAAATTACCACACAAAAACATATTCTTACTCCTGGAGAAGGATGTTTAGATTCTATTGCAAGAGATTCTAATGGAAATATATGGATGTGTGGTAGTATTTATGAACGTCCTTTTTGTAATCCAATTTTTCTAGTTATAGACAAGAATACCAAAAAAATGATCCAAAAGCGTGTTCTTCTTCCTTTTGATGGACTTTTAAAGTCCATTGCATTAAACGATGATAATGAAGTGTGGATGTGTGGTTGTATTGATAACAATTCTCATATTGAACCATTTTTTGTAGTTTTAAATAAAGATACAAAAGGGGTGATTACACGAAGATGTATCCCTACTCCTTCTGCTGGAAATTTGAAGTCTATTACAGCAGATTCTGATGGAAACATGTGGATGTGCGGTTATATTTATGTTAATGGCTATGATAAGCCGTTAATTATAGTTGTAGATAAAGATACAAAAGAAGTAGTTATACAAAAATATATTTCTGTCCCTACAAGAGGATATTTAAATTCTATTACAGAGGGTCCTGATGGAAATATATGGGTATGTGGTGAAGTACTTGAAGGTTCTTACACCAGACCATTTATTGTATGTATAGACAAAAACACTAAAGAAATATCTATACAAAGATGCATTACTACATTTGGAGATGGAAAAGTTTGTTTTATTGCAAAAGACTTTGATAAAAATATACGAGCGTATGGTTTTTTGGGTAATAAACCCTTTAGTTTTTTTATAAGTAAAGATATTAAGGAAATGTCTATACAAAGATATGTTCTATCTAATGGTGGATGTTTACATTCTGCCATATTAGATGGCAATAGTATGTGGATGTGTGGTGGTGTAGGTATTGATTCAGGTGAAAAGCCATTTGTTATGGATATAGATTTAACTGATACACTAAATACATATCCTTTTATAGAGGAGATTAGTTTTAGATTTGAAGAAAATTGTTATACTGTAGAAACTAATTATACTACGGAAGACATTACATCTCGCCTTGTTGTTAGTATTAACTATCCAATAGAAACAACTTCCTATGTTATAAAAACATTAGAATAACAATAATAAAATAAAAAAGCTAAAAGACTCTTATTCCTGAGGTTTTATTCCTCAGGGTAAGAATTAAAATGTTATTATAGCTTAGCTGTACCTTTTTTTCTTGGGGATATTTTAAAGGAAAAAGTAAGGAGGTATAGGTATGATGATTACTGAAGTCCAAAAATCTGTTATATCACTCTTCAAAAGTTTTGTAGTAGAGGAAAAAGATATTACAACAAATAAGGAAGAGCCTATAATTATAGAAGAGTATGGGATAATCCTTGATGGTTGTTTGAAATCGTATGAAAATCTTATCATTCCTGTAGTAAAAAATTTATACAAAATGGACAAAATCAATAATACCTTTTTTACTTTCTACGAATCTCTTAAAAAAGAACAAGAAGGGACAAGAGTTATTTATCAACTCCTTCATTATCTTTCTACTTATGGATTAAACCTTGACAGGCCTTTCATTCCCAATGAATTATATGGCAAAATTCCTGAGGGGGTAATTAAGTCCATTATTTACATTAGAGCTATTACTCCTAAAGAATTAAAAGACAAATTTATGTCTGTAGCCAATTATAATGTAGGTATCAGCCAAGAAAACTTAGGACATTTATGTAACATAGCAGAGTACCTGTACGAAAAAGGATTATTAACTAAAGATGAAATAGAAAAAATTCCCAATAGAGATTTAAAAATGAAACTTTATTGTATTTTAAAAGTTTATCCAACTGATATAGACGAGATGATAACTTATTTATGTCAGGTTTATGCTAACTCTAAGAAAATCAAAAGTCGGTATGTCTTAGATATACTTAAAAACGATACAGATGTAAAAGAAGATTTCTATAAATACATCAAGCAGTTAGGTGAACAAAAAGCTGTCAAAACTATTGCTGAAAAATTCTATCGTAATAAAGAATATTTGCTTTCAATTAAACTAAACAACCATTTTGATATAATGCGTAACAATGTAGTATGTAGAGTTATAAATAAAGCTAGTAAACTTGCTAAAAAGATATATAAACCTGTAAAAGAATTCATTCGTATAGCTGAAATGGATTTTGACAATTATAAGAAGTTTATTAATTCTTTACCTATTTACAAAAAGGTTCGTATTTTACAATACTTTATAAAATTAAGAAAGAATTTACCAATTTATTTCATTAGAAATGGAAAACTATTTATAGACTTTTTTGGTAATCTGGAATACGAAGAGAAATTTTTTGATTTTGAGAAATATTTGAAAGAAAAAATTAAAGAAGATCTTTATAAAATTTTCCCTAAAGATTTAGCCATTCATCCCTCCTGTAGGATAACATTACCAGCTTCCAGCACATTATTTATTGGAACTGTTCCTGTTTTTTCCAGATACAAATTTTCTAAACAGACAGCAGTTATAGGAATTCATTGGTTTAACATTAAAGATAAAGATAATGAACTAAGAGTTGATTTGGATTTAGGATGTTCAAGGGTTGGAAAAGTATTTGGTTGGAACTATGGTTGGGCTTCTGAGAAAGGGGATATTTTATACTCTGGAGATATGACTGATGCTCCTTTTCCTGATGGTGCAGTTGAATATTTTGCTATATCTGATGATGACCCTAAGCTATTATCAGTTAACTCGTTTAATTATGATTGTTCTACTCTAGACAGATATGATTTTTCATTCACTATCTTAATTTTAGAATCTGATAAAACCCCTGGTGAATTAGAAGGATTAACAAAGGACAATTTTGCTCTAGCTATACCTCAGGTTAGATTCTTTAAACGCGGGATTTCTTTAGGTATTTTGGTTAATAAAGAGTTTGTTTTTGCAGCATTTGGACTAACATCTAGTGGAGTTCTATCTGAAACTTATCAGAAGTTCTTACCTTACCTTGTTAAGTTTAGTGCTAACTTGCCTACCTTAAATGATTTCTTTACTGAAAATGAAAATGGTATAACATTTAATGATTTAACACTTGATTTCTGGAAAGACTATTTCAAGTGAATTTTTTATAAAAAAGACTTGACAAGGAAGGAAATAAGAGTTACACTAATTTAGTGTATCCTTTGGGGCAAAGGGAGTTCCTTAAACATGGCCTGTTAAGCCTCCCTACTCCCCGCCCCAACTTTCTCAGCCTTATAAAGAGTGGGGCTGTAGTTCAGTATGGTTAGAACGCTGGCTTGTCAAGCCAGAGGTCGCGGGTTCAAATCCCACCAGCCTCGCCATCTTTTGATGGCATATCAAATTTAACTCTTTATTAAGAATCCCTTTAAGTTTTTTTATTCTTCTTGTTTAGCTTCTATTTCTCAGGGGAATTTTGTGGGGATATTCTTTAAACAAAAAGAAGAAGAAAAGGGGGAAGGAGGTAAAAAAATGAATATTCTAATAGCTCCAATAAGAATTGCAAAAACAGTTTTAGAAAATTTGTTTGTTTTATTTGCTTTTCTTTTTTATGTGGTGGGAGTAAATGTAGCTGCCCTTTTAGGGATTCTCTATCGTTACTATGTAAAATACTTTTTAATAAGCACTTTTATTGTGCTGTTTAACTATTTTATAGGTATTCCCCAAGGGATTTTGCACTTTCTATCACACTTTTTCCCCATAGGGGGCTCTTACATATACCACCTTATATTTGGAACTCCACTGGTTTTAATACACTTTGCCGCTCCTGAAGTTCCAGAAGAGGAAAGAAAAGAAAAATTGCCCTTTCAGATTATTTAATTTTTCTTCTTTTTCATCCCCTTTCCCCTTCCCTTTATTCTTCTTTTACAGTAAAATGTTATAATGATAATATCACAAGGATAAAAAGGAGGGGACTATGATTAGGGAGTGGAAACCTACAGATGCTACAGATGAAATTTTAAATGAGTCTGTAGAGGAAATGGATAAACTTATTCAAGAAATGAAAGTCTCTACTGAAACTATCAATAAAATAAATGAGGGAGTAAAAAAGAATTTTTTTCCATTAAATGTAAATGTAGTCAAAGATACAGGAGAAAATAGGGTTTCTAAAAAAAAAACTCTGACAGCGAAACAACCGCATCGTTAAATAGAGAAGAGCAACCTGTATTTTTTTTAACAAATGGAAAAATCAATCAACAAAACTTAAAGGCAGTACTAGAGGAATCTTTTCAAGAAGAAGCTTCCTTAATAGAAACAATCTCATCAAATTCTAAGGAAGATATTCAGAAGGCAAAGGAAAAGTATAAAAAGACTGTTGAAATGTATGAAAATTATGATGTAAAGGCTGATGCCAGAAATCTCATTTTTAATTTTGATAAACTTTTTGTTAATGGAAAATTAAATGGAAAAGGAATTTACAATTTTGCAAGAACTGGGATATTTACAAAAACTTTCCAAGAAAAAGAAGGAAAAAGGATAATAGAATATCTTTTCCCAGAGATTAAGGACTCTTTTGAAATTCACTGCAAGGAAATTTCTCTTTATCAGGGTTCAGACTGGCAGGAATGTATGGAAAAAGTGAAAAAAGACATAAGAGAGAAAGCTACAACAAAGTTCAATTACTATCTAAACTCTATAGCCAGCCAGGGATTTGATTTGAACGATTTTATTTTTACTTTTGGTATGGGATTAAGAAGATTTTTCATCATTATGATGAATGAGGCAATGCTTATGAAGCATGACCTTGCAGAAGCTTACACGCAATATTTAAAAGACTTCAAGCTGAAACTTATGGAAAAAACAAGGAAATTCATTGAAGATGATGGTGGGAAAGAAATGCTTGAGACATTTATGGCGAATACAGTAGGAGAAGCTGTAAATGTTACAAAGAGCCGTTTGGCTGGCTTTGATGTTTTTGAAAGCATAGGTGATGATTTAAAAAATGGAATACTCACCATGGGAGAGGAAAAAACTTTCACTTCAGTAAGAGTGGTTCCTTTTACAAGGTTTATAAATGAGAGAGAAAGTGCCTTTCAACCTATTAAAAATTCCATTAACTCTTTATCAGATGAAGAAATAAATAAAGATGTAAGGATTTTATCTTCATTGCTTACAGATATATGGGAGGGAAAACTCACAGCGGAACAGGCTGTAAAGGAATTTGAGAAAAAACTAAAAGAAACAAGGTTTGAAGCAAAACTGAAAGAGGCAAGAGAAGAACTTTCTTCTTATCTTAAAGGGCTGGGCATAGGTGAAGAAGAAAAAAAGGCATATATGAAGATTATAGGACTTGATATTGATACTATGGCTGAGACTGAGAAAAAAATGGTGAGGCTCTTCAAGGAAAGTGCAGAAGCAGTTGCTTTAAAGAAAGAAAATACAGAAGAAGTAGCTGAGATAATGTCTGATTTTAAAGAAAAATGCAAAAGGGAAATAAGTGATTTAAAAGTGAGAATACAGGAAAGGCTTTCTGCTAAAGAAGAGGTTTTTGGGATTGTTCAAAAGTTCTGGAATACAGGATTTGGAGAAATTACTCTGGTAACAGAGTATGATCCCGAGAAAAAACAGCTCATTGAAGTGGAGAGGGAGAATAACAGAAAGTGGCTTACCAGTGAGTTTGGTGGTGAAGATAAGATGACAGAGGAGGAGAAGAGGAAGCTTTATGCTGGAAGTGAAATATTAAAGTGGGATGGTATGACAAAAATGGGACTTCTTCTTTCTGGAGCAGTTGATGCATATAGAAAAGAATTATCAGATATTCTTGAGGAAAGAAAAAAACTGGGACTTGAAATTAAAAAAGATAGAGATGGGAGTTATATCCTTACTGAGGATGAAAGGGTAAGGCTTGAAAATGCCGTAAGGAGATATTTTCAGGAAAAAACGGATTTAATCCTTGGAAGTGGAAACAAAGAAAAGGGAAAAGCTTTTAGATCGGTTCTTGCAGAGATATATAACCAATATATTTCACAGGAGATCAAAAGGAGATTAGATGCCCGTATGAGAGAACCTGATGTAAAGAAAAAGTTTCAGGAAAGGGTTAAAGAAAAAAAGAGAGAAAAACTGGAGCCTTTAATAAAGGAGAAAGAAAAGGAGATTAGGGAGAGGGTAAAGGAAAAATTCTTAGAAGAAAAGAAGTATGTTAGCAATAAAGAACTTTCTGATGAGGAAAAAAAGCAAATGGAGGAGGAGATAGAAAGAGAACTTATAAAATGGAAGAGTACAGAGCTGGCAAAAAGGGAGAAAGAAATAGAGAGGGAAGTATATAAAGGGATAAGAGCAGAAGAGTATAAGAGACTACTTGAGAGGATTAAGAGAGGAGAAGAAGAACTACCTGATAAGATTTTTTCAGGAGGAAATACACCTGAAGCAAAAGTAGTATCAAGGCTTTTCAAGGAAGAAGTTATTTCTTCTGCTGAAAGGATAAAGGGTATAACAGCAAGAGCAAGTTTTGCCATAGGAGAAACAGGAGAGAACCTGACGGGTATATCTCTTGACCACTTATCCCTTTCTAATATAAAACTCTCTGAAGAGAAAATGGGAGATCTCAACGAACTAATGAAACAATCAAATGCACTCCTCAATAAAGAAGAAGAATATTACCAGAATCAGCTTAAAATTCAAAAAGCATTTGAAAGTGAGTGGACAAAAACTGAGGAGGCAAGAAAGAGGGTAAGGACAGACCTTAAAGAAGGTGGAGAGAAGCTTAAAAATCTTGCAGAAAGGCTTGCCTTTTTTACTACAGTAGCTATGACATACCATCCAAACTTAATGAAGGAATTTATCAGCTTTCCTGTGGATAAGAATACTCTTCTTCCCCTTCTTAAAATGGGAGAAGAAAAAAGCATAATAGAAAACGAATTCTTAAAAAGGCTCTACATAGATAAAAATAAAAGAATAGATGACTGGGAGAAAATAAAGGAAGAGGTGAATGAAAGGGCAAAGAAGGAGTATGAAAAAAGGTATGGTAAACTATCTATAGAAGACCCTTTAAAACTAATTAAAAAGAAAATGGATACTACTCAAATTGTACAGGAGGAGGTGAAAAGGTTTTGGGAAATAAAAAAGGAGATTTATCTTGAGATGCTTGACAATATGGGTGCAAATAGGGAAGAGGTTGAGAAAAAGATCCAGGAAATTGAAAAAAGAGATAATCCCAAAAAATTCTCTCCCTCTTCTTATCTTTATGCACTTTCTCTTGCAGGGGCAAGTATAAACGCAAAGAAATTAATTTCTGCGTTCGGAAACATGGTGGATAAGTCAAATTTTAGAGAAATAGAAAGTTTTCTCCTGAGAGAAGGAATTATGTCTGAGGATGGCGAAATTTCAATAAAAAGCAATACATTTAACTTTTTAAAAATGGTATCTGAAAACAAAAAGAATCCTTTTCTTCTGAAAGAAATGTGGAAGAATTTTAAAAGTGAAGTGGAATACACAGAGGGAGTAACAAAGTTAACCAGAGAAATAAGGGAAGTTCTTTCTGGAAAAAAGAGCTTAAAGGATTTTGTGTTTAGAAATCAGATGAGTGGAGATACAGATAAAAAACTGATAGAAAGGGCTGGAAAACGAATGGGAATAATCCTTTATGATCCTCAAAATCCTGAAAAGTTTTTAAAAGATGTAGAAGATATATCAGATAGCACAATAACAAAGGATAGCGATATCAAGAAAAAGGAGAAAAAAGGAAGAGATAAAGACAAGGTAAAAGAGATAGCATATAACCCTGTGCTTGATATGGCAAACCGTTTTACAAAACTACTTCTTCAGTTGATTGAAAAGGAGGAAGAGAAAAAGGAAACTGAGGCTGTTAAAAATCTTGGAGATAAAATCCTTAAAGGAAAAGAACAGTTGGAAGAAAAAAGACTTCTTTCTCGGTTTGTAAAGAAGTTTAGAAAAAATAATAATAATAATAATAATAATTCTCCCAAACCTAAACCCCCCAACAGAAAAATTGCATAAAAGGAGAAAAGAGTAATGACAGGAAATTATGCTGTTTAAAAATTTTGCTAGCTGTTATATTTATATTAAGCTGTTTTATTTATATTAAACAGTAATAGGGTATGACTACGAAAAGGAACTTACTTTCTTTGTTATTATTTTTAATTCCATTTACCATGGTTTTAGGGATGTTTTTTCTGTCCCTAAAACAGGGACAGGGAAATATTTCAGATAGTTTTAATTCTATGGAAGACTTACTGGTTATTTCCCAGAGATTTTTTTCTTCTGCAATAAAAGTAATAAAGTCAAAGTTTTTTCTGCACGGGTTTATAGGATTTCTGCTGTATAGTTTTACCCTTTTTGCGGTGGAAGCGAGTGCTTACCCCTTGTCTCAAAAGTATGTGGAAAAGGAAATAGATTATAGGGATGTATTTCTCTTGTTGAGAAAAAGGGTTTATATTTTGAGTTTTCTTTTCTTTATGTTAAGTATTACAGGGTATCTTATCTTGGATAAGGGAGTATTAGATAATATATTTAGGGAGATATCTACTACTGTAGATAGCAAGAGTTCATTAGGGGATTTTCTAATAGAAGCTGTTTGGCAGGCTTATTCAACGAATGTTATCTTTGTAGTTTTCCTTTCTACCTTCCTTTTTACTGGGCTCCTTACAGCAGATTTTACAGAAGCAGGGGTTTATCTTATTGATGGAGGGCTTGACACATTAACGAGAAAAGGGCTTTCTTATTTCCTAAGAAGAGAGGTTTTTTCTCTTGATTATTGGGGAAGTGTGTTTTTAAATATAGCTATCACCACGCTTATTCTTATTTCTGGCTCTATGTTCACCATATTCTTTCTCTGTCCCTTCTTAGGGATTAAGTTATTTGTATTTTCTCTTATTCAGATGATTATGTCAATAGAAGTACTTGTGGTAAGTATACTGTGTCTTGTATTCCTTTTTATAGGACTATATTTAAAAACAAACTTCTGTAAGGGTTTATAATTTATAATAGGGAAGATGGTAGAAGGGTAAGGTAGATCTTACAATAATACAGATAGTATAAAAGAAATTATGATGTCTTGGAAAGATAAATTTCCTAAAGAGAATAGGTATTTTGAGACAGATAATGGAATTTTGTATAAATTCTGTATTGTATGTGGTAATAAAATCCTTAAGAAAAAAGGAGAAAGTTTAAATAGATTCTTAGAAAGAAAATTTTGTTCAAGAAAATGTTATGGTATATATAGAAAAGAGAATGTAAAAGGGAATAAAAACCCTAATTGGAAAGGTGGTTTTATTAAGAAAATTTGTCCTATGTGTGGGAACGAATTTATTGTAAGATTGAGAAATAAGAATAAGAAATATTGTAGTAAGAAATGTTGGACAAAACATCAATCTGAAATAATGAAAGGTAAAAGAAATCCTTTTTACGG
>Ga0256842_1000286_pt1 | contig 43986 bp, 43 predicted proteins | sample 4559240metaG_FD_185973 | JGI IMG/M metagenome (GOLD analysis project Ga0256842, IMG submission 185973) | Hydrothermal vent microbial communities from Guaymas Basin, Mexico - 4559-240 | ecosystem: Environmental > Aquatic > Marine > Hydrothermal vents | place: Mexico: Guaymas Basin | collected... | reverse complement strand
CAGACTACTATGTCCTGAGGAAGCATAGCATTCACAGCCCTGTAGATAACTTCAAGTGGCCTATCAGAAGTGGTCAAAAAATGGGCTACCTGGCAAAGGGCATGTACTCCTGCATCTGTTCTGCCTGCTGCTTTTAGCCTTACTTTGTGCCCAAGGATTCTGGAAAGGATTTTTTCAAGGGTGCCCTGCACAGTGGGACCCTTTGGCTGCACCTGCCAGCCTAAGTAATTTGTACCATCATAGGCTATAAAAAGCCTTATATTGCGAATATTTACTCCCATTTTATATACCTTCCATTATAATTTAAAAGCCATTTTTATCTCATCCACAAAAAGCCCAAAGTCTTCTAAATTTTTTTGAAAAATTTCATATACTATTTTGTCTGTCACTTTTTCGTAAATATGAATGAGAAGATTTCTAAATCTTGCCATGTTTTTATATTTCTCAAGATTTTCTTCAGATAAATATCCCTCTTCTGCCAGAATTTCAAAACAATCTGCATAGGAAACAGGCTCTCGTAAATTTAGTCTGCTAACTATGTGCTTACAGATGTCTATCATCTGCTGAATAGCAAGTTCTAAGTTTCTTTCCACAAATCGTTTTAGCACTACATTTTTTTGAAACTCTTCAAAACTCACTTTTCTTCTACTTTTTAATTCTTCTGCAAATTCTTCTATCTTCTTCAATTTGCTTCGGATTAAAACTTTGTCTATCATTTTTCAGGATTCTACATATTTCCAATATCCTGTTACATCAAGGTATTCCTGATAATCATCAATAGTTTTTTCTCTAAACTTAGAATAAGTCAGAAAGTCTTTAATAAAAAGCTCTTTCCTATTTTTCATTACCTGATGTCTCAAAAGTGGACTCGCCTCATTGAGAACTATCAAGTGAACTTCCCTTCCTGCAAGGGTGCTTAATTTATCTATAAGACTCAACAACTCATGAGTAGAAAGGGGATTTTTTACATAAATAGCCACATCAATGTCGCTTTCTTTTGTGAGTTTCCCTTCTACTGCTGACCCAAAAACAATAGCAAATAGAATATTGGAATCTTTTTCTAAAAATTTTTTAATTTTTCTAAAGCTTTCTTCAAGATCTTCTTTTTGAGGTAAAGACATTTTTTAAATTATTTTTATTATTTTACACAAAAAGAGGAGATTTGGGAAGCCCTACATCTTCAGGGAAACCAAACATAAGATTAAAATTTTGAAGGGCCTGTCCACTTGCTCCTTTTACCAGATTGTCTATCACCGAAGTGATAACTACCCAGCCCCTCTCTTTATCCTCAAAAAGATTTATTTTGCAAAGATTTGTGCCTTTCACTTCGGAAAGGGTGGGAATTCTTCCCCTCTCAACTACTTCCACAAAAGGCTTTTCGTTATAATAATTTTCAAGGCACTCCCTCAAGGTCTTAAGCTCAGCCTTTGGTTTTACATAAATGGTGGAGAATATACCTCTATTAATTGGAAGTAGGTGAGGAGTAAAAAGCACTTTCACTTTTTTTCCAGAAGCTAAAACAAGCTTTTCTTCTATTTCAGGATTATGCCTGTGAGTAGCAATTTTATAAGCCTTAAAGTCCTCGTTTATCTCGCAGAAGCTGTAAAAGTTGTGTGACTTTCTCCCTGCCCCGGATGTACCGCTCTTTGAATCAGCAATAATGGAGTCTGTGTGTATAAGGCCTTCTTTTGCAAGTGGCATAAGTGGTAGCAAAATAGAGGTAGGATAACAGCCAGGATTTGCAATAAGCCTTGCTTTTTTAACTTCTTCCTCAAAGACTTCAGGCAAACCGTAAACTGCTTCTTCACAGAGCTCTGGAAATTTATGTTCCATTTTATAAGTATGTTCATAAGAAGCAACTTCTTTAAATCTGAAATCTGCAGAAAAATCAATTACTTTAAGCCCCTTTTCCAAAAAGTTTTTAGCAAACTTCTGGGCTTCTCCAGCAGGTACGCACAAAAAAACAACTTCAACTTTTTCTGCGATTTTATCTATGTCAGGCTCTTCAAAAATTAAATTTTTATATTTACCATTCCAGCCACAAAATTCGGAAAGGCTCTTTCCTGCCTCTTTTCTTGAAGTAATGGTAACTATCTCTAACTCCGGATGAAACTCTGCAAGCCTTAAAAGCTCAAGCCCAGTATATCCAGTAGCCCCTATTATAGCACCTTTAACCACGGACTCTCCTAATATTCAACTTGGATTAATAAAACTCCTTTATCTTCTCCTAACTTTTCCATTTCTTCTTTAGCCTCTACAAATACAACTACAGGAATCACTTCTTTATTTAAGACTTTGCTAAGAATACATGCCCTTTCATAAGCTCTCTCTAAGTCATCTTGCTGCAAACTATAAGACACCTCTGCTGCAAGTACCACACTCTTTTTTGTTCTCTTAATCTCACCACTTATCACGAGATCTACATTAAGAAGTTCCTCCCTTTCTTTCTCTGTAATTACTCCTTTTTCCTCCAGATCATCAATAACTGGCAATAGGTTTTCAAAAGGTATAAGTTTACTCTTTCTTAGCAATCTTCCAAAGTAGGCATAGTATCTTTCTCTAATAGTTCTCTCAAATTCTTTCCCTTTAAATCTTCCAAACTCTCCTTTTAAATATTTCATATCCTTTTTTAAGACCGCCACATCCTGTTTTAAAATTGCTACATCCTGCTCAATTTTTTCTACTCTGTTTTCAAGGTTTTCTATTCTCTTTAAGAGTTCTTCAAATTTTTTGGGAAGTTCTATAAGTTCAGTGGTAAGGATAATTTTCCGAATTTCTTCAAGCCAGTCTGGATGAGCTTTAAGTGCCCTTACAATGTCAGCGAATGTTACAATAGGACACTTTTCCATTTCTTTTTCTATTTCTGCAGGACTTTTCTCTGGCAATTGTTTTTTAATGTTTTCTATCATATTAAATGCCCTTTTTCCATTCTAATTTTTGTTATTATAACAACAAATTCCAAAAGTTCAAACGCAATAATTACTCAAGATCTCTTTAAACTTAGTTCAACTTGACAACTTAAGTGGCAATATTATAATACTTTTCACTATTAAACTTAATTCTCAATTAAGGAGGTGCATATGAATTCTACAATTTTAATCTTTATAGGCTTAATATTATATGTTTTCTTCTATAAATCTTATGGCAATTTTTTAAAAAAATCTATCGTAGGGGAGCCTACTAAAGAAGTTCCTTCTAAAAGACTTTATGACGGTGTAGATTTTATTCCAGCAAATAAATACGTATTATTTGGCCACCATTTTGCTTCTATAGCAGGTGCGGCACCTATTGTTGGGCCTGCTATAGCTCTGGCATGGGGTTGGCTCCCGGCCTTGCTTTGGATATGGTTTGGCAATGTATTTATCGGAGCTGTTCATGACTACCTTTCTCTTATGAGTTCCGTAAGATACGATGGCCACTCTGTCCAATGGATAGCCGGGAAAGTTATCAAAAAAAGGACATCCTATATCTTCTCCTGGTTTATTTTATTCGTTCTTATTTTAGTAGTAGCTGCTTTTGGTGCTGTTCTTGGTAACATTTTTGTTAAACAACCCTCGGTCCCCACAGCATATATACTACAGGTGCTTTTTGCTCTGATTTTAGGATTTATTATGTACCGCATAAAGGCTAATTTCGGAATATCTACAATAATCGCAATAATTATGCTTGCCATATCAATTATTTTAGCCAAATTTTATCCTTTATATGCATCTTACAAAATATGGATGGTGGTTTTCTTTTTTTACATAATTATAGCTGCTGCTATTCCTGTAAATGTGCTCCTCCAGCCAAGAGATTACATGAACTCCTGGCTCCTGGTCTTCGGCTTAGCTCTGGGAGGAATTGCTGTTATATTTTCTTTTAAACCTATGGCCATACCTGCCACAACGATATTCTCTGCTCCGGTAATAGGAGGACATCCCACTCCTTTTTGGCCTGCTATACCATTGATTGTAGCTTGTGGTTCTTTAAGTGGTTTTCACGCACTTGTTGCCAGTGGCACAACATCAAAACAATTAGCTGATGAAGCAGATGCATTGTTTATAGGGTATGGCTCTATGCTTACAGAGGGTTTTTTATCAACTTTAGTTGTTCTGTGTATAGGAATTGCTGGGTTAAACATTGTTCCTCCAGAAAAAGCCAAAGCTTTAACAAGTAGTGCAACTGCCTTTGGAACTCATTATATATCTGCTATTAAAGCAATCGGTGGCCCGGTAGGAATTTTTGCTAAATCTTATGCTACAGTAGTAAATAGTGTATTAAAAATACCTAAGGCCTTTATGTTGATACTTGCAGCAATGTGGGTAGCTGCATTTGCTATGACAACTCTGGATACCACGAACAGGCTTGCAAGATATACATTTGCTGAAATCTTTGAACCCTTAAAAGATTCTGCCAAGGGCTTGTATGACTTATTTACAAACAAATGGATTGCCTCAATTATCCCTGCTGCTATAGGTATAGGATTGGCCTGGACAGGAGAATGGAAGGTTATATGGCCTGCCTTTGGCGCAGCCAATCAAATGCTTGCCTCAATTGCTTTAATAACTGTCTGTGGCTGGGTAATAAGAATCCAGAAAAAACCCTCCTGGCCCGTCTTAATACCTGCCATGTTTTTATGGCTCACAGTAACCCTTGCTATGATATGGTACATCATCAAAATAATTCCTATATTTATAGGAAAAAATCCATTTCAAGGCTATGTCCTTGCAGCTATTATGGTTGTAATGCTTATACTTAATCTTATTTTAGTCTATGATTTCTTTACTTCTGACAAAGAAACTGCCCGATAATTTTTAAAGTTATGTTTAAACAAATTAAAAAATTTATTAATTCTTTTATAGAAGGATTTAAACAACAGAGTACTTCAGCTATTGAGCTTGAACTTCATGAAATGGAAAATGCCTTTGCCCTTATTTGTTTTGCATCATTAATGGGTATGCCATCTCCACCCAGCTATGTGGGGATGGCCCTTTTACCTTATCTTGAATACGAAATCCAACTCATGATATTTAAATCTTCAAGATTGGACGACAAGCTTGCAGAGTTTTTTGCTCTGGGCGATATATGAAAAATATTCTCTTTTTTCTGGGAAAAGGTGGAGTTGGTAAAACCACTTCTTCCGTAAGTTTGGCTTATTACCTGGCCCGAAAAGGATTCTCTGTATACCTTGTCTCTATAGATCCTGCTCATAATATATTTGACATACTCGGTGCAAATCTTTCTAAAAATGACGAAGCAATAATAGCAGAAGAAGTTGATATAGATGCGTATGTTGAAAATTTTATAAAAGAAACAACAAATAAAATGAAACAAACATATAAATATTTACAAATAATAAATTTAGATAAAATGATAGAAATTATGAAATACTCTCCTGGAATGGAAGAATACGCCATTATGTATGCGTTAAAAGAAAAAGTGGAAGCAAATTTAGATAAAGATTATATAATCGTTGATACACCACCTACCGGGCTTATGCTTAAAATTTTTGCTCTTCCTTTCAATTCTAAACTATGGATAAACAAACTTATCAAATGGAGAAAAAAAATACTTAATGCACGCGCTTCTATAGCCAATATTAATCCCTCGGCAATAAGAGAAGATTTGCCTTTAAACGAAAACGAAGATGATGTCTTAAAGGAACTGGGAATTCAATCAAAAATTATAGACTTTATGACCAATTTGTTTAAAAACAAAACGACCAAAATTATCCTGGTCCTAAATCAGGACCTACTTTCAATAAAAGAAAGTGTTCGTATAAAAAAAGGTCTTGATTCCTTAGGCATATCTTTAAATTTAATTTTGCTAAATAAAAAAGGATTGGTCAATACAACTGACATCAATATCAGTTTTAAAAATTTATTCAAAGATATACCTATAAAAGAAGTACCTTTTCTAAAAAGTAACTTTTTGGATAAAAATACCTTGATAAGCCTGGCAGAACTCTGGGCTGATGCAGTTATTTGTAATTAATAAATATTTTACACTTTTAGTTGGTTTGAGTGTAGCTATAAGTATTCTTTATATAGCTGGTTATAAACATAATATAAAACTTATGAAGTTAATAGCAGAATCTTTAGAAAATGCATTAACTCCCCGAGATAAGTTATATACATATTTAGGAGGAGTCCTGGGATTTGCTGTTGATTACGATGTTGATGGGTTTAAAAAAGTTCATGCAACCTTAAGACTTATTCCCAGACAAAGTATTCTATATCTCCCTTTCGTATTTTTAACAAATAGAAAAGATTCTCTTCAATTGATGTTTTATACAAAAAATCCCATAAAAAGTGAATTTCATCTTATAAAAGAAAGTGTGCTTGACTTTTTTACCAAACCCAAAATATATAATCGGAATAAATTAAAAAGTAAAATTGTTGAAATAGAGGGAAAAAAATGGGAAATGTTATACGAAGATGAGACTTACCATAATTTCATTAACCTTATAAATTTTTTTAATTCCAGACATTTCAAACATTTGGCTATTACTAAAGAAAATAATATTGTGTATATCAAACTTGAGTTTTATAAAATAGATTATAAATCTCTAACAACCTCAATTCAAAAAGCAAAAAAATTTATAGAAGCTGCTGTATAAAACCTAAAAATCTATAAAAACAAAAAATGTTCAGAAGGCGGGGAAAAACCCCGCTGGGAACACATTGAAAGGTTAGCGTTTGGAATATTGTTGACCTCTTCTTGCTCCACGAAGACCGTATTTCTTTCTCTCTTTAACTCTGGGATCCCTTGTGAGAAAGCCTGCTTTTTTAAGAACTGGCCGAAGATCAGCAGAATATTCTATAAGCGCTTTAGAAATACCATGCCTTATAGCTTCTGCCTGAGCAGACTTTCCTCCACCTTGAACTGTACATTTTACATCAAATTTCCCCTCAAGGCCTGTAAGCTTAAAAGGTGCAAATATAACATCTCCTGCAACGATATGATCAGAAAAATATTCCTGATATGGCTTCCCATTCACTATTACCTCGCCAGTACCAGGATAAATCCAAACCCTGGCAATAGCTGTTTTTCTCTTCCCAGTAGCATAAAATCTGTCCATACTTTAACCCCTCCTTTAAATCTCCATAGGCTTAGGATTCTGAGCCTTGTGAGGATGCTCATTGCCAGCGTATATCTTAAGTTTTTTCAAAAGCCTTTTTCTCATACGATTTTTAGGGAGCATCCTCTTTACTGCAAGATAAATCAATTTCTCAGGCTGCCTTTCAAGAAGCCTTCTTGCAGTTTCTAACTTAAGCCCTCCCATATAACCTGAATGCCTCCAGTAAATCTTTTGATCAAGTTTTTTTCCAGTCAACCTTATTTTGTCAGCATTAACTATTACAAAAAAATCTCCCTGATCCACATGAGGAGTATAATCAGGCCTATGCTTGCCCTGAAGCATATAAGCAAGTTTTGAAGCAAGCCTTCCTAAAATTTTACCTTTGGCATCAATAAGATACCACCTTCTCTGAACCTCTTCTTTCTTTACCCAGGGTGTTTGAGTGGTAAAAATGGACGACATCACCTATCCCCCTTATCAAACATTTTTACTTTTCTTCACATTTTGTAAAAATTCTCCTCAGATAAAATCAGTCCCCATTTTATGCTACTTTTTCTATTTGTCAACCCTACCATCTCTAAAATGTTAATGCAAAAACCACCTCAATATCTCTGCCTTTGCTTTTTCTATATTCTGCTTCACTTTCTCTATTTCTGCCTGCAGGCTAAACTCCACTTCTTTCAATTCTTTTCTTACCTGCTCTACCTCTAACTGCAGCCTGAGCTCGGTTTCTTTTAACTCCTCCCTTTAAGACAACTTAGCTGCTACCTCCTCAATATTTACAGAGTCTTCTTTTTTTACTTTATCCAGAGGTTCAAGCACAAACAAAAGCTGTCCCTCTTCAACCATTTGATTTACCTTTACACAAATCTCCACCACTTGAGCATCAAAAGGCGCTACAATAGGATTCTCCATCTTCATAGACTCAAGATTAGCTATTTCCTCGCCTTTCTTCACAATATCCCCTACTTTTAACTCACCTCTTTCAGGATTTCCTATTCTCCATATAGTGCCACTTATAGGAGCACCTATTTCATTGGGTCTCGTAGCCTTTCTTACTTCACTCTTTTTTGCCCTCTTTGTCTTCACTTCAAACACCCTTGTTTTGTTGTTTATCTTGAGAACTACATGGATCACACCATCATTTTCACTTCCTATAGAAACAAGCTCAATACAATAAGGCTTACCCTCAAGCTCAAAATCTACCTTATCTCCTGGTTTTTTTAGCCCCCTTCGCCACACAGGAGTGGGAAGTACAAGAGGAGCTATTCCATATTTTTCTCTAAACTTAATAAAATCAAGAGCATCCTTAGGATGCATAAGATATAGAATAAATTCTTCCTCTGTAGGCTCTCTACCAAGTTCCTCTTCAAGCTGCTTTTTTAAAGCTTCTAAATCCTCTTCTGGAACGCTCTCTACGGGAGAATCTTCTTTTCTTTCCTTTATCTTCTCTTTCCACTCCTCTCCAAAGGCACTTCTGTAAACCCATTCATCAGGCCATCCTACAGGAAGCCTTCCATAATGGCCAAGAATAAGATTTTTAAAATCCCCTGGCGCCTGGCTGAAAAGCTCAAGAAGTTCCCCCTGTTCTTCCTTGCTCATTGCAGAAAAATTTTGCTTTTTCTCCTCTACAAATTTTTTCAGGAGCTCTATCACATGCTTGACCCCTGCCTCTCCCCTTTCTTTGGCATAGCGGTTAACTATTCCACTACAGGTAACCCAGGTAATCTGAGAACCAGGGGTCACATCAAAATATTTTACTATCTGATTATAAAGGGACATTACCTGCAGAATATAAGGCATAAGGTGCAGGAATCCCCCTTTTTCTGCCTGTTCAAAGGAACTTGGGAAAGCACCACCTGGCATCTTATGACGCGTTACCATGTGGTCAAAACCCCTGAAAGGAGATTCTGCCCAATCGTAGTCTCTTATCCATTCCCTCACCTTTGCCACTGCCTGCTCTGCTGCTTTGCGATTAAGGTTGACAGGAATTCCATGCTCCCTGAAAAGTGCCTCAACTGCAAGTATGGGAGAATGACCATAAAACCTCACCAAGGTATCCTCTTCCACATCTATAATCTTTGCACCAGCCTTTGCAGCAGCAAGCAGCACAGGAAGAGCAAGCCCATCTGTAATGTGCCTGTGATAATTTATCACAAGCTCGGGATACTTTTGTTTGATAGCATCTATAAGCTCTGTAATAGACTTTACCGTGCCAACTCCTGCCATGTCTTTTATACAAAGAATAATTTCATCTACCCCTCCACAGAGAGATATTATGTCATCAACCACTTTTAGATAATACTTAGTATCAAACCATGGGGCTACAGTGTAAGAAATAGCAGGCTCAAAAAGCCTGCCTCTTTTCATCACAACTTCTGCAACCGGTCTCATATTCCGTACATCGTTCAGAAAGGAAAAACACCTCCATACATCAATGTCCACCCTTTGTACCACATATTCAATAACATTCCTTGGATAGGGACGATAACCCCACATATTGGTTTCACGGATAAGAGTTTGAAGAAGGACATTTGGCATAAGCTCTCTTAAAATGGCTATTTCTTCAAAAGGGCTTTCCCTCCTATTCATTATTCCCACATGCCACCTTGCCCCACCGTGACACTCAGCGGCAAAAAGCCCCATCTCGTTGTAATAAGGAGCAAGGGTCTTCAGATCATAAATCCTCAGACGATTTTTATAGTCAGATTGCCCGGCATCCCTCATTCCTACTGAAACAAAGCATACCCCTGGTAATTCCCTTACTTTTTTCACTATTTCTTTCGGGCTCATCCCAGGTTTTACAAATATGTAACCCATCTGGTTGTCCCTCCTTTAGGTTTTGCTAATACTAACTTACATCCAGCTCTGAGGTCCAAGAGCTGAAACCTCTGCCACATATTGAGCAATCTTTAACGCCTCATCATCTGCAGTCTTCTCTTTAAATGCTGCAAGAAGTTCCTGATAATGTTCATTTATAAACCGGGTGGAATATTTCCCCTCAACAAACTTGGGATGGCGAATTATACTCAAAAGCAAAGGAGCAATTGTCTTTACTCCTTCTACACGCAATCCCCGGCTTAAAGCCCTGTCCATAACCCTCAAGGCCTCATTTCTATCTGCACCTGCTGCCATCACAAGCATAAGAAGGGAATCATAATAAGGAGGTACATCTGCTCCCTCATACACACCTGAAGAGACCCTTATTCCTGGACCCTGCGGTATTTCAAGCCTTGTAATAGTACCAAAAGACGGATTAAAAGTCTTTGGATCCTCAGCATTGATTCTTACTTCTATGGCATGTCTGTTAGGATAAATTTGATCCTGCTCAAAGGGCAATGTTTTCCCCTCTGCTATATCAAACATGAGGCTCACTATGTCAAGCCCTGTAATAAGCTCTGTAATTCCGTGCTCCACCTGAAGACGGGTATTTACCTCAAGAAAATAAAACTTTTTCGTTTTGGGATCAAAGAGAAATTCCACAGTGCCTGCTGAGTAATAACCTATCTCCCTCATAAGTCTTACAGCAGTATAACAAATTTCCTGCCTCAAACTTTCATTTATGCTTGGGGAAGGGGCCTCTTCAAGAATCTTTTGATTGCGTCTCTGAATGGTACATTCCCTTTCATAAAGATGAAGGATGTTTCCTTCCCTGTCTCCCAGCACCTGGACTTCTATGTGTCTTCCATATTGAATATATTTTTCCACAAGTAATGTATCATCTCCAAAGGCCTTTTTTGCTTCTGAACGGGCCTTTTCCAGGGAAATAGAAAGCTCTTCTTCTCTATCCACCCTTACCATGCCCTTTCCACCACCACCTGCTGCTGCCTTAATCATTATAGGAAACTCCACCTCTTCCTCTTTCATCCACTTAAGAATATCTTCAGGGGTTTTTACATTATAAGCACCCGGTATAGTAGGAACATTAGCCCTTTGGGCTATTTTTTTGGCCTTGATTTTATCTCCCATCAGCCTTATTACCCTTGCAGGAGGGCCCACCCAAATTAAACCAGCATCCTCTACCATCTCAGCAAATTCTGGATTTTCTGCAAGAAATCCCCAGCCAGGATGAATAGCATCACAACCTGTTTCCAGCGCCGTCTTGATTATCTTTTCCATATTGAGATAAGAATCGTGTGGAGGTGCCTCTCCTATGTGCACCGCCTCATCTGCAAGAAATACATGATAGGCCAATCTATCAGGAGTACTATAAATAGCAACTGTCTTTATCATTTTATCCCGACAGGTATTCATAATTCTTACCGCAGGAACTCCCCTGTTAGCAATTAATACTTTCCTTATTTTTTTCTTTTTCCTGGTCATTTCCTACCTCCTTAAAGTGAAAAAGACTCTCTTTGTGAAGCTTAAAATATTTTTTTCTTTCTGTCAACGCTTTGCTTTAATTCTCTGCATTAGCAAAGGAAAAGGCAAACCCCTTTACAGGACCAAAAATTTGCCGATTTCTTAATTTATAAATTAAAGTTGAAACCAATAATTTTGCAGCTTAATTAAGTATGGACACTATAATAGCCTTTCAAACCAAAAGCTTTTGTAAAATCACCTGCAGGCTCTAAAAGTTCTTGATTGCAACACTTTTACCAGAAATTTAGGTTCAATCCGGGCTCCTTTAGGTTTGCCTCCTGCCTATATCATCAAACCTTCAGCAATCAAGGCCTAAAATCCTTTTTTACTTTCTGATATCAGACAAAGTACTGCTATTAAACGCCGATACCTTGCAATTTTAATGACTTTTCCTTATCCAACTTCTTTTAAGTATTGGAACAAAACTTGTGGCCAAAATTAGCATAAAAGAAAACTTTTTCAATCTGAAAATTGGAAAACTTTTTGAAAAGAATAAATTCCAAGAATTCTATCAAGCAATATAGATGCTGCTGCTCTCACTGAGAGATGATTGTAGGAATCAAGCCTTCCCCAGATAGGCTCAAGAAATAGGTCACACTTATTTATAAACTCCTCTGTAAGCCCCCAGGCTGTACCCAATACCAAGGCAACAGGTTTTTCCCAAAGAAGTTCTCTCAATTCTTCCGGACTTATAAAATCTCTTTTGGGAGAAGCATCGGTTGCTACAAGCACAGGATCCTCTCCCTCAAGCTCCCTCACTTTCCCTATTGCATCCTCCAGGGTGGCAAATAACTTTAAAAGTTTGAGGGCCTCGCTTCGCAAGGGATTATACTCTCTTCCCTTTTCAGAAAGCCAGTAATCAATCAGCTCTTCTGCAATCTTTCTTTGATCCTCTAAGGGCTGCACCACAAACACACCCTTTATTCCATATGTCCTTGCAAGCCTTGAAAGATCGTGTAAATCTATGCTCGCAATAGCAGAAGCCACCTTCTCTCCCCTCTTATTCTTCACAGGATAATGCATAAGAAAAAGATAAAGCCTCTGCTTTTGAAGAAGCTCCCTTAAAAATTCGTAGTCTTTTCCTTCCAGTCTGGCTCTATGCAAAAGAACCGGTCTCTTTTTTAAAGTAATCTCAAGGGACTTTTTTCTCCTAAAGTCTTCAATAAGAGCGTGATTCCCCGAGAGAAGCACTTCAGGTATTTTCAGCCCCATAAACTCCCTTGGGCGGGTATAGCAGGGATACTTGAGAAGCCCTGAAGTAAAAGACTCTCTCTCCACTGAGTCCTTTCTCCCCACAACTCCTGGAATAAGCCTTGAGACTGCCTCAATAATTACCAAAGCTGCCACCTCCCCTCCAAAAACAACATAATCTCCAATAGAAATCTCATCATCCACAAAGTGCTCCCGAATTCTCTCATCTATACCTTCATACCTTCCGCAAATAAAGAGTAGCTCCTCTTTCTGGGAGAGCTCCTCTGCCAATTCCTGAGTAAAACGCCTTCCTTGAGGAGAAAGATAAACCACATGGGTAGAAGGATTTTTCTCTTTTACACTTTGAATAGCCCTATAAAGGGGCTCTGGCTTAAATACCATGCCCTCTCCACCACCAAAAGGTTCGTCATCAACTGTTTTATGCTTATCAGTAGCAAAGTTCCTGAGATTTAAAAGATTTATTTCTATAAGTCCCTTTTGAATAGCTTTTCCCAGAAGCCCCACCTTCAAAGGGCTTTCAAAATACTCTGGAAAAATTGTGAGTATGTGAATCTTCAAAGTTCAACCCCTTCTTCCAAAGCTATTCTTTCAATTCTCCTTTCAGGACCTTTTGCTAAAACTACATCTATTTTCTGTTCCCAGGCTTTTTTCATCAATGTCCCCCTCCTTTTTCTCATGTCCCTTTTCCAAAAAATTTTTCTGCGGTTTCTTTTATTATGTTTATCTCCTGATCTTTGAGTCTCACTTTCTTCACTTTTGCACTTCAAAAAGGCCTTTTATATCTTTTACTGTAATCTTTTTTTCTTTTGTATCTACTTCAGATACATATTCCTCTATCAAAGGAATGTAAAAATCGGCCTCAGGATGAGAAACAAGTAAAAGCTCGTATTCTCCTACAGGCATTATTTCAATTACTTTCCCCCAGAAAGTCCCTTCAACATCAACTACTTCAGCCCCAAGAAGCTGATAATAATAGAATTCTTCTTTTTCTGCTGAAGGAAGTCGGGAAAGATCTATATAAAGAATCTTACCTTTTAATTGCTCAGCCTCTTCAAGAGAAAGGCCTTTAAATTTTACTATACATATATGTTTTGCCGGATTACAACGAATGAATTCTACTTCCACACGCAAATTACCCTGTTTGTCAAGATAAAAACAGGGCAATTGTAAAAATACTTCCAGATCAAAAAGAAAGGGGGAAACTTTAACTTCCCCCTTTAATCCGTGAGTAGTTAAAATCTTTCCTGCGGGTACTAACAATTGCAATTATTCTATAATTTCAAGCACTACCCTCTTCTTGAGTTTGCTGGAGGCTGCCCCTAAAATAGTTCTTATTGCCTTGGCAGTCCTCCCTTCTTTACCTATAATTTTGCCAAGGTCTTCCTTGGCTACTTTTAACTCAATTACAGATGTCTGCTCTCCTTCAATTTCATTAATCTGCACAGCATCAGGATTGTCCACAAGCACCTTTGCAATGTGCTCTACCAGGTCCTTTAACTTACTCATCCTTACTCCCCCTTTAGTATAGTGTTAAGCCTTTCTGGCTACCTTTATCCCTATTTTCCTCAAAAGCGCTCTTACTGTTTCTGTAGGTTCCGCCCCTTTTTCCAGCCATTTTTTTACTTTTTCTTCGTTAACTTTAAATTCAAAGGGCTCTTTAAGTGGATCGTAATACCCAAGCACTTCCAGAAACTTTCCATCTCTTGGTGCCCTTGAGTCTGCTGCTACAACCCTGTAAAAGGGCCTCCTTTTTCTTCCCATTCTCATAAGTCTAATCCTTACAGGCACTTTCCCTCCTCCCTCAAAAATTTTGAGACTATTATTTTAACACTAATTAAATTTTTGGCAAATATTTTTTAAAGTTAGCCCAAACCTATAAATCTTCTAAAAAAACTTTCAAGTCTTCCAGGCTTTCTCATGTGCTTTAAAATTTTTCTCATCTCCTCATAGCTTCTCAAAAGTCTATTCACATCTTGCACAGTGGTTCCACTTCCCCTGGCAATCCTTCTCTTCCTACTGGCATTTATAATCTTAGGATTTCGCCTCTCCTGTCTTGTCATGGAATTAATTATGGCCTCCATCTTCACTAATTCTTTCTCATCAAAAGGGATATCTTCAAGCCTTTTTCCAAGTCCCGGGAAATAACTCAAAATGTCTTTTACAGAGCCAAGCTTTCTCATCTGTCTGAGTTGATCTCTCAGGTCCTCCAGATCAAACTCAAGCCTTTTTATTTTCTTTTCCCATTCCTTGGCTTTTTTGAGATCCAGCGTTTCCTGAGCCTTTTCAATAAGAGTGAGCACATCTCCCATCCCGAGAATTCTACTGGCAAGCCTCTCTGGATAAAAAACTTCTAAAGCATCTACTTTCTCTCCTACTCCCAGAAATTTAATGGGCTTGCCTGTAACTTCCTTAATAGAAAGAGCTGCTCCACCTCTGGCATCGCCTTCCACTTTAGTAAGCACTATGCCCGTAATCCCTACTCTATCATTAAATTCCTTTGCTACATTAACTGCATCCTGACCCATCATGGCATCTGCCACAAGAAGTACCTCGGAAGGATTAAATCTTTCCTTAAGTTCAACAAGTTCTTCCATCAAAGCATCGTCTATGTGAAGTCTCCCTGCAGTGTCAATAATAAGAATATCTCTTCCCTGAGACTTTGCCTCCTCAAGAGCCCTTTTAACTATTTCCACAGGCTTTTCATCAGGACTTGCTTCACAAAAAGGCACCCCTACCTTTTCTGCAAGCACTTTAAGCTGTTCAATGGCTGCAGGACGATAAATATCCACAGAAACAAGCATGGGATGATGTCCCTTCTTCTTCAAATACCTTGCAAGTTTGGCAGCAGTAGTTGTTTTCCCTGAACCCTGAAGCCCTGCAAGTAAAATTCTTGCAGGCTTTTGAGCACCAAGATCAAGCCCCTTTGCACTTCCTCCAAGGGTATTCACAAGTTCTTCATAGACAATTTTAACTATCTGCTGAAAAGGGGTAAGGCTCTCCATTACTTCAGATGAAAGAGCCCTCTCCTGAACCTTATTAATAAAATTTTTTACCACCTTATAATTGACATCTGCTTCAAGAAGGGCAAGTTTAACCTCCCTTAATCCTCTTTTTATATCGTCTGGGGTAAGCTTCCCCTTTTCTTTAAATTTTCCCAGAGCCTGCTCTAACTTTTCATTAAGACTCTCAAACATCTCTAAAGCCCTTATAATTCTGTTATTTTCCCAATTTCAGTGTTTAAAAACTAACACATATCACACATTTTACAACTATTAAATTTTTCAAAAATTTGACATTTTAGTCAAAAATGTGATATAATAACGGCTGAAATGAAGTATCTTATAGAGAGCCGAAACAAATTAGTAAGAGAAATTTTCCTGCTTGCAAAGAAAGTTGCTCCTTCTTATAGCACTGTTTTAATTTTAGGGGAATCAGGCACAGGAAAAGAAGTACTCGCCAAATATATTCACTTCTGTAGTAAAAGAAAAGGTCCATTTATAGCTGTAAACTGTGCTGCCATTCCAGAAGATCTGCTTGAAGCAGAACTTTTTGGATTTGAAAAAGGTGCTTTCACAGGTGCAGTAAAAAGCAAACCCGGTAAATTTGAACTTGCTGAAGGTGGTACCATCTTTCTTGACGAAATAGGAGACCTTAGCCTTAAATTACAGGCCAAGTTATTGAGAGTCCTGCAGGAACGCCAGGTAGAAAGATTGGGAAGTGAAAAGCCAGTAAAGATTGATGTAAGAATACTCGCTGCTACCAATAAAGATTTAAAGAAGGAAGTCCAGGAAGGAAGGTTTAGAGAAGATTTGTACTTCAGATTAAATGTAATTCCTCTAAAATTGCCTCCTCTCAGGGAAAGAAAAGAAGACATACCCTTGTTAGCAGAATTTTTTATAAAAAAAATCTGTGCTCGGGAGGGAATCCCTGAAAAAAAACTTCATCCTGATACCATAAAAATGCTCACAGAATACAACTGGCCAGGGAATATAAGAGAACTTGAAAATTTTATAGAACGAATTGTAATTCTCTGTGACTCCGAGGAAATTTCTCCTGAAGACTTAAATTTAGGGCCATTGCAAGAAAATTTTCTTGCTAAAAAGGAATCTTACCAGAAAGAGCTTCTGATATCTCAGGGAATACACCTACCTCACTTAACAGAAACCGGAATAAACCTGCCTCAGATTCTAAAAGATGTGGAAGTGTTCTATCTAAAAAAGGCCCTTGAGCTTACAGGAGGGGTTAAAAGTAAAGCAGCCAGGCTCCTTGGACTTAACCGTACCACTTTCCTGGAAAAGCTCAAAAAGTATAGATTGGCATAAAAATTGCTTTCTTTAAAGTGTATGAAAGGGCTATGTTTGGCTCTAAAACAGGGATTGATATTACTTTTTTCGCTTTTTTTATTTAACATCCCTTGTTCAGCCAAATCTCAAAAGTTAAATTATCTCGGCCTTCTTGTAAATGGAACCCTGGAAGAGAAACTAAACCAAATCTTTTCTCTTATGCAGACGTATTATCAAAAGGGGGATTATGAAAAAGTTGTTGAAGTGTATCAACAACTTCCACCTTTTTTGCCTTTAAATTCTGAAGAAAATTTGATGATAGCAAGAAGTTTTTTATACATGGGAGAGCCTCAAAAGGCTATCAAATTTGCAGATAAAATCCTTTCTCTTCACCTTAACACAGAAGTTTGCTGCCGGGCAAGGCTGGTAAAAATTGAAGCCCTGGCAATTATGGGAAAAACCAAAAAGGCCCTTCAGGAAATTAAAGCCTTAAATAAGACATTCTGTGCTAAAGCATTCCAAAATGAAGTTAAGGTCATACTTTATTACTTAGGTAAAACTGAAATAAAAAAGTTAGCAGGTAGGTCTCCTGAAGTAGTCAAAAGTATGCTGGATGAAATTTATCAAGTAAGAATAATGTATCTACTCAAACAAAAAAATTTGAACCAGGCCCTTCAGGAAGCCTTTATCTGGCTAAATATCTATGGAAATTATAAAAAAGGAAGTGGATTACTTTTTAAAATAGCTGATGCCTTCTTCAAAGCCGGACAGATTGAAAAGGCAAACACCCTTTATGAGCTTATCATTACTGAATGGGAGAGCAAGAAAGAAGCTACCTTTGCAAAATTTAGGCTTTATCAAATAGCATATCAAAGGATAAAAATTAAAGAACTTATTCCTCAACAGATGATTGATGACTTATTGTTTTACATAAGAGTATTGAAAAAGAAATATCCTCAGGAAAAAATCACGCAAGATGCTCATTTTTTTGAAGTTAAGCTCTTTTTTCAATACAAAAAGTGGAGGAAGGTCAAAAAGGTGGCTTCTGAGTTCCTCTCTCGGTATCCCAAAAGTCCTTATAATAAAAAAGTAGAAAAATATTATGCTCTGGCAAATTATTATATCTTACGGGATTTTTACCAAAAACTTCCAGCCAAAGATGTAGCGAAATTTGTGAGAAGTAAAAAGTCTTTTCTGGAAACTTCTGTAGAGTATTTCGTTCGCCACCCCAAAAGTCCTTATGCCAGAAAAGCAAAAGTTTATTATTGTAAAGCCACCTATTCTATTTTAAAAAATTTTTATAATAAAGAAGCGTTAACAAAGATGCTCAATCTTTTTAAAAAGAAACAGATATTTCTGGAAAAAGCAGACTGTGGAAATGTGTTTTTCTTTATAGGAAAAATACACTGGAAATATCATTTTCGTCTTGCTTCCACTTATTATTTTATAAAAGCATACGAACACAAGCCTCCTAAAAAGATTATGGCCAAAACCTTGCTTTATCTTGGCGTAATTGCAATAGATGAAGGAGAAAAAAATATAGCCACTTTGCTTTTTTCAGAACTTGAGAAGAACTATGGAAAAGTACTGGGTAACTCTCCCTGGTATTGCTATTTAAAAGCGCTCTTTGAGGTGGAAAAAGGGAACCAGGATGCAGATATCTGGCTTAAAAAGGCCTTAAACTCCGAGCTTGACCTTGCTTATAAAGAAAAACTTCTCAAAACATTCAGAAATTGGGCACTCAAAAGGGGAGAGTACGAAAAAGCCCTTTCTTATACCTTAACCAAGGGGTTTAATCCCACACCTGAGGACTTTATTTTACTTCTTGCCTGTAGCTTTTCAAAAGATCCTGTTGTCTTTGAAAAGACTTTAAAAGTCGCAGAAAAGCTTTATCCCAAAAATTTCAAAATAAAGTGGCTGGGCGCGTACTTTTATGAAAAAACTGGAAGGATAAAACAGGCCAATCAGCTCTGGCAGGAAATTTCTTCTGCTGGAAACGAGTATGAAAATATAGTTGCCAGAAATTACGAAAAATTTAAAAAATTTCTGAAAGAAGCTCAGAAACTGGTGTTTTAGCAAAATGAAAGGAAACATTCTGATAATAGGAGAGGCAACAGAAGTTAAACTCCTGCGTGATGCACTTAAAGAACGAGGGCTTGCAGTTTGTTATCATCCTGGCCTTGAAGACTTAAAAAAAGAAGAGCTCAAAAAGTGCGATGTGCTGGTTTATCAGTTAAAGCCAGGCGAAGACAAGGCTCCCAAATTTTTAGAGAAAATAGAAAAAGTTAAAAAGGAAAGTACATTTAATTTTATTGTACTGGCCGAAGAATCTTCGGTTGAGAGTGCTGTATATTTTATCAAACGCGGTGCCTTTGATTTTAAACTTCTATCTACCCCTCTTGATCTTCTTGAAAAGACAGTACTTTTTGCCCTTGAGGAAAAACGCATCTTTTGGGAGGAAGACACATTTCTGACAAGAAATCCCAAGCTTCTGAAAATTTTAGAAAAACTCAAGGGTGTTGCTCAAAGTAATGTGCCAGTACTACTGGTAGGAGAATCTGGTACCGGTAAGGAGCTACTTTCAAGGTTTATTCATAAACATAGTCCCAGAAAAAATGGGCCTTTTGTAGCTATAAACTGCGCTGCTCTTCCAGAAAGTTTACTTGAATCCGAGCTCTTTGGTTATGAAAAAGGGGCCTTTTCAGGGGCTACCTATCAAAAAAAAGGTAAAATAGAAATAGCTGACGGTGGCACTCTACTTCTTGACGAAATCACAGAAATGCATCCCAATCTGCAAAGCAAGCTACTGCGTGTACTTCAGGAAGGAGAAGTAGATAGGCTCGGTGGGTATCATCCTATAAAAGTAGATGTTAGAATTATTTCCACCACAAATAGAAACATAGAAAAAGAGGTAAAAGAAGGGCGCTTCCGGGCAGACCTGTATTATAGAATAAATGTCATTACTGTCAAAATTCCACCACTAAGAGAAAGAAAAGAAGATATTGAATTTCTGGCAAAACACTTTCTGGAAAGATTTTCCCATGCCTATCACAAAAAAATAAAAGGGTTTACAGAAGAAGCAAAAAAATTTCTTTTAAATTACAACTTCCCTGGAAATGTAAGAGAATTAAAAAATATGATAGAAAGAGCTGTTCTTACCTGTCAGGAGGAATTTATTTCGGTAAAAGATTTAACAGACCCTTTTTCCTTTGATGAACCTTCTTGCGAAAGTTCTGGCACAGATTTTGATTCAAATTTTATAGAAAGTGAAATTAAGCCTCTTGAAGTGCTGGAAAGGGAGGCTATTTTGAAAGCTTTAAAAGCCTGCCAAGGAAATAAGACAAAGGCAGCAGAACTTTTGGGCATAACGGTAAGAACACTTAGAAATAAACTTAAGCTTTACAGAGAACAGGGCTTACTTCCAGAGGAGGTATAACATGTTTGGGGCACTTGAGAAAACACTCAGGCTGGTTGGCACTGCTCTTAAAGTTAGAAGTTATAAACACAATCTCCTTGCCTCAAATATAGCCAATGTAGATACTCCTGGATATAGAAGAAAGGACATTCCATTTCAAAAGGTAATGGAAGCCTATTTAAACCAGCAAAAAACTCATCTTCCTCTTAAAACCTCTTCTCTCAGACACATTAAAAATACTACACCTCCGCTTTCCCTCAAAACCACTTCCACCAGACACATCTCAAATCCGGTGAAAAGTTCCCGGCATAAAAAAATTGAAAAACTGATAAAAGCTTATGAATCCCAAACTCTTGGTACACCAAACAATGTTTCTCTTGAGGAAGAGATGGTAGATCTTACCCAAAACCAGATGCTTTACGAAGCAACTTTGCAGGCACTTTCCAAAGAGCTTCAAATGCTTAACCAGGCAATTACAGAAGGAGGTAAATAGCCATGAATCTTCTTACGGCAACCAAGATTGCAGGAAGCGGGCTGCAGGTACAAAAATTAAGGCTTAATGTCGCAGCCACTAATATTGCCAATGCCGATGTTACCAGGACTGCAGAAGGAGGCCCTTATAGGGCAAAGGATGTGGTGGTAAGGGCTGTGCCCCTCTCTGAAAAAGAACCTTTTTTGAAAAAAGTTGAAGTAGCGGCTATTGTAGATGACCCTGCTCCTTTTAAAGAAGTATACGATCCCGGCCACCCTGATGCGGATAAGCGGGGAATAGTAAAGTATCCCAATGTAGATATTATCACGGAGATGGTGGAGCTGCTTTCTGCTGGTAGGGCCTACGAAGCAAACCTTACTGTGCTTTCAAGCACAAAAAGTATGGTAAATCGGACCATTGACCTGCTACGGACATAGAGAGTATAAAGAGGAGGTAAAACATGAAAATAAATCCTGCCCTTTTTAACAAAACCTATTTTAAATACGACAATACTTCTCAAACCCAAAAAAATTCAAGTTTTGGAAGCTTAATTTTAAGTAAAGTAAAGGAAGTGGACCAGGAGCAAAAAAAGGCACAGGCAATGCTTGATGCTTTGGCAAAAGGAGAAAATGTGGATCTTTCTGAACTTGCTATTACCATGACTAAAGCAGATGCAGAATTAAAATTACTCATAAGGGTAAGAAACAAAATTATTGATGCCTATCAGGAAATTATGAGGATGCAGATTTAAGCAAAGGGGAGTAAAAAATGCCTCCACTCAAGCTCAAAGAGCTGGGAACTCAACTAAAGGAATTTTGGGGAAAGCTCAGTAAAAAACAAAAGATACTCCTTTTAAGTGGAAGTATTGGTTTAACTCTTGCCCTTATTATTACTATCTTTCTTATGACAAGGACTGAGTGGGGGCTTCTTTACAGTGGGCTTGAACCAGACGTTAGTGGAGAAATTGTGCAATATCTTAAGTCTCACAAAATTCCCTATAAAGTAACACAGGATGGAAGTATTTATGTGCCTGAGGAAAGGGTGCCTGAAGTAAGAATGGAAATTGCCAGCAAAGGTTTTATAGGAGGAAATGGCCCTGGTTTTGAGCTTTTTGACAAGGAGAAGTTGGGGCTGACCGAGTTTCAGGAAAAGGTAAATTATCAAAGGGCACTTGAGGGAGAGCTTGCCAGGACAATAAAAGGCATAAGAGGTGTGAAGTTTGTGAGAGTTCACATCGTTTTACCAAAAGAAAGCGTATTTATTTCTGAAGAGCAGCCAGCCAAGGCCTCTGTACTCATTGCTATGAAACCGGGTTATACACTTACCAAAGAGCAGGTAAAAGGAATTGTAAATCTGGTAAGCGGAGCTGTTCCAGGTCTCAAACCAAGTAATGTTACCATTATAGATGCTAAAACCGGTAAAAAACTTGAATTTCTTGAAAATGAAGAGCCTCAAAATATAACTACCGCCCAGCTTATTTTAAAAAGAAGGCTGGAAAGTAACTTAAAAGAAAAAATAGAAGAAATGCTTGGCAAGGCTCTGGGGAAAGATAAAGTAATAGCTCAGGTCTCTGTAGAGTTATCTTTTGATAAAGAAAAAATTATGCAGGAAAGTTATGACCCTGAGAGTACTGCAGTGGTGTCAGAGGAGATAGAACAGGAAAAAAAATATCAGGGCACTAAAGGTCCTGAAGGAATAGCAGGAGTAAAGGGAGCTCTTGCAGAGAAGTTTGAGGCCACAGGAGGCACCAAAACCAAGGGCCAGGTTTCCACCAGAAATCACATCATCAGAAATTACGAAGTAAGTAAAATGATCAAGAATCTTGAAATTTCTCCAGGACAGATTAAAAAAATAAGTGTAGCAGTACTGGTGGATAAGGATGTAATCCCAGCCAATGACACAGAAAAAATTACATGGATAGAGGACCTGGTTAAAGGGGCTATAGGGTATAATCCTGATAGGGGAGATGAAGTAGAAGTTGAAGCTATTTCATTTGTAAAACCTCGGATGCCTAAACCTGGTATTATGGACTATGTAGCCAAGTTTTATAAGCCTATACTTGCGTTTTTAGTAATTGTACTTTTCTTCTTGTTTGTAGTAAGGCCTATTTTAAAGAATGTATTAGCTCCTGCTCCAGCTCCTGTAGAAGAAGCAGCTGTGGAAGAAGCACCACCAGTGGAAGAAGCAGAAGAGGAAGAAAAAGAAGTTTTACCTCAGGAGATTGCTATTGGTATTATACAGAGCCAGCCTGAAAAGGCGGCTATGCTTGTAAAGAAATGGTTAATGGAAGAATCTCTTGAAGAAAGGAAAAAAGCTTTAGCAGAGGCAGGATAAACCATGGCTAAAATTGATCCCGAGAAACTAACAGGCCCTCAAAAGGCTGCTATCTTTTTGATGATTATGGGAGAAGAGTTTACTTCTGAAGTATATAAGTATCTGGATGAGGATGACATAAAGCGTATTGGTATAGAAATGGCCAAAATTGATTATATTCCTTCAGAAGCTATTAAAAAAGTTCTGGAAGAAGCCAATATAGAAGCAAAAGAAATGCTGGGAGACCTTTCTCTCTCACCTGAAGAATTTTTGAAACAAAGTCTTCTCAAAGCATACGGAGAAAAAGGAAAAGAGATTTACGAAGAAATTAAAAAAGAAATCGGGCCTGAGATCTTTAAAAAACTTAAAAAGCTTGATCCCAAAACAATTGCCAGCTTTCTTGCAAATGAGCACCCACAAACTATTGCCATTATCCTTGTACATCTTGAACCAGAGCTTGCAGGTCAGGTAATTCCCTATCTTCCTGAAAAAGTAAGAAGTGAGGTGCTTCTTAGAATTGCTCTTCTTAACAAAGTTGATCCTGAAATTGTTCAGGAAATAAGTGATGCCCTGGAAGAGGAACTCCAGAGTGTAGGAGGGGCTTTGGGTAAGAGAATAGGAGGACCTGAAAAAGCAGCAGAAATCCTCTCCCATGCAGGAAGGGATCTTGAAGAGGAATTGCTTTCTGAAATAGAAGACGAAAATCCCTCTCTTGCTGAAGAAATCAGAAAATATCTCTTTACTTTTGAAGACTTTCTCAATGTGGATGACTTTGCCATTCAGACCCTTCTCAGAGAGATTTCTACAGATGACTTAAAACTTGCCCTGAAGGGTGCTTCTGAAGAAGTAAGAGAGAAATTTCTCAGAAATATGAGTAAACGCGCAGCAGACCTCCTTAAAGAAGAACTTGAAATGATGGGGCCTGTAAGAATAACAGAAGTAGAAAAGGCCCAGCAAAATATTATAAGAATCGCCAAAAAATTAGAACAGGAAGGAAAAATAGTACTCTCCAAAGGAGAGGAAGAATTTGTCTAATAAAATTCTTAAAGGTAAAAATATTGGTCGTTTTTCTATTTTTGTAGCCGATCTCTCCCCAGCAGAGAAAGAGGAATTCAAAATTGCTTTTAAAACCACGGAAGAAGAAAAACAGAAAAAAGAAAGAGAAGTTGCAGCTGAAATAAAAAGCAAATTTGAGAAAGCATGGAAAGAGGGCTATGAAAAAGGTTATAAAGAAGGTTATAACGCTGGGATAAAAAAAGGATACCAAGAAGGTTTCCAAAGAGGCTGGAAAGAAGGAGAAGAAAAAGGCTATCAGGAAGGACTACAAAAAGGCTATAAAGAAGGGCAAAAAAACGCTCAAGAAGAATATCAAAAATTAAAAAAAGAACTGGAGCACCGTTATGAAGCAAAATTTAAAGAAATTGATACTTTCCTGCAGAATCTTGTTTCAGAAGCTGAAAATTCAATAATTAATGTAGATAAACATGTATTTACTCTGGCAAAAAAAATTGCTGAAAAACTTGTTTTGAAAACCATACACCTGGACGAAGAACCAATTTTGAATTTAATTAAAGAAGCTTTGAGTTATGTTGCAGAAGGAGTAAAAATAAAAATCAAGGTGAATCCTGAAGACTACGAAATATTGAAGGGGAAACTCAATCTATTTTCCAAGAATTCAGAAAAAATAGAGCTCATTCCGGAAGAAGGAATAAGCAAAGGTGGAGCATTGATTCAGACTTCTCTTGGGGTAATAGATGCTACATTAGAAAAAAGATGGGAAAGAGTATTAGAGGTACTTTCCGATAAGGAGTAGTGTGCAGTGAAACTTAAAGCAGGAGAAAAATATTTAAATAGATTAGAAGGCCTCATTCCCTTTGAAGTTTACGGATATGTGACAAAAGTCCTGGGGCTTACCATTGAAAGTACAGGCCCAAAGCTCAGTATAGGAGATCTATGTGAAATCCATGGAGCACGAACAAAAACCCTGGCAGAGGTGGTGGGGTTTAAGGATAATCAGCTTATTTTAACTGCTCTGGGAGATATCAAAGGGCTTGAAATAGGAGCAAGGGTTTATCCTGTGGGGTCCTCCCTTGCGCCAGTGGGAGAAAACTTTTTGGGAAGAGTGGTAAATGCCTTGGGAGAAGCCCTTGATCACAAGCCCTCTCCCTTCGCCTCAGAAAGGTATCCTCTCTATGGAGATCCCCTAAAGCCGCTTGAAAGAGGGAGAATCTCAGAAATTCTGGATGTAGGAGTAAAGGCTATTAATGCGCTTCTTACTTTTGGTAGGGGGCAGAGAGTTGCCATAATGGCAGGTTCTGGAGTGGGAAAAAGCACTCTTCTCGGTATGATGGCACGATATACAAAGGCAGATGTTAATATTATTGCTCTGATTGGAGAAAGAGGAAGAGAAGTGCGAGAATTTATAGAAAGGGATTTAAGAGAAGAAGGACTAAAAAAATCCGTGGTTGTGGTTGCCACTTCTGATGAACCACCATCTCTCAGAATCCGGGCAGCCTATTATGCCACCACCCTGGCAGAATACTTCAGAGATAAAGGCTATAAAGTACTGCTTCTTATGGATTCCCTTACAAGATTCTGCATGGCAGGAAGGGAGATTGGACTTGCTTCTGGTGAACCCCCTACAGCAAGGGGATACACTCCATCTGTATTTGCACATCTTCCAAGACTCCTTGAAAGAGCTGGAGTAAAACTAAATGCAGGGGACATTACAGGAATTTATACTGTGCTGGTAGAGGGAGACGATTTTAATGATCCTATTGCTGATGCTGTAAGAAGTATTGTGGATGGGCATGTGGTGCTCTCAAGAGACCTTGCTCATGAAGGCCATTATCCACCAATAGATGTACTCTCCAGCATAAGCAGGGTAATGAAAGACATCGTTTCAAAAGAACATCTTGAAATAGCTAACAAAACCATACAAATCCTTGCTACTTATAAAAAAGCAGAGGACCTTATTAACATAGGAGCTTATGTAAAAGGCTCAAATCCTGAAATAGACAGGGCAGTAGAACTTATTACTCCTCTTAAAAACTTTCTCAGACAGGGAATTGATGAGTGTTTTACTGTGGAAGCATCTCTACAAATGTTAAAAGAGATTCTGGAGGGTTAATAAATGGAAAGGAAAATAAAGATTCTCAATCTACTTGAACGCTGGAAGGGGCTTCAGGAAGAAACTCTCCTCCAAAAGCTTTCTAAAACGCAGTCTGAACTAAAAGCCCTTACCTCTCAAAAAAAGGAACTTGAAAAAGAACTTAGCGAGTTTATAAAACAAATTGAAACAAAAAAAATTATTAGTGCAGAAGAACTTATATCTAAAATTTACGCAAAAGAGCAGGTAAAGACTTTAATACAGCAGTATCAGGAAAAAGAAGGGCAGAAGAAAAAAGAAATACAAAAAATTAGAGAAAATTTAGAGGCTGTACATAAAGAAAAAAAACTTTATGAAACCTTAAAAAATCGGCTTTACGCCCTCTATCAAATGGAAAAATACAGGGCCTTTCTTAGAGAGCTGGATGAGCTTACCATTATAAAAAAGGCAAGAGAGAGCAAATGATTAGAAAAAAACTAAAAATACTTTTGTGGAGTTTAATATTTTTTGCTTTTTTAAAAATAGGTTTTTTAACCCTGCTTTTAGGGAATCAAATTGCCTTTCTTCAGGCAAAAGAAAAGAGGCCTGCCTATAGTTGCCCTCCAGAATTTTCAGAATATCTTGTTATTGAAAGGAATAGATTAAAACAGGAAGCAGAAAAAATAGAAGCAAGAAGAAAAGAACTTGAGCTACTGGAAAAGAGAATAAAAAAGCAAATTGCTGTATTAAAAGACTTGGAAGTTACTATTGATGAAAAATTAAAACAGATAGAGATAATAAACAATAAACGCTTCAAACTTCTTGTAAAGGCCTTTTCGGAAATGAGGCCTGCGAAGGCAGCTGCTCTTTTATCAAAGATGGACCAAAATCAGGCAATAAAAATATTAAGTCAGCTTAAAAGCTCTCAGGTAGCAAATATTTTGAGTGCTATGCCTCCTGAGAAGGCTGCTGTTCTATCTGAGGCTCTTTCCGGGGCGCCTCCCAAAAAATATTAGTCTTTAAAAGAACTCGTCCCAAAAGAAGCCCTAATTCAAAAAGCACATAAAGTGGTATAGCAAGAAGAGACATATTAAAGGCATCAGGAGTAGGAGTTACAATAGCAGCAAGAACCACAATAATAAAGAACACTTCTTTTCTATACCTGCCAAGCCTTTCTGGAGATACGAGTTTTACCAGACAAAGGAAACATATAACCAGAGGCATTTCAAAAATAAATCCAAAAGCTATTAAAAAAAAAACAAAAAAATTAACAAAGTGTTTTAAAGAAATTGCTGGTTCAATTTTTTCATTGCCAAAAGAAAGAAGAAATTTTATACCATAAGGTAGAGTTACCTTATAAGCAAAAACTACCCCTGTGTAAAATAACACAATTCCTGTAAAGAAAAAAAGGAAAAAAAGTCGTTTTTTAAAAGAAAAAAGAAAGTTGACTAAAGAAATTAAAAAATACCACAACAAGGGAAAAACAAGCAAAATTGTTACAAAAAAAGCAAATCTTAAAATTGAGGTAACAGGTTCTCCAACACTAAAAAAAACAAATTTTTGATTATACAATCTTTCAAAGTATACCAAAAGGCGGGGCGTATTCCCAAGTACAGCAAGAAAAACTAAACAGATAAAAGATAATAAAAAGCTAAATTTTTTATTTCTGGAAACATTTTTTAAAAATCTGGCTACTTTTCTGGCATACATTTAAAACAGGTTTTCTCTTACCCAGGTTACTGCATTGTGGAAAATTTCAAGGCCCTGGGCTGCGAGATGTTTTACGCGTGTCCACCGTGGATGATTAGTAAAGTGATTAAATGCCTCTGGATGAGGCATAAGTCCAAAAATCCGTCCTGTGGGATCACAAATCCCTGCTATGCCTTCAACAGAACCATTGGGATTGTAAGGATACTTCTGAGTAGGCTTTCCTGTATGTGGATTAATATATTGCAGGGCTACCTGGCCATTGGAAAAAAGTTCCTGAAGGATTCCTGCTGAAGAAGGCACAAAGTTTCCTTCTCCATGTCTCACAGGAAGATAAAGCTCGGAAAGCCCTTTTAAAAATACACAGGGAGTAGAGGGATTTACTTTTAAATACACCCACCTATCCTCAAATTTACCAGAAAGATTATATGTCAAAGTAACCACCCTTTCCCCGAGATATTTTCCTCCTGGTAAAAGCCCCATTTTAACAAGCAGCTGAAAACCATTGCAAATTCCTATAACAAGCCCTCCCTCCTCTAAAAAAAGCTTTAAATCATCCCATAATGTCCTTTTGTTATTTATTTTACAATATTTAAACCTATGTGCACAGGCCTGAGCAGATCCCAAATGATCTCCATCTAAAAATCCCCCTGGAAAACAAAGAATATGATAACCTAAAATACTCTTTTTCCCAGAAAAAATTTCTGACAAATGAACTACTTCTGGATCAGCTCCACACAGCTTAAAAACATAAGCACTTTCTATCTCGCAATTAATTCCATATCCCCAAAAAATTAATACCTTGACCTTTGCCATTTTTTTTATTATATTGCAAAAAACAAAAAACACAACCTGGAAAAGAATGCTCAGATTTTTTAATATAATTTTAATTTCTTTTATTATTGTTTTTTCTCTCAATCCTCAAGTCTTTTCCCGAAATTTAAATACCCAGAACTTAAAAGTTCAGGGAAGTATCTTTCTTGATTTTAAAAAAAATTTAATAAAAGGTGAACTACTCTTTTATTTAAAACCAAACACCAATTATCAGATATATAGCAAAGGCTTTAAGATTACTCAGATAATTCTTGGAAAAAAGCACCTTATATCTCCCCTATTTTCAAAGGAAGGCAACATGCTTATTCTTACAGGCAATAGGCACCATGTAGTAAAGTTAAAATTTAAGAAACAGGTTGACTTCTGGGCCTTTCCTGTAGAAATATTTCTGCCTTTTTTTCCCTATCCCCTGAGTCATCCTTTTTCCTACCATTTAAAACTATATCTTCCTAAAAAAAACTCCAAATATGTGCTCGTGCCTTATGAATCTTTTTCTCTTAAGCATTCCAGATATTATTCTATTTACACTTTCAAAAGTTCTACGCCTACTTCTCCACCTCCTCTTATTGTAGGAAATTTAATAAAGAAAAAAGTAAAGTTGAAAAACCTTTCTTTATCTTTTTACTGTTTAAAGTCAGAAAAACAACTTTGTAATTTTGTAACCAGGAATATAAATGCAGTTTCCAATGCCACCGGTGTTATTGAAAACTTTCCTCTGCTCTTTCATAATTACTTCATTTTACTGGAGAACAATTTTTCTCGCTCTATCTCTGCTCCAAGATTCATAACTCTTTATAGCTCCCCTCAGCCCCAAAAAATTTTCCAGTCCATAGCAAAAAATAGTCTTTTATATGGTGTTTACTGGAAGGATAAGACCTTTGGGAAAGCGCTTAGTTTTTTTTTACTTTCCTATCTTCCTTCTACAAAAAAGAAAGAGCTTCGCAAAAATCTCTTATTAGAAGAGAGCCCCTTTGCACGGGACACCTTCTTTTTAATTAACCTGTTAAAAAACAAAAAAGTCGTGGAAAAGACCAATGAATTCTATCAAAAATTTGCCTTTCATTCAGTAGACCATAAAGATTTTCTAAAACTTTTTTTTGAAAATGGCACTTTTCCAGAGCTAAAATACTTCAAAAAAGTTTCTTTAAGCTTCCAGAAAAATTTTCTTGTTAAACAAGATAACAAATATTTATTTGATTATACCATTTTTTCTTCTCTGCCCATTCCTTACAATATAAAAGTTCAAATTATTACTCTTAACAACACCATCTCCCAAGAGCTTTCTTTTAAAAACAATACTTACATAGAAAAAAGACTCTTACTTTCTGCCCTTCCCAAAGCAGTGGTGCTTGATCCGGATTATCTTATCTATAGAAAATTAAGCCCAAAAGAACCGGACATAAGTCTTGATAATATGCTGAAAGCCCCGGGAGTTGTACTTGTCAGAAAAGAAAAACTTTTCAAATATAAAAATTTCTTAAGCTTTTTCAAACTGTTTAATTATTCTATAGTAACAATTTCTCAGAAAAACTATTATCAAGTTTCTGAATTTTTCCACTCAAAACAAAATGCTATTTTCCTTGGTCTTTTACCCAGAGAAATGTATTTTTTAACTCCTCCTAAAGAGGGGCTTTATTTTTTTGTAATGCCCTCCCCTTCAGCTCCTTTCAAGTTTAAAGCGTTTTTGAAAGTTTCTGATTTTGAAGACAATTCTTTAATAAAGATTTTCAGAAACAATTTAAATGCTACTGAATTGTGGGTAAAACCAAACAAAATTCTAAAAAAAAGGCTCATAAAAGGCAGAAATGGTCTGTATTTTTCATTAAATAATTTTTCGTCCATTATTCAAACTTCCAAACTTCTTGGTCCGGAAGATGTGGCTCTCAAGTTATTAGAAAAAAGATTGATAATTTTGAATTTCCCTGAAACAGACAAACAGATAAACATTTTAAAACAAATACTTTCATATTTAAAAAAATTTCATAAAATAGCAATTTTTTACTCCCCACAGGATGAAACTTCAATAAAAAACTTTTTAGAATGGGCAAATAGCACAGGCATAGAGATAAATAAAATTTCTATTCCAGAACACATAATAGCAAAAATTCAAAAAACAGGAATAAAAGGGCTTTCTCAACAGGAGTTGTTAAAACTACCTGAGGTAGACTTTTTTAACCCTGCTTTTGCTGAATATTTGAAAAATATTTGTAATAGTACAAATTCTACAGCATTTCAAAATTGTTATCAGGCCCATCTGGTAAGAGTTTATTATTATGTAGAAAATGTCCTCGGTTTTCTTTCAAAACATCCTCATAAGCAGGTGTTTCTTTTGATTAATAAAAATCTGTTTTTTAAAAATTTAGGCATTCCTCAAATTTTGAAAAAGAGACACTTTTTCAATTTTTATACCATTGAATTTAAAAATTTAAAAGATTTCAACGACTGTTCAGATTTTATAATAAACTAAAAAAAGCCCTTGCCGACAATGGCAAGGGCTAATATATATAAAAAAATTTTTATATCTGCTAAGATTTTTGGGCTGCCTCTTCAAGCCTTTTACCAGGCTTAAACTTTATTACTTTCTTGGCAGGTATTTTAATAGGTTCTCCAGTTCTGGGGTTCCTTCCCTCCCTTTCAGCTCTTTTTACTACCTGAAAAGATCCAAAGCCAACAAGTACTACCTTATCTCCCTTAGATATGGCCTCCTCAACAGCTTCCATAAACGCATCCAGAAGTTTCTCTGCTGTTACCTTGGGAACATCTGCAATTTCAGCCATTCTTTTAATTAATTCTGATTTATTCATACCCTACCTCCTTTTTTAAAAATTTCTTCAACTCTTTATATAGGAAGTTTAAGTTTTTGTCAAGACCTTTTAAACCCTCTTTAATAATAATTTCCTAAAGCATCTTAAAAAATAATCATTGTATTTCTAAATTATAAACAAAACTCTGCTGAATAATATGTTATTATCCTGTCATTTTCCCGTAAAATTAAGGCTTCAAAATCTCAGATTTTAGAGTATAATTTATCCACCTGCTTGGAGAAAGGGGTAATCCTTCTCCAGGCTTGGAAATAAATTAAAAAAGGAGGTGTGTTATGCCTTTAGATCCTGAGATTAAACAGATGATTATTGAAAAATTCAGGAGACATCCCAATGACACTGGTTCTCCAGAAGTTCAAATTGCTCTTCTTACCGCAAGAATTAAACAGCTTGAACAACATCTCAAAGTTCACAAAAAGGACTATCATTCCCGTCGTGGCCTTATGATGATTATCGGAAAAAGAAGAGCCCTTTTAAATTATTTAAAACGTACGGATTTTAATAGATATAAAGCAATTCTTAATGCACTTGGCTTGAAAAAATAGAAAAAACCAGCTTTAATAGTTTATAGCCTGTAAAGGGAGCAGGCTTAAAGCCTGCTCCCTTTTATTTTATTTAAACCCAGCCTTTTTCTTCATAAACTATTCTTCCTGTGCCAGCAGGAATCAGTCTTCCAATAATTACATTCTCTTTGAGACCTCTTAAGTAGTCCACTTTTCCAGCAATGGATGCCTCTGTAAGAACTCTTGTGGTCTCCTGGAAAGAGGCAGCAGAAAGCCAGGATTCTGTAAGAAGCGCTGCCTTTGTAATACCAAGAATAATTGGCTCGGCAACAGCTGGCCTTCCACCCTGGGCAAGCACCCTCTCGTTCTCCTCCTCAAACCTCACCTTGTCCACAATCTCACCTATCATAAAATTTGTATCCCCCGCTTCTTTTATCTTCACTTTCTTAAGCATTTGTTTCACTATCACCTCAAAATGCTTGTCATTTATCTTAACTCCCTGAAGTCTGTAAACCTCTTGTATCTCCTCCACAAGAAATCTTGCCACACCCTTAATCCCTTTCACCTTCAAGATATCATGAGGATTGGGAGAACCTTCAATAAGCGCATCTCCTGCCTTTACTTCGTCTCCCTCTCTTACCACAATATGTTTACCCTTGGGGATATAATACTCCTTAGGTTCTCCAATCTCCGGCTGAATTACTACCTTCTTTCTGCCTCTTGTCTCTTTCTCAAATATCACCTTTCCATCAATCTCTGTAACCATTGCATATTCTTTTGGTTTTCTTGCCTCAAAAAGGTCTGTTACCTTGGGTAGACCACCAGTAATGTCCTTTGCCTTAAGAGTTTCCTTGGGAATTCTTGCTATAATGTCTCCTGCATTTACATAATCCCCTTCCTGCACACTGATAATAGCACCTACAGGAAGCTCATACCTTGCTTTACCCCTTCCACCTGGGACATCTATAGTTCTTCCTTTTTCGTCCTTTATAGAAATCCTGGGACGATAATCAGTAAGCTTATAGTCCCTTACCACAATACTTACTCTTCCAGTAGTAGGATCTATCTTTTCATCTACTGTTACTCCATCAATAATATCTCCGAATTTTACCTTTCCTGAAACCTCTGAAATAATGGGGTTGGTATAAGGGTCCCACTCAACAAGCAAATCCCCTGCCTTTACTTTTTCTCCTTCTCTTACCCTGACCTTGGCACCATAAATAACAGGATAACGCTCAACTATTCTTCCATCAGGCCCTTCAATAGCAATTTCTCCCTGACGATTAAGCACTATAAGGGTACCATCAGGCCTTTCAACTGTTCGCAAATTGAAAAATCTTACAATTCCCTGGGACTGGGCTCTATGTTCGCTCTGTTCAAGTGCCTTACCAACTGCTCCTCCGATGTGGAAGGTTCTCATGGTAAGCTGAGTCCCGGGCTCGCCAATGGACTGGGCTGCAATTATACCCACAGCCTCGCCTATCTCCACAAGCCTTCCTGTAGCAAGGTCCCTTCCATAGCACTTCCTACATACACCGTATTTTGCCTCACAGGTAAGCACAGACCTTATAGTCACCTTCTCAATTCCTGCTGCCTTAAGCTTTTCCACTGCCTTTTCATCTATTTCTTCATCAGCCTTGACAAGCACCTCTCCTGTTACAGGATCCACAATGTCCTCAAGTGCAACCCTTCCAAGCACCCTATCCCACACAGGTTCAATAATCTCTCCACCTTCAATAAGATGTCCCACTTCTATGCCGTCAATTGTGCCGCAGTCCTCCTCAGTAACTATGCAGTCCTGAGCAACATCAACAAGTTTTCTTGTAAGATAACCGGCATTGGCAGTCTTAAGAGCAGTATCAGCCAGTCCCTTACGGGCACCGTGAGTGGAAACAAAATATTCAAGCACTGAAAGACCTTCTCTAAAATTGCTCTTAATTGGCGTCTCAATAATCTCTCCAGAGGGCTTTGCCATAAGTCCTCTCATTCCAGCAAGCTGACGGATCTGATCCTTTGATCCACGAGCACCAGAAAATGCCATAATGTAAACCGGATTCAAACTCGGACCAATCACCTTCTCACCATTTGGCCCCTCATAAACCCTGGACTCCATCTCCTTTATCATTTCCTCAGTTACTCTTTCAGTAGCATTGGACCAGATGTCTATAGCCTTGTTATAACGCTCACTTTCTGTAATAAGACCCTCTCTGTACTGTTCCCAGATTTCTGCAATTTTCTTTTCAGCCTCAGCAATGATCTCTGCTTTTTTCTTGGGAATAGTGAGATAATCCACTGAAATAGAAAGGCCAGACTCTGTTGCTTGATAAAAACCGAGGTCCTTTAACCTGTCAGCAAAAATCACCGTCTTTTTTAAACCCGCTCTACGATAAGAAATATTAATAAGCTGCTGAAGTTCCTTTTTTCTCAAAGGCTTATTATATTCTTCAAAAGGGATCTCCTCAGGTACAATAGTAGAAAAAATTACCCTTCCCACTGTAGTCTCAACAAGCTTACCATCAATCCTCACCTTTATCTTGGCCTGAAGATCAACCTCACCTGTCTGATAGGCCAGAATAACCTCGTCTTTATCTTTAAAGACCTTTCCTTCTCCCCTGGCAAAAGGCCTCTCAAGAGTCATATAATAAATACCAAGAACCATATCCTGGGTGGGATAGACTACAGGAATGCCGTTTGCCGGAAGAAGAATGTTATTTGTAGAAAGAATTAATACTCTATTTTCTGTCTGTGCCTCAACAGAAAGAGGCACATGTACCGCCATCTGATCTCCATCAAAGTCTGCATTATAAGCCACACATACAAGGGGATGAAGCTGTATAGCCTTGGTATCAATGAGGACCGGCTCAAAGGCCTGGATTCCAAGCCTGTGGAGTGTGGGAGCACGGTTTAGCATTATGGGATATTCCTTCACTATTTCTTCAAGGGCATCCCATACAGCTGGATGTTCTTCTTCAACAAGCCTTTTAGCTGTTTTTATATTTGTAGCATAGCCGTGTTTCTCAAGCCAGCCGTAGATGTAAGGCTTAAAAAGCTCAAGTGCCATTTTTTTGGGAAGACCACACTGGTGCATACGAAGCTCAGGCCCTGCCACAATCACAGACCTTCCGGAAAAATCTACTCTCTTTCCAAGAAGATTCTGCCTGAAACGCCCCTGCTTTCCTTTTAATACATCAGAAAGGCTCTTAAGTGGCCTCCTGTTAGGGCCTGTCACAGGCCTTCCCCTTCTTCCATTGTCAAAAAGCGCATCCACTGCCTCCTGAAGCATCCTTTTCTCGTTCTTAAGAATAATCTCAGGAGCATCAAGATCTATAAGCTTCTTTAAACGCACATTCCTGTTTATCACTCTACGATAAAGGTCATTAAGGTCAGAAGTAGCAAACCTTCCTCCTTCAAGAGGTACAAGGGGCCTAAGTTCTGGAGGAATCACCGGAATTACATGCAAAATCATCCACTCAGGTTTATTACCTGACTGCTTAAAAGCCCTTATAAGCTGAAGCCTCTTTCCAAGCTTTTTCCTCTTGGCCTCACTATGAGTAGCTTGCATTTCAGCCATAATGGACTGGGCTTCCTTATCAAGGTCAATGCCCTTTAAAAGCTCGTAAATAGCTTCTGCACCGGTCTCTATCTTTATCCTGTCTCCATATCTTTCTTTAAGCTCATAATACTCGTCTTCTTTAAGAATTTTACCCTTGGGATAATCCTCTATCTCGCTTTCCACCACCACATACTTTTCAAGATAAAGAATGGATTCCACCTCTTTAAGCGTCATATTAAGAAGAAGGCCTATTTTACTGGGAATACTTCTCAGATACCAGATGTGAGCTACAGGAGCAGCAAGTTCTATATGCCCCATTCTTTCCCTTCTCACCTTGCTCTGAATCACTTCAACACCGCACTTCTCACAAATCACGCCTCTATGTTTCATCCCGCGATACTTTCCGCAGAGACACTCATAATCCCTTACAGGACCAAAAATTTTGGCACAGAAAAGACCATCTCTTTCAGGCTTGAGAGTACGATAGTTTATGGTCTCGGGCTTTTTTACCTCTCCATAGCTCCACTCCCTTATCTGCTCCGGAGAGGCAAGAGATATTTTAATAGCCCGTATTTTCATTAAGTCCTTTGGTTTTTCTAAAATGTTTAAAAGTTCCTTCATTATGAGGACACCCCCTTTTTATATTTTTAGTCCTCTTCTATAAGTTCTATGTTAAGACAAAGCCCCTGAAGCTCCTTCATAAGCACCCTGAAGCTTTCAGGCATACCACCTTCTAAAAAGTTATTCCCCTTCACCAGCTTCTCATACATCTTTGCCCTACCTTCCACATCGTCACTCTTTACAGTGAGAAACTCGTGCAAGGTATAAGCTGCACCATAAGCCTCAATAGCCCACACCTCCATCTCACCCAGCCTCTGTCCACCAAACTGGGACTTTCCACCAAGTGGCTGCTGGGTAATAAGAGAATAAGGACCTGTAGAACGGGCATGAATCTTATCATCAACCAGGTGATGAAGCTTTAACATGTGCATGTATCCCACTGTTACAGGTTCTTTAAAAGGCTCACCAGTCATACCGTTGTAAAGGGTGGTTACACCACTCTCATTAAGACCAGCCAATCTTAACCACTTCTTGATTTCTTCCTCCTTTGCCCCTGCAAAAACAGGAGTTGCAATGTGAATACCATCTATAAATCCCTTGGCAAGCTCAAGAATCTCTTCATCACTCTTACCTTCCACAAGCTCTTCATATTCGTCTTCATAAAAAATTTCCTTCAGCAATGCTTTTACTGCCTCCACCTGATATTCCTCAGCAAGCCTGGCAATCTTTTTCCCAAGTTCTTTACAGGCCCAACCAAGGTGGGTTTCAAGGAGCTGTCCAATGTTCATACGAGAGGGAACTCCAAGAGGAGAAAGAATAATGTCAACCGGAGTACCATCAGATAAATAAGGCATATCTTCTACAGGCACTATTTTTGAGACCACTCCTTTATTTCCGTGTCTTCCTGCCATTTTGTCTCCTGGTTGAAGTTTCCTCTTCATAGCCACATACACTTTTACCACCTTCAAAACACCCGGAGGAAGCTCGTCTCCTTTCTTTACCTTGTTTATTTTTTCTTCGTATTCTGCTACAATCTCTCTTCTTTTTTTCTCATAAGCACTAAGGATCTCTGAAACAATGTCTTTTTTGTGAGCAGGTACCACTTCTTTTACCTTGGACAGAAGCGATGCAGGAATCTTAAGAAGATTTTCCAAAGTAAGAGGATCTTTTTTCTTCAGATACACCTCGTCTTCTATCTGAAGCTTACCAGCTGCTACCTCTCCTTCAAGGACCTTAGCAAGTTTATGTATTACACTCCTTCTTAAAACTTCAAGCACCTTTGCCTGATTTCTGAGAAGATAGGATACAAGCTCTGTTTCCTTTTCCTTTGCCCTTGAATCTTTTTCAAGTCCCTTTCTGGTAAGTACTTTAGTGTCTATCACTATTCCCTCAATTCCAGCAGGAACTCTCAAAGAAGTATCCTTTACATCCTTTGCCTTTTCTCCAAAAATGGCCCTTAAAAGCTTTTCCTCTGGCGTAAGAGTCTGTTCCCCTTTAGGAGTTACTTTCCCTACCAGAATGTCACCCGGTTTTACATAGCTTCCTATTTTTACTATTCCACTCTCATCAAGATTAGCCAGAAATTCTTCTCCCACATTGGGAAGATCCCTTGTAATTTCCTCCTTTCCCAGCTTGGTCTCCCTTGCAATGCACTCAAACTCTTCTATATGGATGGAAGTAAAAACATCGTCCTTTACCAGGCGTTCAGAAATAATAATTGAATCTTCAAAGTTATATCCTCTCCAAGGCATAAAAGCAACAAGCACATCTTTACCCAGGGCAAGCTCACCCCTGTCCATAGAAGGCCCATCAGCTAAAATATCTCCCTTTTTGACTCTTTGCCCCGGCCTTACAAGAGGTCTCTGGTTAAAAGTAGTATTCTGATTGGATTTTTTCCACTTTACAAGTTCATATACCTTTATTTCAGGTAAACCTCCATTTTTAGCATCATATCTAACAATTATCCTTTTACTGTCAACATCTTCTACCACTCCGTCTCCCTCTGCTACAAGAAGAAGTCCGGAATTTCTGGCTACGCTTTTTTCTATCCCGGAACCTATAAGCGGTGCCTTGGGAATAATAAGTGGCACTGCCTGCCTCTGCATGTTTGATCCCATAAGAGCACGATTTGCGTCATCGTGCTCAAGAAAGGGAATAAGAGAAGTAGATACACTTACTACCTGAGCAGGGAAAAGATCTATAAGGTCCACTTCGTTCCTATGGGCAATAATAAATTCTCCATTTTTTCTGGCTGGCACATATTCATCAAGTATATTGCCTTCTTTGTCTATACGAATGGTAGACTGGCCAATAACCAGATCTTTTTCCTCTGCAGCATTTAAATAGATTACCTGATTGGTAACCTTTCCATTTTTTACCAGCCTATAAGGTGTCTCAAGAAAACCATAGGCATTTGTCTGAGCATAGGTAGTTGGAGACACAATAAGTCCAATATTCGGGCCTTCTGGAGTCTCAATAGGACAAATCCTTCCATAATGACTGGGATGCACATCTCGCACTTCAAAACCAGCCCTTTCCCTGGTAAGACCTCCTGGACCAAGGGCAGAAAGCCTCCTCTTATGAGTAAGCATGGAAAGCACATTAGTTTGATCCATAAACTGCGAGAGCTGGCCCTGAGCAAAAAATTCCTTTACAGCAGCAGTCACTGGTTTACTATTAATAAGCTCTGCTGGAGTTATGTTTTCTATTTCCTGTAGCTGAAGCTTTTCCTTAATAATCCTTTCCATTCTCATAAGCCCAATCATAAATTGATTTTCTACCAGCTCACCCACAGACCTTACTCTACGGTTTGCTAAGCTGTCAATATCGTCGTCCTCTCCTTCAATCTCTTTCAACCTGATAAGCTCTTTTATAATGGCAATTACATCTTCTTTTGTCAAAATTCTCTGGGTTATCGGGATATCAAGATTAAGCCTCAGGTTTATCTTATAACGCCCTATTTCAGAAAGATCATACGTTGCTGGATCAAAGAAAAGGGACCTGAAATAAGCCTCAGCAACCTCCTCAGTAACAGGACTTGAAGGCCTCATCTTTCTATAAATTTCTATCAAGGCCTCCTTCTGTGTCTTCGCCTTATCAGCCTTAAGCATGTCTCTCAAATTAAGACTATACTTTTGCCGATCAGTAAAAAGAATCTTTATTTTCTTTACACCTTTTTCTCTCAGAAGCTGAAGCTTCTCCTTCGTAATTTCTTCGTTTACAGAAAGAATAACCTCTCCCGTCTCTTTATCTATTACATCTTCAGCTGCAATTTTCCCGAGAAGTTCCTTGTCAGGAAGTCTGAGTGTCTTTATTCCTGCCTTTTTAAGCCTCCTAACAAGTCCAAGGCTAATTACCCTTCCCTTTCTAACAATTACTTCACCTGTCTCCGGGTTTATTATATCAATAGGACTTTTTTTCCCTGCTATAAGCTCATAATCAATTTCTTTCTCTATTCCCTCATCAAGAATATAGACTGTTTCTGTTGGATAGAAAAGAGAAAGGATTTCTTTTTCGTCCATTCCCATAGCACGCAAAAACAGAGTAGCAGAAATATTTTTTCTCTTGTCAATCCTTACTAAAAATCTTCCTCTATAATCGTATATAAAATCCACCCAGGATCCCTTAACAGGAATCACTCTTCCTATATAAGTCAGCCTGCCTGACTTGGCATGGGTCTTATCTCTCTCAAAAATTACACCCGGTGATCTCTGAATTTGATTAACAACTGCCCTCTCCGTACCATTTACAATAAACCTTCCGTCTTCTGTCATCATGGGAATGGTTCCAAAATAAAGCTCCTGCTCCTTGGCATCCCTTATACTTTTAACTCCTGTCTCTGGATCAAGGTCATAAGTTACAAGTCTTACTCTGAGTTTTAAAGCTACTTCATAAGTAAGGCCCTTTTCCTTGGCCTCATCTGGAGTATATTCAGGATCAAGAACTTTATAATCCAGATATTCAAGTACAGCAGTTTCTGAATAGTCTTTAATAGGAAAAACACTCTTCAAACACCTGTGAATCCCTATATCCTGACGCCTATCCGGAGGGGTATGAGCCTGAAGAAAATTTTTATAAGAATCCTTGGGTATTTTTAAAAGATCCGGAAGATCTCTTATTTGTTTGACCTTACCGAAATTTTTCCTGATTCTTAATTTATTATTGGCAGACATGGTACTGATCCCCTCCTTAGAAATTTAAAAAAAGAAAAGCAGGGTTTTCCTCTGTTTGGCAGAGGAAAACCCTGAAAATACGTGTTTTTGAAAAAAAATTGCATAAAATTATTTAATTTCTACCTTGGCTCCTGCTTCTTCTAACTTCTTTTTAATTTCCTCGGCTTCTTCCTTGGAAACGCCTGTTTTTACAGGTTTGGGAGCAGACTCAACAAGCTCTTTGGCCTCTTTAAGTCCAAGACCTGTGATTTCTCTTACAGCCTTAATCACCTGAATCTTATTGCCACCAATTTCAGTAAGGACTACATCAAATTCTGTCTTTTCTTCCTGAGGAGCAGCTTCAGCACCAGCAGCTGCTCCAGGTACAGCTGCCACTGCTGCTACAGGTGCAGCTGCACTTACTCCAAATTTTTCCTCAAGCTCTTTAATAAACTCTGCAAGCTCAAGGACACTCATGTTAGAAATAAACTCAATTACTTCTTCTTTGGTTACTGCCATCTCTTAACCCCTCCTTATTTTTTTCAATTTTTTTTACTGAGCTTGTTTTTTCTTTTCTTCAATAGCCTTAAGCACATAAAGAAAGTTTCTAAGCACTGCTGAAAGCACTCCCACAAAATTTGCAAGGGGCGCCTGAATGGTGCCAAGCACCTGTGCAAGAAGTACCTCTCTTGGAGGCAACTTCGCCAAATCTTCTATGCTCTTTCCTTCGTAAGGTTTACCACTTATTACAAAACCATTAACCTTTAAAGACTCGTGGTTATCTACAAACTCTTTAAGTACCTTAGCCACCTCCACCGGATCCTCATAGGCAAGCACAAGTGCTGTAGGACCCTCTACAAATTCCATTACAGGCTCTACAGAAGTATTCTTAGAAGCAATCCTTATTAAATTATTTTTTACTACCCTGAATTCTCCCCCTTTTTCCTTTACAAGCTTCCTTATCTCATTGCTCTCAATCGCTGTAAAACCACGAAAAGTTGTTACAAATACACCTTCTGCCTTTTCAAATTTCTCTCTTAAACTCTTTACAATCTCTTCCTTTTGAGCCCTGGTAAGCAAGGCCAACCTCCTTTTAAAACAAAATTAAAAGCTTCTGAAAGGGTACCCTTTCGCCTCAAGCAGGCTGAGGGAGCTCCCTCATTTAAGCCCTCCCAGGGCACCTACTCTCTCAGGCCCCAAGAGCAACCCTTAAAAAGGATTGAACTCACGGGGCTTATTTAGTCTCCAGAATAGTTCTTTATAAGCTCTCTTACATCGTTTGGATCTACCTTTATCCCCGGTCCCATAGTAGTGGAAATAGTTATTCCCTTTATATACTGCCCTTTAGCTGCAGGTGGCTTTGCCTTAAGTAAGGCATCAAAAAAAGCTGCAAGATTTTCTAAAATTTTCTTTTCACCAAAAGATACTTTACCTACTGGCACATGTACCACACCACCCCTGTCCACCTTAAAATCTATTTTTCCAGCCTTTACCTCCTTAACAGCCCTCGCTACATCAAAAGTTACTGTACCCGTCTTAGAACTTGGCATAAGCCCGCGAGGGCCAAGAATCTTCCCAAGCTTGCTCACAGCAGGCATCATATCAGGAGTAGCAATTACCCTGTCAAATTCAAGCCACCCCTCCTGCTGGATCTTCTTTATTAAATCCTCATCACCTACATAATCAGCACCAGCTTCCTGGGCCTCCTTTGCCTTCTCTCCTTTAGCAAATACAAGCACTCTAACAGGCTTACCAGTCCCATGAGGAAGAACAACAGAACCCCTTACCATCTGATCAGCATGCCTGGGATCAACCCCAAGATTAACAGCCACCTCTACTGTCTCGTCAAAATTAGCATAGGCCGTGTCTAAAGCAAGCTTAACCGCTTCTTCAAAAGTGTATTTCTTGGTTCTATCAATCTTTGCAAGAGCTTCTCTATACTTTTTTCCACGCCTTGCCATCTTCTCCTCTCCTTTAGTCTACAATTTCTATACCCATGCTTTTGGCTGTACCCTCTATCATCCTCATTGCTGCCTCTAAATCAGTTGTATTAAGGTCTGGCATCTTCATTCTGGCAATCTCTTCCACCTGTTTTCTGGTAACCTTTCCTACAATTTCTTTCTTAGTACTATGAGCACCCTTTTCTATACCAGCAGCTTTCTTGAGAAGTACTGAAGCAGGTGGAGTTTTAAGCTCAAAAGTAAAAGACCTATCCTGATAAACAGTAATTATAACAGGAATTATCATACCTTCCTGACCACGAGTCTTCTCATTAAAAGCCTTCACAAACTCCATTATGTTTACACCATGTTGACCCAGAGCAGGACCAACCGGAGGTGCAGGACTTGCCTGCCCCGCAGGTATCTGAAGTTTTATCTGAGCGACTACTTTCTTAGCCATACTTCCTCAACCCTCCTTAAATCTTCTGTAAGTGCGTAAATTCTATTTCTACTGGAGTCTCTCTACCAAATATACTAACAAGAACCCTTACCTTACCCTTATCCGGTTTTACCTCATCTACAACTCCTATAAAATTGGCAAATGGCCCTTCTGTAATCCTGACTCTATCACCCTGCAAAAATTGATACCTGGGCTTGGGCTTGATCTCTTCTACTGTAAGCTGAGAGATAAGCTTTTCTACTTCTTCTGCCCTGAAATAATAGATTTTATCACCACCTACTATATCAAGCACACCATCAATCCCTTTAATTGCTTCCCTCATTTCCTCATCAAGCTCTGCCAATATCAGAAAATATCCAGAATAAAATCTTTGAGTATAATGCTTTTCTGGAGAAAAAAACACCTCTATTTCTTTAGGAGGTGGCACAAAAAGCCTCTCAAGTTTACCTTCCCATCCTCTTTCTCGAAAAAGATCCTTTACTCTTTCACTCACCTCTTTTTCTTTTCCAGACCACACCTGAATTGAATACCAGATAGCTCCCACTTTCCCTTACCTCATCACAAGGGATAATATAAAATTATAAATAGCATCAAGCAATCCCAAATATGCACCTACAAACACACTAAAAACCGTCACCATAAGAGCAGTCATCAAAACCTGTTTTCTCTCAGGCCAGGTGATTTTTTTGGCCTCTATTTTTACTTCTTTTAAAAAAGTTATAGCTTTATCTATAAAATTTAGACTTTGAACCGACTTCAAACTGTTTTTACCAACCTTAACACCTTCTTTTACACTCTTTCCTACTTTCGTTGCCCTTGCTTTTGCCATTTCCTTTCCCTAAAAATATAAAAAGTGGCAGGCCAGGAGGGACTCGAACCCCCAACCTTCGGATTTGGAGTCCGATGCTCTACCAAGTTGAGCTACTGGCCTACCACTTACTTTTTTACCTCTCTATGCAAAGTGTGTTTTCTATCCCATGGACAATACTTTCTAAGCTCAAGCCTATCAGGAGTATTCCTTCTATTTTTTGTGGTGGTATAATTTATTCTCTTACATTCCGTGCACTGGAGATGAATAATCACCCTGGCTTCACCCTTTTTTGCCATCTCTCAATTCCCCTATTCTATGATTTTGGTAACAACACCTGCTCCTACTGTCCTTCCTCCTTCCCTGATCGCAAACCTCAACCCCTCCTCCATAGCCACAGGCTTTATTAACTCCACCTCTAACTCCACATTGTCCCCAG
>Ga0256842_1000285_pt1 | contig 44035 bp, 43 predicted proteins | sample 4559240metaG_FD_185973 | JGI IMG/M metagenome (GOLD analysis project Ga0256842, IMG submission 185973) | Hydrothermal vent microbial communities from Guaymas Basin, Mexico - 4559-240 | ecosystem: Environmental > Aquatic > Marine > Hydrothermal vents | place: Mexico: Guaymas Basin | collected... | reverse complement strand
AAAATGGATGAAAAACAACTTATAGAAGATGGTTATTATGCACTTTTTGGTGCGGCAGGTGCCAGAACAGAGATTCCTGGATGTTCTTTATGTATGGGAAATCAAGCACGTGTTGCTGATAATGCTACTGTATTTTCAACATCAACTCGTAACTTTGATAACCGTTTAGGAAAAGGCGCTCAGGTTTATCTAGGGTCTGCAGAACTTGCAGCTGTATGTGCACTTCTTGGAAAAATTCCAACAAAAGAAGAGTATTCGGCATTAACGAAAAAAATTGAAGGTAAAGAAGACGATATCTATAAATATCTTAACTTCAATCTTATCAAAGATTATAAGCTTAACTAGCTGTATGCAGAATGAAACTAAATTTCATTCTGCCAAGTTGAACTAAATTCACAGTGCAATAAATGGACTAAATCCATTTTTGCCAAGTTGAACTAAATTCACAGTGCAATAAATGGACTAAATCCATTTTTGCCAAGTTGAACTAAATTCACAGAGTAATAAACGGACTTGCTCTGTTTGTTACTCTGTAACAACATCATATTCATCCGGAATATGAGGTATATATTTTTCTTTTGATATTTTGATATTTTCTTCTTGATTTTTAAATATTATTTTTATGGCATTCTCCAACTCATCTTTATAGGAAATAGATTTTATTTTAGAGTTTTCTACCTTTATTATGTATTCTTTATTTTTAAATTTTGCCAAATATTTATCTTTCTCAATCTTTTTTGCATTATGTATAATCTTAAAAAGATCAAAATTTTCATTGAGATGTTTAATGATAACCTGTTCTAAATCTGGTTCAATAATAATAATTTTATTTGGAAGAATATAAACACTTTTTTGAACAGGTTTATAGTACTGCCATAATGCATAGCGTGGCTTAGAAGCTGTTATATGCCCTATGTAAGTAATTTTTACACCTTTGTCATCTACTATATTTTGTGAAAAATCTGCTTCAAAACTGTTTATGTCATAAAAATTTGCATATGTACATGTTGCCAATAATGTAGCTAAAATTACTTTTTTCATTTGTATCCTTTGTAGAGAAATTATAGCAAATTATTCATTTATACTATTTATTAGATTTAATGTGATAAAATAAGAACAATTTCAGCGATTACTATATAGTAAATTATATAGTAACAATAATAAGGTTGCAAATGCTACAAGCATTCATGGGTAAGGTATTTGGTACTGCAAATGACCGAGAATTAAAAAAATATACTAAAAAAGTTCAAAAGATTAATGATCTTGAAAGTAAATATGAAGTTTTAAGTGATGATGAACTTAAAAAAGCTTTTAATGATTTGAGAGAGAGTGTAGTAAGTGGTGACAAGAGTTTGGATGATGTCATGTATGACTCTTTTGCCATAACAAGAGAGGCTTCAAAGCGTGTATTGAATATGCGTCATTTTGATGTACAGCTCATAGGTGGTATGGTTTTGCATGAGGGTAGAATTGCCGAAATGAAAACCGGTGAAGGGAAAACCTTAGTGGCTACACTTGCAATTACTCTTAATGCAATGACGGGCAAGGGTGTTCATTTGGTAACAGTTAATGATTATCTGGCCTCTCGTGATGCAAAAGAGATGGGCGTACTCTATAACTTTCTTGGTTATAGTGTAGGAACAATCTTAGAAGATATGCACGATCCTGTTGAGAAAAAAGCTGCTTATGATGCAGATATAACCTATGGTACAAATAATGAATTTGGTTTTGATTATTTGCGCGATAATATGAGCTACTCAAAAGATCAAATGGTACAGCGTGGTCATAATTTTGTTATCGTAGATGAAGTGGATTCTATTTTAATTGATGAGGCTAGAACACCTTTGATTATTTCAGGCCCGACAAACAGAAATATGCAGGATTATGTTCGTGCAAACCAAATTGCAATGCAACTAAATAAAGATGAGCATTTTACTGTTGATGAAAAAGACAAGGTTATATTAATAACAGAAGAAGGTATTACTAAAGCTGAAGAACTTTTCGGTGTTGAAAATCTTTACAGTGCAGAAAATTCTTCACTACCACATGCGCTTGACCAGGCGCTTAAAGCAAATTATCTGTTTGAAAAAGATGTTGATTATGTTGTTAATGACGGAGAAGTTGTAATAGTAGATGAATTTACAGGACGACTTAGCGAGGGACGCCGTTTTTCTGAGGGGCTGCATCAGGCACTTGAAGCGAAAGAGGGTGTTGAGATTAAAGAAGAAACGCAGACACTTGCAGACATTACCTTTCAAAATTACTTTAGAATGTATGATAAACTCGCAGGTATGACAGGTACTGCTGAAACTGAAGCAACAGAATTTGCACAAATTTACAACTTGGATGTTGTTTCTATTCCTACAAATATTCCAATTGCAAGAAATGATTTAAATGATCTTATTTATAAAACAGAAGAAGAAAAATTCGGTGCTGTGATAGAAACAATTAAAAAGCTTAGTCAATCAGGACAACCAATTCTGATAGGTACTGCTTCTATTGAAAAATCTGAAATTTTACATGAAGTGCTCAAACGTGAAAAAATTGCTCATACAGTACTTAATGCTAAAAATCACGCACAAGAAGGTGAAATTATTAAGTCTGCCGGAGCTAAAGGCGCTGTAACAATTGCAACAAATATGGCAGGACGCGGTGTTGATATTAAAGTAAGCGAAGAGGTTAAGGATCTAGGCGGTTTATATATAATAGGAACGGAGCGCCATGAAAATCGTCGTATTGACAATCAGTTAAGAGGTCGTTCAGGACGTCAAGGTGATCCGGGAACAACACAATTTTATCTTTCACTGGAAGATAACCTTTTACGAATATTTGGAAGTGATAAGATCAAGTCCATTATGGAAAGACTTGGTGTTGAAGATGGTGAATATATAGAGTCAAGAATGGTAACTCGTGCAGTTGAAAAAGCACAGAAAAAAGTTGAGAATATGCACTATGAAGGGCGTAAACAGATTGTTGAATATGATGATGTTGCTAATGAACAGAGAAAAATCGTCTATAAATTTAGAAATCAACTTTTAAGTGATGATTATGATATTGGCGCAAAAATTGATGAGATTAGAGAAGAGTATGTTGCTCATCTTTTGGCATCCTCAGATATCTTTGCAGGAGCTGATAAAGAAGATTTTAATCTTGAAAAACTGGCACAACTTCTTAAAGAAGAGACAAATTTTGATTTGGATATTGAACAATTAAAAGATTTAGAATATGAAGAACTTTATGCAAAAGTTGTAGAGTTGTTAAAAACCGCTTATGATGAAAAGATGAGTGCCTTAGATGATGAAACAAGAAAAGAGATAGAAAAAGAATTTTATCTTAAAGAGTTAGATAATGCATGGAGAGAGCATCTGTATGCAATGGACAATATGAAAACAGGTATTCGTTTACGTGCCTACAATCAAAAAGATCCTTTGGTTGAATATAAAAAAGAGAGTTTTAGTCTTTTTGGTGAATTGATTAATGATATTAAATTCAACACAATTAAAACTTTACAAATTATACAATTTCAGATGGAATCTCCGGAAGAAGAAGCTGCTAGAATTTCCAAGCAGTTAGAAGAAGAGAAAAAAGCACAAGAAGCATTGATGCGGCTTAATCACCATGACAATGTAGATATTGATGCTGAAGATGAGTTGGTTATAAGTAAAAAAATTGCAAGAAATGATCCTTGTCCTTGTGGAAGCGGCAAAAAATATAAACAATGTTGTGGTAAAAGCGGCCCTAAAAAAGGTGTTTTTGCTTCTTGAAAAATTCAATAGTTCCTTATCTGGTAAAAAGGTTTTTGCGTTTTGACAAAGACCAGCCTTTTATCTTTATTTCAGCGCTCCTTGCCTTTATAGGTATTACGCTGGGTGTTATGGTGTTGCTTATTGCCATGGCATTGATGAATGGGTTTGACAAAGAGTTCAAAGACAAACTTACCGTTATGAACTATCCTTTAACAATAATTCCTAAATTTTACGGTGCTGTAAATGACAACTTACTTTTAGATTTGGAAGAAAAATTCCCTGCTTTGCATTTTAGCCCATATATACAATCTTCAGTAATGGCAAGAAGTGGTTCAAAACTTGAAGGTGGCTACCTTTTTGGTGTCAATTTTAAAGATGAAGCTAAGGTGAATTCGGTCCTTGCGAAGGCTATCACAGGACATACATTTAAAAAATTTGATGTACTTATAGGAAAAAGTCTAAAAGAAGAATTTTCTCTACATGAAAATGACAAACTTATGTATATATTTACAAATGTTGAACCGGGAGGACTCTCTGTTACCCCAAAGATTAAACGATTTAAAGTCAAGTCAATTTTTGATTCAGGTCTTTCTGCCTATGATAAAGCATATTCTTATACTACTTTAGCATCAATGCAGGTTATAGAACATATGGCTGCCAATCAGTATGACGGTATACATATATTTTCAAAACATCCAAGAGCCGATATATTGAAAATTAAAAAAGAACTGCCTATTAGTGTTACAATTAAAGGTTGGTGGGAAGATAATGTGAATTTTTTTGCAGCACTAGAGATGGAAAAAACATCTCTTTTTATCGTGCTGATGCTTATTATCCTCATTGCTTCCATCAATATAATATCTTCCCTTTTAATGACTGTTATGAACAGAAGAGGGGAGATTGCACTTTTGCTGTCATTGGGTGCAACAACATCTGAAATTAAAAAAGTTTTTTTATATCTTGGAATTGTTATCGGTATTGCCGGTATTTTAGCCGGTGTTTTTCTTGGACTAAGTGGCATATGGATACTGAGCACTTTTGATATTGTATCACTTCCTAAAGATGTTTATCCGACATCCAGATTACCTCTTGATTTGACACTACAGGATTTTAGTTTTATTGTTCTTGGAGCTTTTGGCATAGTCATTGCTTCTTCTTATTATCCTGCTAAAAAAGCTAGTGAAGTAGACATACTCACTGTTCTTAGGAACGAATAAATATTAAAAAAGTTTCTTCAGAAACTTAAAGGGAAGCGTTAGTGTTCTTTTTATAATATTTAAAGGCGCTACGACAATATCTTTTGCAAGCATTGTATTTACCGTAGGATCATTTAATTTACCGGTTATTTTTAAAGTAGTAGATATACTTTTCCCATCAAATATAATATAACCGACAAGAGGTACTTTTGATAAATTACTTCCTAAATCTGTTTTTAAATTTAATATCAAATCAATACTATTTTTATTAATATCTGCATTTCCTTTTCCCAATATGTTTAATTCTTTAGACTCAAGATAAATATCTGAAATGTCAAAAACACCTTTTTTTGCATGAAACTTTGCATATGCGTTCTTTACATGTAAGCCTGTTTTACTGTAACCAGGCAATGAAAAAGTAACAAGAGAAGGGACAGTGTTAATGAATGCTAAAACATTATTTAAAAGCTTATAGTCAATCATTGTGGTGTCATATATATAAAAAACACCTTTGTAATCATCAAGTGTACCATCCATAGAAAAGTCTAAGCTTCCACCGCTGAATTTAGACAAAACAAAGAGTTTTTCCATGAATTTATCATTAAAATTCTTCCCATATAAATGAAATTTGTTATTTTCTAACTTAAACCCTGCATTGCCATTTTTGTGTACAAGCTGTGCTGTTAAAATATTATTATAATACTGTAGATGCATTATATCGGAAAGAGCATATCTTTTGTTGCCGAGATAGAGATATGAATTTATTGCATCTATTGAAAGCTTTAATTTGTTTTTACCTGAGCTTGACTGTGTTATTTGTTTTGTAAAATCAATGATTGCATCAATATTTAACCCTGTATCATGTATTTTTATTTTAATATCTTTATCTATTTTCACATTGATATTTTTGTTGACAGTGAGATATATTTTATGCTCTTTGGTAATCTCTCCCAAAATACTATAGCGGGTAATTTTTTTATCTTTATTAACAAGCAAATAATAAGGGTAGCGTATATTTGCATTAAACTGAGTATATAAGGCATCACTTTTTTTATAAAAACTGATTTTACCTTTATTAAGTTTATATTTTTCTAGAAAATATGATTTTTTTGCAATAGTTGCAAGAGAATTCAGTGTCAGTCTCCACTGTTCACTATTTGAAATAAATGTAGCATCTACTTCTTTTGAATTAATTGTAATATTTTCACCATCAATATAGCCATCAAGTAATATTTTGTTGTTTTTATACAAAACCTCACCTGTGTCTGGGTTTTTTAGTATAAAATCACTCAAGCTTATATGTGCTTTTTTAGAATTAAAATCATAATTAGCATAAATCTTCGTATTGATGTATTGGCTTATTTTCAGCAGAGTATGCTTTAAATAAACGCTCTCTTTCTCAAAACTGATATAAAAATCTTTTGCTTTATATTCTGAACCATTCACACTAAAATAGAGATCAGTATCAGAAGAAACTGATAAAAACTTATCATATGCTACTTTTAGCGGCATAACAGTTTGAGACAATTCCACACCGCCGTATTTTAATTTAAGTACATCTACATCTAAATTTATTTGTGCTGTTTTTAGGTTTATTATTCCGTTCACATATCCATTTGCCATTTTCTCGACTTTGAAAAATGTTACAGGTATTTTTGCCATCAGAGTATTTAAATCAAAATCAACTAAAATTTTATTAAGTGTTACCTGTCTGTTTTTGTATTTCCATTGAGATTTTTGAATGTCAATAGTGTCTTGTTTGGGATCAATATTGTATGCAATATGCAGAGGTGTTTTATCTGCTATAAGTGACACATCATGCGTCTGTATTTTATGAAAATCAAGATTGATAATCCCGGCAGATTTTTTGGCATTAAAGGTTACATGTACATCAGCCTGAGCAATATCTTTGTATTGTGCATTCATTTTATCTATTGTCACATCATAATTATCAAGATGTATATGTGTATTATAGATGTCGATGTTGAGATCAAGATAATCAAAATTTGCTTTTTTTGTATAAAAGTCGCCTTTTGCATTAACATTAATTGTGCGCAGATTAACTGTTATTGTGAGATTTGTAGTAACTTTGCCTTTTCTTTGTAAAAAAGGCAGTTTTATGTCATAGGTGCTTAATACATGTAACATATCTTTGTTGAGCATGCCGTCAAACAATAGATGCAACGTCAGAAGTTCTTCTTTTTTGCTAAAATCTATTTTCAGCCAACTTTTGTCTAAATTCATACCATAAGAGTAGGGCTTTTGCGGTCTTATATATAAAACACCGTTTTTAAACTCAAGGTTGGTTTGCTGTGTATGTATCGCATTAAGTTTTGGATTATAAGCATAAGAGAGTTTTTTTCCGACCGCTTCGATATAAATATTTTTATAGGCATTTTTTAAATCTGTATAATTTATAAAACCATTAAATTTTTTAATATCTAAATGCTGCATCTTAATAGCGGTATATGCCCAATATATAACTTCTTTTGGTAAATGTGCCATTTTAATTAAGTAGGATATATCAGATATATTTTTATTGCTGTGAACATTATATACAAGGCGTTGTGAATCTGCTACAGAATAAAAAGTCAGGTTTGCGTCATTATGAATATCAAGATTTATTTTTGTATATATTTTTTTTGCATTTGTATCAAAAATGACAATACCTTTTGCCTGTAATGCTCTTTTTTTATCTGTAAAATTATCTATGGAAACTTTTAACAGATGCGATTTAAAATAAATTTTTGATTCTAAATTCAAAGTAGGAGACTTGAGAACTAAAAAGCCTTGGTCGTCGCTTGTGTATTTAAATGAACCCGAAGCATTGTTTACATGTAAATTGTTGATGACAATAGAATGGAATAAATTTGTAGTTTGTGAAATAATTTTAATCGATTTGCTAATCTCTTTAAAGGTAATATGATGCCCTGTTTTGCTGTTTGTCGTATCAATTTTTAATTCTTTAACAGAAATATTGAGCCTATTGCCCCATTTAATGTAAATATTTTTTGCATCAACATTTGATATAGAAACATTATCAAGATATAATCCGTTTTGTAAAACTATAAACAAACCAATACAAAGAATAAACATGAAAGTAAAAACACTTACTATACTTACATATGTTTTAGCAATTATTTTTGCGATTGTTTTATCTCTCATGTATTACCTTAATAAACCTATTTACACACCAAAAGTCCTTTACATTCCTGCAGGTCCTATTAATAAAATTATAACACAATTGCAGTCTAAAAATTACGATGTTTGTAAAATTGATTCTTTTCTATTGAGGCTTTTAGGTTCGCCTCAAAGTGGTTGGATAAATATGCAGAGCAGACTAAATACGAAAGCAGACTTTTTGTATAAACTAACAACATCAAAAGCAGCATTACAAAATGTAACATTAATTCCTGGCGAAACCACCTATGTTTTTTTAAATCAACTCGCAAATAATTTGCATTTAAACAGGACGAAGCTGCAAAATGAATTTGAGAGATATGCACCGGTAAAAGAGGGTGTTTTTATTCCAGATACATATAAACTTCCTGTTGGGATTACAGAAAAAGAACTCATCAAAGTGTTACTTAATATCTCACATAAAAAAATGAAAGAACTTTCTATGAAATTTTTTGGTACATATAATGAAAAAAAATGGTTTCAATATGTAGCAATAGCTTCTATAATACAAAAAGAATCAGCTAATACGGCCGAAATGCCTCTTGTGAGTTCTGTTATATATAATAGAATAAAAAAAGGAATGAAACTGCAAATGGACGGAACACTTAATTATGGTAAATATTCTCATCAAAGAGTAACATCATATAGAATTAAAAACGACACCACAACCTACAACACATACAAGCATAAAGGACTTCCAAGCACACCTGTGTGTAATGTAAGTATAGAAGCTATCAAAGCTGCTATATTCCCTAAAAAAACAAATTATCTCTATTTTATGAAATCTAAAAATGGAATGCATGATTTTACATGTAACTATTCTACACATTTACGCAATATTAGACGTGCTACAAAATGAAACAAAATAAAAATATAGCGTAATCTTTTTGTCGGGTTTACCAATATTACTTATCTTAGTGTTATTATTGAGATTGTAAAATTCATAAAGTGTAGAAATTTGTGAATAAAAATATTAATCACGAGGACAGAACATGTCAAAAATTATTTGGTCAAAAATTGATGAAGCTCCAGCTTTAGCAACATATTCACTTTTACCGATTGTAAATGCTTTTACAAAAGAAGCAGGGGTAGAAGTAGTAACTAGTGATATTTCACTGGCAGGTAGAGTTTTAGCAGCCATGGGTCTTGCTGAAGATGAATTAGCTAAGTTAGGCGAATTGGTACAAAAACCGGAAGCTAATATAATAAAGCTTCCTAATATTTCGGCTTCTGTCGGGCAATTAAAAGACTGTATTGCTGAATTGCAGTCTCAAGGGTATGATATTCCAAATTATCCGGAAAATCCTGCAAATGCTGAAGAAGAAGCAATCCAGGCAAAATACAGTGTATGTCTTGGTTCTGCAGTTAATCCTGTTCTTCGTGAAGGAAACTCTGACAGACGTGCTGCTACAGCTGTTAAAAAGTATGCTCAAAAGCATCCACACAGATTAAAACCGTTTGCTCAAAATTCTAAAGCATATGTAGCACATATGAATGGTAACGGAGATTTTTACGGAAATGAGAAATCTGTTACTATGGATAAAGCTCAAAAAGTTACGATTGCACTCAATGGTAAAGAATTAAAAACTGTTGATGCTCTTGCTGATGAGATTTTAGATGGTACATTTATGTCTGTTGCAAAATTACGTTCATTTGTTCAAAAAACCATTGAAGAAGCAAAAGAAAAAGGTGTTTTATGGTCTATACACCTTAAAGCAACTATGATGAAGATTTCTGATCCAATTATGTTTGGTCATGCATTTCAAGTATTCTTCAAAGAAGTATTTGACAAGTATGCAGATGTGTTTGCAGAAGTAAAAGTAAACCCAAATCTTGGAATGAATGACTTGGAGAAAAAAATTGCAGGTCATCCTAAAGAAGCTGAAATCAAAGCGGCATTTCAAGCAGTAGTTGATTCTGATAATCCTGAAATTGCTATGGTTGATTCCGATAAAGGTACAACAAACTTTAATGCGCCAAATGATGTAATTATTGATGCTTCTATGCCGGTTGTTGTACGTGAAGGCGGCAAGCAATGGAATCGTAAAGGTGATGCGGTAGAGTGTGTCGCAGTTATCCCGGATGCTTCATATGGAGTGTTTTACGAAGAAATGATTAATGATTGTGTTAAAAACGGTCAATATGATGTTAGCACAATGGGAAATGTTGCCAATGTTGGTCTTATGGCACAAAAAGCAGAAGAGTATGGTTCTCATCCTACAACATTTGAATTAAAAGAAGCCGGAACGGTAACTGTTACTGCAGAAGACGGAACTGAGCTTATGACATTTGAGTGTGAAAAAGGTGACATCTGGAGAATGAGCCGTGCAAAAGACATTCCAATTAAAGACTGGATTCGTTTAGCAGTAGAACGTGCAAAACTTACAGGCAATCCAGCGGTATTTTGGCTAGATGAAAATCGTGCACATGATACTGAGATGATTAAAAAAGTAAATAAATACTTAAAAGAATACGATACAACTGGTTTAGATATTAAAATTATGGATGTTGCATCTGCTACAAGATTTACAAATGAAAGAGTAAGAGCCGGAAAAGATACTATTTCGGTCACAGGTAATGTTCTTCGTGATTATTTAACAGATATGTACCCTATTTTAGAGCTAGGTACATCTGCAAAAATGCTTTCAATTGTTCCATTATTAGCTGGTGGTGGCCTTTTTGAAACAGGTGCGGGTGGTTCTGCTCCTAAACATGTTGACCAATTTTTAGAGTGCGGTCACTTACGTTGGGATTCATTAGGTGAGTTCTTGGCACTTGCTGAGTCATTAAGAATGATGTATCAAAAAAGTGAAGACAGTAAAATCGGTGCATTAACAGAAGGCCTTGATAAAGCAAATGAAGGTTACCTTGACAATGACAAAGCACCTTCAAGAAAATGTGGTGAGCCGGATAACAAAGCATCTCATTACTGGGTAGCTCGCTACTGGGCAGAGGCTCTTAGCACAGAGACTGCTGATACTGCTTTAGCTGATAAATTTACTCCAATAGCAGAGAAACTTATTAAAAATGAAGAAAAAATTCTTTCTGAATTAGCAGCTGCAGAAGGAAAAGCTCAAGATATTGGCGGTTATTTCCATCCGGATGATGCAAAAACTGAAAAAGCAATGCGTCCATCTGCGACATTTAACGCAATTATTGACGCTATATAGTTCTTTCATTGATTGAAACTGCATGCTTTGTGCATGTAGTTTTCATTTTTTATATACAGCTTGTATAAAGCTTTATATAAAAGGTGAAATTACACACCTTACAATGATGTTTAGTATACTTAAGTGTTATGTGTTCGCACATGTTGTTTAAGTGTATCTTGTTAGTCATCATAGTAATTAATATTAAGGAGCATATATATGAGTCAAGGAAAAAGGGTAGGGATAGTAGGTGCTGGTAATGTTGGCGCAACAGTGGCTTACTCTCTGGCAATGCTTGGATCATGTCATGAAATTATACTTCGCGACAATAAAATAGATGTAGCAAAAGGGAAGGCTCTTGATATGTCTCAGGCAGCTTCTGCTGTAAGAAGTCATACTGTGGTAAGTGTTGCTGAAGAGATGTCAGATCTAGTTGATTGTGATGTCGTTGTAGTAACTGCAGGGAGTCCAAGATTACCGGGAATGAGTCGTGATGATTTACTAATGATAAATGCAAAAATCACAAAAGAAGTGATTGTGGGTATTGCAAAATATTCTCCAAATGCAATTGTAATTATGGTCTCAAACCCATTGGATGCTATGACATATGTAGCACTCAAAGAGAGTGGATTTGACAGAAGTCGTGTTATAGGAATGGCTGGAATACTTGACAGTTCAAGAATGGCTGCATTTATTCAAGAAAAGCTTGGATATGGCGGTGGGCAAATTCGTGCTTCGGTTATGGGTGGTCATGGCGATGATATGGTGCCTCTTCCTCGTTATTCTACTGTAGCAGGTGTTCCTCTTTCAGATGTACTTACTCATGAAGAAATAGCTGAAATTGTTGATAGAACACGTCATGGTGGTGCTGAAATAGTTGGCTACTTAAAAACAGGCTCAGCATACTATGCTCCTGCAAAATCAACAGCAATAATGGTAGATGCTATACTTAAAGATACAAAACAGATTCATCCTTGTGCAGTATGCTTGGAAGGTGAATATGGTTACAGTGATGTCGTTTCCGGTGTTCCAGTCATGCTTGGAGCTAAAGGTGCTGAAAAAATCATTGAAGTAACCCTTGATGAAAAGGAAAAAGCAATGTTCGCACAATCTTGTAAATCTGTTCAAGATTTAATAGATACTTTAAATGAAAATAAATTTTTTGAAGGAAAATAAGCAATGAAAACTCGTATAGAAAAAGACACAATGGGAGAGATTGAAGTACCTCAAGATGCTTATTGGGGAGCTCAAACACAAAGAAGTATTCAAAATTTTAAAATTGGTGAAGAGAAAATGCCGTATGAAATTACTCGTGCATTTTCTTACTTGAAAAAAGCTGTTGCACTTGTAAATAAAGATCTTGGCAAACTTGATGCTAAAAAAGCTGATGCGATTGCTCAGGCTGCAGATGATATGCTCGCAGGTAAACTTGATGGAAACTATCCTTTGGTAGTTTGGCAAACAGGTTCAGGTACACAATCAAATATGAACAATAATGAGGTACTTGCAAATCGTGCAACTGAAATACTCGGTGGAGATTTTACAAAAGAAAAACTTGTGCATCCAAATGATGATGTGAATAAATCTCAATCTTCAAATGATACATATCCAACTGCGTTACATGTAGCAGCTGTTATTGCTGTGGAAGAGCAACTGCTTCCTGCTATTGCTAAATTGAAAGCTACATTGCAAGCAAAAAGTGAAGCTTTCAAGTATATAGTAAAAATTGGTCGTACTCACTTACAAGATGCAACGCCTTTAACCCTTGGTCAAGAAATTAGCGGTTGGGTTGAAATGCTTAACAAATGTGAAAAAATGGCAAAAGATTCACTCGAACCAGTTCGAGAACTTGCTCTTGGCGGAACTGCTGTTGGAACAGGATTGAATGCTCACCCTGAGCTTGGAGAAAGGGTTGCTAAAAAATTAAGTGAACTTACTGGTCATGATTTTATCACTGCACCAAATAAGTTTCATGCACTTACTTCGCATGATGCACTTGTTTTTGCTCATGGTGCACTTAAAGCACTTGCCGCGGATATGATGAAAATCGCAAATGATGTGAGATGGTTGGCATCAGGTCCACGTTGTGGTTTAGGTGAAATTGAGATTCCTGCAAATGAACCAGGGTCTTCAATTATGCCGGGTAAAGTAAATCCTACACAAAGTGAAGCAGTAACTATGGTTACTTGTCAGGTGATGGGTAATGATGCAACAATCGGTTTTGCGGCAAGTCAGGGAAATTTTGAATTAAATGTTTTCAAACCTGTTATCGCTTATAATTTTTTACAATCAGTGCGTCTCTTAAGTGATTCTATTGTTTCTTTTAATGACAATGCAGCTGTTGGAATAAAACCTGTTGAAGCAAAAATAGATCATTATTTACATGATTCATTAATGCTTGTTACGGCATTAAATCCGTATATTGGGTATGAAAATGCAGCTAAAATTGCAAAAACTGCACATGCAAACAACTCTACATTAAAAGAAACAGCTGTTGAACTGGGTCTTTTGACACCTGAACAGTTTGATGAATATGTAAAACCAGAAGAGATGATAGCACCTAAGGCTTAAAAGCTAATTCTTAGGGAATATCCCCCAATTTAAAACAAGGAGAATAGATGAATATACATGAATATCAGGCAAAACAGATTTTTGCTCAGTACGGTGTTCCAACACCTAGAGGTATAGTGGCAAACACACCAGATGAAGCAGTAAAAGCTGCACATGAATTAGGTGGAAATATTTGGGTAGTAAAAGCACAAATACATGCTGGAGGACGCGGACTTGGCGGTGGTGTTAAGCTTGCAAAATCTATAGAAGAAGTAAAAGAGTTAGCTAGCGAAATCTTAGGAATGACACTTGTGACTCACCAAACAGGACCAGAAGGTAAACTTGTACAAAAAGTTTATATAGAAGAGGGTGCTGATATTAAAGATGAACTTTATCTTTCAGTTGTTCTTGACCGTGCTGCAGAGATGCCTATTATTATGGCTTCTACTGAAGGTGGAATGGACATTGAAAGTGTTGCAGCAAAGACTCCTGAAAAAATCATTAAAGTTCAAATTGACCCGTCAATCGGTTTTCAAGGTTTTCATGGCCGTGAATTAGTTTTTGGTCTTGGAATTACAGATAAAAACGAACAACGTAAAATGATTGACTTTGCATCAAAACTTTATAAAGTATATATGGATAAAGATGCAGAGATGATCGAAATCAATCCACTTATTAAAACAGGTTCTGGAGATTTTATTGCATTAGACGGTAAAATGGGATTTGATGATTCAGCTCTTGGACGTCATCCTGAACTTGAAGATATGAGAGATATATCTGAAGAAGACGCGGATGAAAGAGAAGCAAGTCAATATGGACTTTCTTACATTGCCCTTGATGGTGAAATTGGTTGTATGGTAAATGGTGCCGGCCTTGCGATGGGTACGATGGATACTATTAATTATATGGGTGGAACACCTGCAAACTTCCTTGATGTCGGTGGATCTGCAAATGCAGAGACAGTTGCAAAAGGTTTTGAAATTATTTTGAAAAATCCAAATGTAAAAGCTATCTTTGTAAATATTTTTGGCGGTATTGTTAGATGCGATCGTATTGCAAACGGTATTTTGGAAGCTACAAAGCTTGTTGATGTACATGTTCCTGTTATCGTTCGTCTTGATGGTACAAATGCGCCAGAGGCAGCAGAGATTCTTAAAAATGCAAATATACCAAATGTTATTGCTGCAACAGATTTAGCAGACGGTGCTGCAAAAGCAGTAGCTGCAGCAAAAGGAGAGTTATAAGATATGTCTATTTTAGTAAATAAAGATACAAAAGTTATTGTACAAGGTTTTACCGGTAAAGAGGGTACTTTTCATGCTGAGCAATGTCTTGCTTATGGTACAGACATCGTTGGTGGTGTAACACCGAACAAAGGTGGACAAGAACATTTAGGTAAACCTGTATTTAATACTGTTAAAGATGCAATAGATACGACAGGTGCAACTGTTTCAATGATTTTTGTTCCGCCTGCATTTGTTGCAGATGCTGTAATGGAAGCTGCTGATGCGGGTATTGAACTTGCTGTAATTATTACAGAAGGGGCTCCTGTAAAAGATATGATGTTTGCAAAACAATATGCTACAAAACATAATATGAAAACAATAGGGCCAAACTGTCCTGGTATTATTACTGCTGATGAGTGTAAAATCGGAATTATGCCGGGTATGATTTTCAAAAAAGGAAATGTAGGATTAATTTCAAAATCTGGTACACTGACTTATGAAGGTGCAAATCAGGTTGTAAAAGAAGGTTTTGGTATTACAACTGCTGTAGGTATCGGAGGAGATCCGATTATCGGTCTTTCATATAAGCAGCTTTTACCGATGTTTGAAGCAGATCCTGAAACAGAAGCAATCGTTATGATTGGTGAAATTGGTGGAGACCTTGAAATCCAGGCGGCAAAACTTATAAAAGAACAGATAACTAAGCCTGTTGTTGCATTTATTGCAGGACAAACTGCACCTAAAGGCAAACGTATGGGTCATGCCGGTGCAATTATTTCAGGAAGTGCCGGAACAGCAAAAGAAAAGATGGATGCACTTGAAGCAGCCGGTGTAAAAGTTGTAGTCTCTCCTGCTGAAATTGGAAAAGCTGTAGCTGAAGTTTTAGCAAAGAAGTAATATTTGATTTTGTGTGAGCCTCGTTATGTAACACTTTTGTTGCTAACGGAGCGTCATCAGCACATTTTAGAATAAAATTAATAAAACTTAGATACTCTTTGAGTATAAAAAGTAAGATACAAAGTTAATTTGTATCTTAAAAATAGGAGAATAAATGGGAACTTTTAAAACCGAAAACCCAGGCGATCAACCTGTATGGGTTAATACAAGCAACTGTAAAGCATGTGATATTTGTGTGTCAGTATGTCCCGCAGGTGTTTTAGGAATGGTTTACGAACCAACGTCAACATTAGGAGCTATGATCTCTGTTGATTATCCGGAAGATTGTATTGGATGTAGTGAATGTGAACTAACATGTCCTGATTTTGCTATCTATGTCGCAGATAGAAAAGAGTTAAAAGCAGCTGGTAAAAGTTTTGCCAAGCTGACAGACGAAGCGAAAAAGAGACAAGAAGAAGTTGTTGCAAACAACTACATGTCTTTAAAACAAAAAGGAGCTAAATAATGGCGAGAGAAGTAATTTCAAACGGTAATGAATTATGTGCTAAAGCTGCCGTAGATGCTGGAGCTAGATTTTTTGGTGGTTATCCACTTACACCATCTTCAGAAGTAATGCACGTGTCATCAGATCTTTTACCAAAAGTTGGCGGTGTAGCAATTCAGATGGAAGATGAGATTGCCGGTATATCTGCAGCCTTAGGTTCATCTATGACAGGTGTTAAATCTTTTACTGCGACTTCTGGTCCTGGTGTCTCATTAAAAGCTGAGCAAATCGGTCTTGGTTTTATCGCTGAAATTCCTTTAGTAATTGTAAATGTTATGCGTGGTGGTCCATCAACTGGTCTTCCTACTCGTGTTTCTCAAGCGGACATTGGTCAAGCACAATATCCGACGCATGGTGATTATGCATCTATTACCTTATGTGCAGGAAGTTTAAGTGAATGTTATACTGAAACAGTTCGTGCATTTAACTTAGCTGAAAAGTATATGACGCCGGTATTTATTCTTTTAGATGAAACTATTGGACATATGCATGGAAAAGCTTCAATTCCAGATTTAGAAGAGATTGAAGCCAGCATTGTTAATCGTGCTAGATTTAGTGGTGCTCCAGAAGATTATGTGGCTTATGATGTTCCTATGAACAAGCCAGCTGTTTTAAACCCTATGTTTCAAGGTTATAAATACCATATTACCGGATTACATCATGGTGATAATGGTTTTCCAACTGAAGATGCAGCTCGATGTGAATACAATATTGAGCGTTTAGTCGGTAAAATCAACACTGTTGCTGCTGAGAATGATGGATTAGATGATCTTCCAGATTATGAAGAATATATGCTGGATGATGCTGATGTTTGTATTATAGCTTATGGCTCAATTGGTCTTGGTGCTTATGAGGCTGTTCAAAAGCTTAGAGCAGAAGGAATTAAAGCTGGTATGTTTAGACCAATTATGTTATGGCCGTCTCCAGCTAAAAAAATAGCTGAAATTGGAAAACGGTTTGAAAATAGAATTATGATTACTGAACTTAATATGGGTCAGTACACAAAAGAGATTGAAAGAATTATTAGAAGAGATGATTTTACTACACTTCTTAAAGCAAATGGTCGTCCAATCGCACCTGCTGAAATGGTAGCAAAAGTTAAGGAGATGATTTAATGGCATTTAATTATGATAAATATTTACGTGTAAACAAAATGCCAACACTATGGTGTTGGGGTTGTGGTGATGGTGTAATTTTAAAAGCAACTATTCGTGCTATTGCAAAAATGGGTTGGGATATGGACAAAGAAGTTTGTGTTGTATCTGGAATAGGATGTTCCGGACGCTTCTCTTCATATATTGATTGTAATACTGTTCATACAACTCATGGACGTACAGTTGCTTATGCGACAGGTATCAAACTTTCAAACCCAAAAGTAAACGTTATTGTTGTTGCTGGTGATGGTGACGGTCTTGCTATTGGTGGTAATCATACAATTCATGGCTGTAGAAGAAATATTGATTTGAATTTCATATTGATCAATAACTTTATTTATGGTCTGACAAATTCTCAAACATCTCCAACTACTCCTAGAGGTATGTGGACTGTTACTCAGAAAAATGGTAATATAGATCCGACTTTTAATGCTTGTAATCTAGCAATTGGGGCAGGTGCTTCTTTTGTAGCTCGTGAGCCTATGACTGATCCTAAAAAACTTGAAAAGATTTTGGTAAAAGCTTTTAGTCATAAAGGTTTTAGTTTTGTAGAGGTTAATTCAAATTGTCATATTAATCTTGGTCGTAAAAATAAAATGGCTAATGCTATGGAAAATCTTGAATGGATTGAGAGTATTACAATGCCACTTAAAAAATGGGAAGCTCTTGAAGATCTAATAGAAAAAGAAAACATACTTCCAACGGGTGTGTTAAGAGATGTTGAACAAGAAGAGTATTGTGAAATGTACGCTGAAATTCAAAAAGTTGCACAGGGAAAACGTGCTAAAATTACTCAAGATGACTTTGAGAAAAAAATATAAGGAGCAATAAATGAGACATACTTTAAGATTTACTGGTGTTGGTGGACAAGGTGTTCTGCTTGCCGGTGAAATTATGGCTGCTTGTAAGATTGAAAATGGTGGTTATGGTCTAAAAACTGCTACTTATACTTCTCAAGTACGGGGTGGGGCAACTGTGGTTGATATCACTCTTGATGATGAAGAAATACGTTATCCATACGCAAATGAAGGTGAAATTGATTTTATGCTTTCGGTTGCAGATGTTTCATATCAGCAATTTAAAAATGGTGTACGATTAGGTGGCGTAATTGTTGTAGATCCAAATCTTGTTCATCCGACTGAAGAGGATAGAAAAAATTGGACTATCTACGATATTCCAATTATTACAATTGCAAAAGAAGAGGTTGGTAATGTAATTACTCAATCTGTTGTTGCACTTGCAATTGCAAATACTATGACGGGTGTACTTCCTGAACAATCTTTAATAGAAACAATGCTTTCTAAAGTTCCTAAAAAAGTGCACGAAGCGAATAAAAAAGCATATGCACTTGGTAAAGCATATGCATTAGATGCAATGGGGACTAAATAGTTTTTTATTGCACTTAAAAAAGCAGTACTCGAAAGAGACTGCTTTTTTTAACTTCTTATTAGATATTAATTAATATCTAATATTTTATAGTATTAAACTTTTATACTTTCCCAAAAAAAATCCACATGTTTTTCAAATTGCGTAGATAAATTATTTGTTGAATTAGCATCGAATCGTAATAATGTTACTTGTAAACGTATATAGAATAGGGTGCTTATAAATTCATAGGCTATAAGCATCGGATCTGATGAACGAATTAAAGAGTTTTGCATCATAATAAAAAAACCTTCTGAGAGTAATTGAATGTTTTTATTGTGAAATTCACTCATAAACTGCTCCCTAAGGCTTTTATTTTGCATTAGCTCTATCATGAGTAGTCTAAACATATTTTCATTGCTCTTGTCAAATGTCAGCATCTTATACTGCATCGTATATTTTTGTAAAAAAGCTTTTCCTCTTAATGCCAGCTCCTTGATTTCTTCATCAGTAAAAGAGAAGGGAGAAGAAAAAATATTTTTTGCTACCTCTAAAAATATTGCTTCTTTATTTTTATAATGATTATAAATGGCACTCTCTCTTATACCTACTTCTGAGGCTATTTTTCTTACGCTTGTACCCTTGTATCCGTATTGAGAAAAGAGGGCTGTCGACACTTTTAGTATCTTTTCTTTTGTTCCTGATCTTCTTGAAGGTTCCTTGTTCTTGGGCATCTAATCTCCTTTTTATAGTTATGAACAAATGTTAATGAGTATAGAATTATATATGAACAAACGTTAATAAGAGCTGAGATAAAAAGAACACTTGTTCATATTAAATCAAGGTATTGTGAACAAGCGTTAATATTGTAAAATTGGCATAATAAATGACAATTAAGTATAATTTCATCAGGCATAAGAGATAGTGACTTGAAATAATTTCAAGAGGAAAGTCCGAGCTGCTGTAAGACAATGTTCCATTTAACTAATGGCCGTAGTAATACGAGGGAAAGTGCAACAGAGAATAGACTGCTACTATATGACTTCGAGACAAAAGTAGTAAAGGTGAAAAGGCGGTGTAAGAGACCACCAGTCCTTATAGCAATATAAGGAGCTTGTAAACCCAACATGGCAGCAAGAAACAAATGGTTAGCGTCTTACAATGCTATTGTTTCGCTAGAGGCACAACGCAAGATGTGCAGTAGATTAATGCTATCACACAAAACTCGGCTTATCTTATGCCTAAAACCACTCTCAAGAGAGTAGATGATTTTTCAAGAGAATTTACATTATGTTAACCAAAATATATAATACCGGCAATATACGATATATCGTGCTTAGCATACTACTTACTATCAGTTCATTAGATGCGAATGTTTACAGTTATAGAAAATATCCTCATGTCAAAAAATTTTACAAAGAAATAACTCCTATCGCGATAAAAATAGCAAAAGAACATAATCTTCCTGCCGCATCCCTGTTGGCTATTGCAGGATTGGAATCAGGATACGGCAGAGGCTATGTCTGTCAGATCACAGGTAACATCATGAGTCTGGGAGCATTTAAAAGCGACCACGAACTTCCTGCATTGACTTTACCCTACTCTCAATCCGAGCAAAAAATACTCTTTGATAAAAATGAGATTAAAAAACATGTTAAAGCGGATTTAGATTATAAAAAACGTCATAAAAGTTTAAAAAAAGACTATAGACCTGTTGGATATGCGGGAAGTGTTAAAAATTTAGAATTATTAAAATATAATAAAAAACTCAGATGTCAGGCACATAGTGCCTGTTTAAATGACTTTGCCACAAGATGGATATCTAAAAAATCAAATATAAAAGCCTTTAAGAATGCAAAAATATGGCTGGAAAATTTAGTTACTAAAAACAATAAAAAAATATTATTTAGTATGAATGTAAATAGCAGCTTTATAGATAAAATTGGCGGTGTTAAAAACTCATTTAATTACAGAAAATCTTGGCCAAAAAAGGCAAAACAAGTGATGAAAAAAGCAGGTTTAGTTGAGTTGGTAAATAATATGCAAAATAAACATATGAGCTTCGATGAAGCCTGGGAGCAAAAATAAAATGGAAAAAAAAGAACAACTCATTAAAGATATACAAAATCTTTTAAACAGTTATGGTGAATTACGCCCTACTTCAATTAACCCGGATTTACTAAATTTTATGGATGAAAACACACTTATCAGTATAATAGATTCTTTATTAACACAAAAAGAAAAAAATAGTGAATCTGATGTAGAGTGGCTGGAACAATTTAAAACAAATTCATAAGATTGTTTATAAATGTTAGCGTTATTAACTATTTGTAGTGTATAATATAACAAATTAAAATAGAGGAATACATAATGAGTAATTTAGATTTAATTCAGTTAACTGAACAAACAAAAAAACTTACGGCTATGGTTGTAGAAGATGAAAAAGTAACTAACGAACTTTTAAGTTCTACTTTTAAAAACTTTTTTGCAAAAGTAGAATCATGTTTTGATGGAGATACGGCATTAAAAGTTTATGAGCAGATGAAACCGGATGTAGTTTTTGTAGATATTATTATGTCGGGAATGGACGGAATTGAACTTTCACGTAAAATCCGTGAAATTAATCCTAATCAAATTATTATTGTTATATCTGCAAGTAATGATATGGAAAAAATTTCTGAATCAATTGAAGTCGGTGTTAACAGTTTTATTCAAAAACCAATTGATACGAAAAAAATTATTGAACTTTTAGGTAGTGTTGTCTCAATGGTAGCAAAAAAGAAAAAAATAGAGACAAAAACATTTTCAATCTCTCTTCCTTTAGATCTATATGAAACAGTGAATGACAATGCAAAAGCTGAAAGTATTTCCAAAAATGCTGTAATCATCAGAGCACTTCGCAGTTTTTACGAATAATTTTAATTATAGAAATTTTATCTTTTTTTAAGGATATTATCTATATAATTTCGGCTCAACAAAACTGTTGAGCTTGTGGCCCCGTCGTCTAGCGGTTAGGATCCATGGTTTTCATCCATGTTACAGGAGTTCAATTCTCCTCGGGGTCACCACTTTCTTACAATAAAAAAATCATTTAAATATATATAATCAGATTTGAAATGTCAATAAGGTCTAAATAAAGACTAGTTGAACACTAGCCTTTAGCGGTAATTATTTTAGTTTTTGTGCAACAAGCTCATTTACAACTTTTGGGTTTGCTTTGCCACCTGTAGTTTTTAACACCTGTCCCACAAAAAAGCCCAATAGTTTGGTGTTTCCTGCTTTAAATTTGGCAACATTATCTGGATTTTTTGAAATTACTTCATCAATAATAGGTGAAATCTCAGCTGGATCACTAATCTGCAGAAGTCCTTTCGTTTCAACTATTTGTGTTGGATTTTCTCCTGTTTTGGTCATCTCTTCAAACACTTGTTTTGCAATTTTACTTGAGATAGTATCAGCATCAATCATTTTTGCAAGTTGCGATATGTGCTCTGCACTGAATTTTAATTCCTCTGCTTGTACTTGTTTGAGTTCTCTAGCTACTTCATTAACGACAATATTGGATATACTTACAGGGCTGTTAAAAGCACATAAAGCATCTTCAAAAAAGTTTGATAAAAATTTATCACGAGCTAAAGTATTTGATACTTCACTGTTTAATTTAAGATCATTAGTGTATTTTTCAAACAATATTTTTTGCTCATCAGTCATAGGTGTAACTTCACCGTCTATTTGCACTTTTTTAGCTTGTGGTTTAGATACGGCTTGTTTTGTTTTTGTTTTTTTCGTCCAAGAATCTTTTAGACCAACAATTTTATTAAACACAGGATTCTCATCGCTGTAATCAATTGGGTCGGCATAAAAATATCCTTGTCTCTCAAACTGAAATCTCTCATCCGGTTTTTCCATTATGACAGCAGGTTCAATAAATGCATTTTTAATAATTTGTAAAGAGTTTGGATTAAGATCTTCGATTCCCTCAGGTGCTTCATTTTTAAAGAGTCTGTCATACAGTCGTATTTCTACTCTCTTGGCATCTACAGCACTTACCCACTGAATCGCACTTTTTACTTTTATGCCACTTGTATCTTCTGCCCCACTTTTAGATTCAGGATAGTACTCGGCTTTTATTTCCGTAATATTTCCATTATTATCTTTGACTATCTCTTTACAGCTAATAATATAACCATGTCTCAGTCTTACGGCTTGTTCAGGTGTAAGACGGAAGTAATCTTTTGGAGGGTTCTCCTCAAAGTCTGCTCTTTCAATATAAAGTTCTTTTGAAAAAGGTATCTTTCTTGAACCCTCTTTTGGTACATCATGAGGATAGTATGGAGCATCGATATCTTCAGAGCCTTCATAATTTTCAATAGTTACTTTGATTGGATCAAGAACACACATAACACGAGGTACTTTTGGATTTAAATCATCTCTTATACAAAATTCAAGTTGTGCAACATCAACTACAGAGTTTGCTTTTGCGATACCGATCTGATCACAAAAATTTAAAATGGACTCTGGTGTATAGCCTCTTCTTCTGTACCCTGCAATCGTAGGAAGACGAGGATCATCCCAGCCATTTACATAGTTACCCTCAACCAGTTCTAAAAGTTTTCTTTTGCTCATAACTGTATAGTTGATGTTGAGTCGTGCAAATTCATACTGATAAGGCCGAGGTGGTTTTAACTCAAGAGTATCGAGTATCCAGTCGTAAATATCACGGTTATTTTCAAACTCTAATGTACAAATTGAGTGTGTGACTCCTTCTATATAATCAGACAGACAGTGTGCAAAATCATACATTGGATAGATTGACCATTCATCTCCTGCTCTGAAGTGATGAGCGTGTCTAATACGATACAAGAGAGGATCCCTCATCTTCATATTGGCTGCACCCATGTCGATTTTTGCCCTCAGTACATGCTCACCATCTTTAAATTCACCGTTTTTCATTCTCTCAAAAAGATCCAGATTCTCTTCGACACTTCTTTGTGCATATTTACTGCGCTTGCCTGGTTGTGTAACGGTGCCTCGATACTCGCGTATTTCTTCTTCTGTCAGGCTGTCAACATAGGCTTTGCCCATTTTGATAAGCTCAATAGCATAATCATATATCTGAGAAAAATAATCAGATGTAAAATAGATCTTATCACCCCAGTCAAACCCAAGCCATTTGACTGCATCTTCAAGAGCTTGTACATATTTTGTATCTTCTTTAGTCGGGTTAGTATCATCCATTCTTAGATTACAATGCCCGTTATAATCACGTGCAATACCAAAATTTATAGATATTGATTTGGCATGTCCAATATGTGGGAAACCATTAGGTTCCGGTGGAAATCTTGTAACTATTTCTTTATATTTACCTGATTTTAAATCATTTTCAACTATCGTACGTAAAAAATCTTTTTTCTTATTCATTATTAATAAACCTTTATTATAAGGATTGTATTTTATCAAATTAGAGCTTATAATTAATCAAAATTTTGTTAAAATTACAAAAAATTTACCTAGGAATATTAATGCTAAGATTTGCATCCAGCCCTACTGATGATATGCATATAGATGATCTAAGAGTTGCCCTCTTAAACTATATTGTATCAAAACAAAAAAATGAAGATTTAATTGTCCGTATAGAAGAGACAGACAAAGAGCGAAATATAGAAGGTAAAGATCAGGAAATACTCGATATTTTAGGACTTTTTGGCATTGAGTACTCTCAGGTTATTTATCAAAGTCAAAATTTTCGTTTTCATTCAGCTATGGCACTGCAGCTTTTACATGAAAAAAAAGCTTTTGCCTGTTTTTGCTCCGATGCATGGCTGCAAAAAAAGCGTGATGAAGCGAAAGAAGCTAAAAAAGAGTACCATTATGATGATGCGTGTAGAAACCTCCCTCCAGAACTTGTAATAGATAATACTGCTCCTTTTACTGTTAGAATAGCACGCCCTGACAAGCCTGTTGTTATTCACGATCATATTCAAGGTGAAATCAGTTTTGACCCCGATGCCGTTGACAGTTTTATTATCATGAAACAAGATAAAACGCCTACATATGATTTTGCCTCTGCTGTTGATGATATGCTGAGTGATATTTCTCTTGTTATTTGTGGTGAAGACCATATAAATAACACTCCAAAACAAGAGCATGTAAGGAATCAGCTTGGATATAATAAAAAAATGGAATATGCACATTTGCCTATTATAATAAATGACAAGACTATAAGTGTCAAACAGCTTCTTGAAGAAGGCTATTTACCCGAAGCTATTTCAAATTATTTAATATCAATAGGAAATGAGCCTCAAAAAGAGGTTTTCACCATAAAAGAAGCAATAAAATGGTTTGATTTGGATAAGGTTTCAAAAAGCTCTGTCCGTTTTGATTTGGATAAACTGAAACATATCAATAAAGAACATTTAAAAAATCTTGATGCAACAGAATTATCGCGTTATGTGGGTTTTGCTGATGCAGAAATAGGCGAACTTGCACGTATTTATCTGGAAGAAGCAGATACGACAAAAGAACTCAAGGAAAAAGTTGCACCGATTTTTGCAAAAAGATATATTCCCCAAGAGTTTACAGAGCAAACTGCGCTTATGGCAAAAACAATTCAAGATGCACCCTATTTTGAAGAATATGAGGATTTCAAAAAATATATATTAAATGAAACAGGACTGAAGGGCGAAAACTTTTCTAAACCCCTTCGCATCTTACTTACAAATGCTGAGGATGGACCCGAGATTGCAGAAGTATATAAATATCTTAAAAACTATATTAAGGAGATTGTCAAATGAGTACATTAGTTGAAATCACACAAGGAATCGGCGGAATTTTCATAGGATTGATTAATGTTTATATTTGGGTGATTATTATAGCGGCACTGCTTAGTTTTGTGAACCCTGACCCATATAATCCTGTTGTTCAGTTTCTTTACAGAGTTACAAACCCCGCATATGCATTTGTGAGAAAATTTATACGAACAGATCTTAATGGTCTGGATTTTGCACCGCTGATTATTATTATAGCCCTACAGGTACTTATAGTTATTATTCGATCTATATTGTACTAAATTATCGGTCTTGCTTGAAGACTAATGCTGCGGAGCTTTTTCCGATTTGAACCTTCAGGTTCAAAGTTCCCTGCTGCTTTGCAAAACCGACAAGATAATATTTATTCCATTTTGAATTAAAGGAAGTCAGTGCTGTAAACTCATTTTGTGCAGATAATTCTTCCGCTAAAAGTGCAGGCATCCCATTTAAAGAGAAATTTATAGTATCTTTTTTGTTTTTAGCATAGAGATATACATAAAAATATTCATAATCATTATATATTTTCGGGTCTATCTTGTTTAAATATATAGCTGTAATGATACCGACAACTTCATTTTTTTCATCTATAACTTTACTGCTCTGAATATTATCTTCCGCTAACTCTTGAGACTCTGATATGTGAAACCTTTCAAAAGCATTTTTTTGTGCACATCCCCAAAAAGTTATCATTAATAATAATATTGATAATAAAAATTTCATTTTCAGCCCTGTTTTTTTACAGAATTATATCTTATTAAACTCTTCTTTTGTATAATGGCTTAAAATTTAAATAAAAGTCATAAGGACTTATATATTGAAAAAAAGATTAGCAGTTGCATTTACAGGACCGTCCAATAGCGGTAAAACGACATTAATACTTAAAGTAGCCAGAAAGCTTATTCATGAACATCATTTGGAAGTTGCCATTATAAAGCATGATCCAAAAGATAAAGCCAGATTTGATGTTCAAGGTAAAGACAGTTATAAGTTTAGCGACACCGGTGCAGAAGTTATTGTTACTTCTCCAAACAGAACAACATATTTTTCACATCGCCATGCCGAGCTTGATGAAATGATACGTATGTTTCACAGCTTTGATATTTTACTCGTTGAAGGTTTAAAAAATTTACCCCTGCCCCGCATAAGTATATTTAGAAACAGTATTGACGAAGATTATTTTCCATATATGGATGCTCTGGCCATTGATGAAAGTGTAGACGTCAATAGATACAGCTTGCCAAAGGATGTGGATGTCTTAAATTTAAATTCTACGGATGATGTTATATCATGGATATTGAAAAATGCAAAAAAAGTTTAAAAAGGAATATAAATGAGAGATATATTTGACGCAATTCAAAAAAGTGCAAAAAGAATTAAAGAGGCAATAGACGTAAAGGACATCGGCTATTCACAGCAGGAAAATAGTTCGGGAGAAACACAACTGGAGCTTGATATTAAATGTGACATGATAATTGAGGAAGAATTTTCAAAGGTTTCTTCTATTCATACAATAGCCAGTGAAGAAAAAGAGCACGAAGAGCTTTTACATGAAAATGGAAAGTATTTTATAGCCTATGATCCGCTTGACGGCTCATCATTAATTGATGTCAATCTTAGTGTAGGTTCAATTTTTGGTATTTATGAAGGTGCTTTTGGAACTCAAAAAATGGTAGCTGCATGTTATGTAGTATATGGTCCGCGGGTTGAAATGGTCTTTGCTCAAAACAAAACAAAACTTTATCTTTTACAGGCCGGAGAGTTTGAATTTGTCAAAGAAATCAGACTTGGTGCAAAAGGTAAGCTTATGGCTCCAGGCGGAACACAACAAAACTGGGAAAAATACCATAAAGCTATGATAGACGGCTTTTTTTCCGAAGGCTATCGTCTTCGATATTCCGGAGGTATGGTACCTGACTTGCATCAGATTCTTCTTAAAGGCGGAGGACTTTTCAGCTATCCTGCTACAAGTGACAAACCAGAGGGAAAACTTCGTCGTCTTTTTGAAGTCTTCCCTTTTGCCTTTGTATATAAAACATCTGGTGGCGAAGCCATAGATGGTAAAAATGAGCTTATGAGTCTTGGTCATGCACATATTCATGACACTTCTCCATGTTTCTTTGGTTCAAAATATGAAGTTGACAGAGTCAAAGAGGTCTATGCAAAGAATGCATGAGAAGCCAAAAGACAAGTTTGAATTATATCTTGATGAAATGATATTAAAAGTTCAAGCGTGTCAAGAACAAAAAAGCCATAAAAGCTGTAGCGTATGCAAACACTATTTTGGTTGTGAATTACGAGATGAATATATCAAAGCCGTTTATAACAGTATGTCAAAAGGCGAAACAGGCGGATTTGAATTTTAATACTATTGGCAATAGTAAACATTTTAGATAAAATACATTAAATATTTAACAGGAAAATAAATTGAGCAAATATATCACAACACCTATATACTATGTCAACGGAGAAGCTCATATTGGGCATGCTTACACGACTTTTATTGCAGACACCATGGCACGCTATGAAAGACTCAAAGGTGAGGATACTTTCTTTTTAACAGGCACAGATGAACATGGACAAAAAATAGAAGAATCAGCAGCAAAAGCCGGTAAACCTACACAAGAGTTTGCAGATGAAATCAGTGCAACTTTTAAAAATCTTTGGGATGAATTTGGTATCAGTTATGATAAATTTATACGCACAACTGATGAAGACCATATGAAAGGCGTTCAAAAAGCTTTTGAAGTTATGGTTGCAAAAGGCGATATTTATAAAGATTTTTACGAAGGTCACTATTGTGTGAGCTGTGAAACATTTTTTCCAGAAACACAACTTATAGATGGTGAATTTTGTCCTGACTGCGGAAGAGCTACAAGTGTAGTAAAAGAAGAGAGCTATTTTTTCAAACTTTCCAATTATGAAGACAAACTATTGGAGCATTATGCAAATCATCCTGATTTTATTATGCCCCGCTCTCGCGCAAATGAAGTTGTGAGCTTTGTAAAAGGCGGTCTTCGCGATCTTTCTGTAACACGTACATCATTTAGCTGGGGTGTAAAATTGCCTAAAAGCATAGGGGATGACAAGCATGTTATGTATGTTTGGCTTGATGCGCTTTTAAACTATATTACTGCTCTGGGATATGGCAGTGATGAAGCAAAAATGAACTATTGGCCGGCAGATATACACTTTGTCGGCAAAGATATACTTCGTTTTCATGCTATTTACTGGCCTGCATTTTTGATGAGTCTTGGTTTAGAATTGCCAAAACATATAGGCGCGCACGGTTGGTGGACACGCGATGGTGAAAAAATGAGTAAATCAAAAGGGAATGTCGTTTCTCCAAAAGAAGTTGCAGATGCCTACGGTGTTGAAAATCTTCGTTATTTTATGCTACGTGAGGTTCCTTTTGGGCAAGACGGTGATTTTTCGCAACGTGCTTTTATCGATCGTATAAACTCTGAACTTTCAAATGATCTTGGAAACCTGCTCAATCGTATTATAGGGATGAGCGGGAAATACAGCGATTTTGTGATTGATAGTCAAGATGTTGAAAAATACCATGCAAAAGAGCTAGAAAAAATGAATACAGTTCTTGATTCTCTTGATAGCTTTATGGAAAATTTACAAACACATAGGTACCTTGAAGAGCTATGGAAACTCTTTGCAATCGGTAACGGTGTTATTCAAGAGTATGAGCCATGGGTAAAAATGAAAAACAATCAAAAAGATGAAGCACTTGCTACTGTCGCTGTAGTTGCAAACATCTTGGCTCGTGCTGCTGTCATGCTGCACCCTATTATGCCAAATACAACGAACATTATTGCCGATGCACTCTCTTTTGAAATAAATAATGCAAGCTATAAAGAACTTATCATTGATAAAAAGCTGTTGAAATTATTTAATATTAAAAAAGTTCCGCCTCTTTTTCCTCGTGTTGAAGAGCCTTTAATGCAAGAAGCTCCAAAAGCTGAACCTGAAACAATAAAAGAAGAGCAAAACCCTAAAAACAAAGAAAAAAAGACAAAAAAAGAAGATGATAATCTTATAGAGATTGGTCAGTTTTTTGAAACATCTTTAAAAGTTGGGACAGTTGTTGCAGCCGAAGAAGTACCAAAAAGTAAAAAACTTTTAAAACTGCAGATTGATTTGGGCGAAGAAGGTCCAAGACAGGTTGTTGCAGGAATAAAGGAGTTTTATGCTCCTGATGATTTAATAAATACACAAGTATGTGTCGTAGCAAACCTGAAACCTGCCAAACTTATGGGTATGATGAGTGAAGGAATGCTTCTTGCTGCTAAAGATGAAGATGGTTTATGTTTAATAAGACCCGAAAAACCTAAAAAAGCAGGCACACCTATTGGATGAGACTTGAAAACACCCTAGCACTTACACATGGAGAGTTAATTAACACTCCTTTTGTAAATAGTTTTAATAACATTGTTTTTGATGCAAAAGCCGTAAGAAGAGGCGATCTTTTTATTGCATTTGACGAAAGCACTATAGAAGATGCCATTTTTAATGGTGCATATGGTGTTGTATTTGACAAACCTACACAAATAACAGACAGTGAAATAGCTTGGATAAAAGTCAAAGACCTCGAAGACGCGATAAAACGTCTTCTTCGTTTTAAACTTATTGATAAAGAAATATCAGTATATGCCTGTGATGAAATTATACTCAAACTTGCACTGCAGGTTGTTACCGAAGCGAATTTTATTGCTTTAGCAGGTGATATAAAATCTATTTTTAAAGAGTTATCGGATGTACAAAACGGTTCTATTGTTCTGTTTAGCCCTACTCTTACTTCCACGGATTTATTTACAAATATTAAAGAGATGCCAAAAAATAAGGCACAAAATATCAATATCATTGAACAGACTCTTTTTGAAACATCTTTTATATATGACAATATATTTTATGAAAGACAACTTGTTTCGCCATTTTTTATGCCCTATCTTGAACAGCTGCTTTTTTTGTTTAAAATTTTAAAAATCAATTTCAGATTAAGAAAATTTACACCGATAGACCATTTCGAAGCGGTTTTTACAAATAAAAATTTTGAAATAAAAGATTTTGGTACCAGTGACAAGGTATTAATCTTTGAAAAAAACAGTTCTTTAATAGAAAATGAAATAAGCTTTTTACAAAAACAGGCTACATGGGCAAAGATCATTTATATTATTCCTTTTACATGTAAACAGTCACTTGATGCAGAGACTTTAGATAACGAAAATGTTTTTATTTATAAAAACAAAAATGAAATAAAAAATATCTTGCAATCAAGTAATTTTCATTTTGCTCTCATTGTTGGTGCAGATAAAACTTTATTGGAAAAACCTTTAACCAGACAGACACAATTAACTTTGGACTTTTAACAAACAAAACCATAAGGACAGATAGATGAATCGTAGAGATTTTTTAAGTACGGCAACTGTTGCTTCTGCTGCCATAGCACTGAGTGGCTGTAATGAAGGAAATCATGTTGCTATAGACTATTCAAAACATCCTAAAAAACATGATGATGCAAAGCATGTTAATATCAACAGAAACAAAAAAACTGTTATTAAACTTGCTACAAGCTGGCCGGCACATTTTCCTATAATGGGTACTGGTGTTGAGAAATTTGCGGCACGCATAAAAGAAATAAGTGGTGGATCTTTAGAGATAAAAATTTATCCAAAAAATGTACTTGTACCTGCTTTGGCAGTTTTTGATGCATGCTCTAGTGGTCAAATTGATGCTTTTCATTCAGGACCATACTACTGGAAAGGAAAAAACTCCGCTTTTTCACTTTACAGCGGTATTCCTTTTGGCTTCACAGCCGAAGAAGTAAATTCATGGATGCTTTACGGCGGAGGAATGGATTTATGGAGAGAGCAATATGCACAATACAATCTTCATCCCTTTTTGGGTGGTAATACAAATATTCAAATGGGGGGATGGTTTAGAAAACCCATTAATTCTTTAGCAGATATGCAAGGTTTGAAAATGCGAATTCCCGGACTTGGAGGAGAAGTTTTTTCAAGAATGGGAGTTAACCCTATACTTTTACCTGCCGGAGAAATTTACACTTCATTAGAGCGTGGTGTAATTGATGCTACTGAATGGGTTGGGCCTGCACTTGACATCAAAATGGGATTTTATAAAGTTGCACCTTATTACTATTCTGGATGGCATGAACCTGGTTCTGTCCTTGAATTGACATTTAACAAACACACATGGAGTAAATTAGCGGGCGAACATCAGGCAATGATTGAAGTCGCTTCTAGTGAGATGAATGCAAATATGGCGACAGAGTTTCATTATGAAAATATACATGCTTTGCAAAAGCTAAAAAGCTTACATGTAAAGCTTGCGCAGTTTCCAGATGATGTCACACAGGCCGGTAAAAAAGCACTGCAAGAAGTTATAAATGATTTAAGTGCCAAAAACAGTGATTTTGCAAAAGTTTATGCATCTATAAAGACACATTTAAACCTCTCCAAAGAGTGGAGTGATGCAAGTCTGGGTTATTTTTTAAATATCAGATAATTTAGGCTCTTTATTTGCTTAAAGATAGTAATATTTTAAAAAAGTTATATAAAGAGATTTTATTGAAAAAATTACTATTTTTAACACTCTTATTTGCGACATTGGCATATGCATCTTTTGAAGGCAGGCTTATTGATGCAAATACATCACAGCCAATCAATGCTGCGATTATCAGTGATTCTTCTTTCTCAATAAAAAGTGATGAAAATGGCTCTTTTTTTATAGACTCTAAAGAAAAGACATATCATATTAAAGCGTATGGATACAGACCTTATACGTTTTCATCGGATTTAAATGCAACCACTATAAAACTTATTCCCATTACAGTAAAAGCGCTTTACCTTACTTTTTGGGGAGCAAGTAATAATTCAAGAACCTTAAAAAAAATACTTAAACTTATAGATGAAACCCAGGCAAATGCACTTGTTGTTGATGTAAAAAATGAATATGGTTCAACATCATTCTGGACAGGATTTAAGCAGGCAAATAGTTATGGTGCTTACAAAAAACGCACGAACAGAGATATTAAAAAATTTATGAAAATTATGAAAGAAAGAAATATTTATACTATTGCCAGAATTGTTACTTTCAAAGATGAACTTCAGGCATCCAACAATATTAATTATGCTATAAAAAGAGACAGCAATAACAGCATATGGAGAAATCATGACAATATGGCTTGGGTTGATCCGTTTGACAAACGCTCACATAACTATGCAATATCTATTGCCGAAGAAGCGGCAAAAGTCGGTTATGATGAAATCAATTTTGATTATGTGCGTTTTCCGGCAAAAAAGGGACTTAAATTTTCAAAACAGTGCAATCAGCCTAATCGTACAAAAGCCATAGAGGTTTTTTTAGATCGGGCACAAAAAAGATTGAGAAAATATGGTGTATTTATATCGGTTGACACATATGGTAATATCTGCTGGTCCAAAGATGATAACGGCATAGGGCAGACTGTTTCATCACTAGCAGCGCATGCAGATTACCTTTGCCCGATGCTTTACCCCTCAGGATTTTCAAGCGGTTCTTTTTATTTTAAATATCCGGCAGAACATCCTTATGAAGTTATACACAGAAGTATAAAAAATATTCAAGATAGAGTGCCTAGTAATAGAGTCAGACCGTGGCTACAGTATTTTAAAGATTATACACATGCAAAAAAAGAGTATAAAAAAAGAGAGATTCAAGAACAGATACAAGCAGCTGAAGATATAGGAACTAATGGATGGATGCTTTGGTCTCCTTCAAGTAAATATCATAAAAATTATTTACGCAGGTAAGCGGATATTTTTTAATCTTTTTCTGAGAGTTTTTGAATGAGGCAAATATACTTCAACCAGTTCGTGAAAACGTTTTGAATGGTTCATATGCACAAGGTGTGCAAGCTCGTGAACTACTACATAATCAACAAGTTCTTTGTGAACTTTCATTAATTGTGTATTGAACGTAATTATTTTTTTACTGCTACAGCTTCCCCATCTACTTTTCATCTTTCTAAATTTTAAAACCTTATAATGCAAATTCATTATATCTGCGTAATAGTCCACTCTTTGAGGCAGATATTCCTGAGAAAGATGCTTATAAAAATTATCATATGCAGACAATACTTTTTCTGGACTGTATATTCTCATTTTGTGAAGTTTTTGACGCAGATATTGGGCTTCTTGTGTGTCAATACTGTAAATTTCACCAAAAATCAGCACCTCGTCTTCCAGATTTACCTGTGGTTGCCGGTGTAAGGAATTTTTCAAAAGCTGCTTACGAATCCACGTCTCTTTTTCATGAAAAAAATTTATAGCATAAGATTCTTGCTTATAAGGTGTTTTAATAATTATAGTCGAATCATGTTTTACCTGTATATAACTATGTTTAAGTTTTGGAGCATATACTAACTCTGCATTTAACTCTTTACATGTAATCGTTTTATTCATAAGGAATCGGATCGGTCACACCTGCTGTTTCAAAGCCGTTTAGGCGAAGTCTGCAGCTGTCACAAACACCGCAGGCTTTCTCTTCATTTTTATAACAGCTCCAAGTTAATTCCAAAGGAACATTCAATTTTAATGCTTCTTGCACAATTTGAGATTTTTTGAGATGTACCAAAGGCATTTTTATTTCTATATTTGTTTCATCTTTTGTGCCTAAGTTTATTGCTTTTTGCATCGCTTTTATATATTCTTCCCTGCAGTCAGGATAGCCGCTGCTGTCTTCTTCAACGACGCCGATACTTATTACCTGCGCACCTTCTTTTTCCGCTATAGCCGCCGCCATTGATAAAAAGATACCGTTTCTAAAAGGAACATAGGTTACGGGAACGCCCTCCTCTACTCCTTTTGTCGGAACTTCTATTGTTTTATCAGTCAATGCAGAGGCACCGAGTTGTTTGAAAAAGTCCAAATCCAAAATATATTTTTGCTTTACATGTAAGCTTGTGCAAATATTCTCAAAACATTCAAGCTCTTTTGCCTGTGTTCTTTGGTCATAATTAAAGTGAACAGCTATGATTTCATAACCCTCATCTTTCATGATGTACGCACTCAGAGTAGAGTCCATACCCCCACTCATGATACATACGGCTTTTTTGTTTGTTTTATTTTCTTTTTTCATGATAAAATTTTACCATAACTAAAGATGTTTTTTAATCTTAACTAAAAGAATTAAGTTATATACTTTGTAATAAAGATAATATAGGAGGATATAATGGAAGTATCATCTTCAAATTCAGCACAAAGTTCATCAGGACTTTCTCAAGCCGATATTATGAAAAAAGCACAAGATGTGCAGACACAACAGATAGAAAAAATAATAGAAAGTGCGCAAGAACAATCAAAAGAAGTGACTGCACAAAAAACAGGGGTGGGCAGTAATATTAACATAACAGGTTAAATCTCTCCTCTTTCTTGGCAGATGGTTTCACATCTGCTATAATTCCACTTATGATAGATATTGATAACAAAACTTCACTCGAAGTAAACAACACACTGCTAGAAAATATTGCCAATGATGTAACAGATAAAGATATTGAACTTATTATCACTACAAATGATGAAATACGTCAAATCAACAAAGAGTACAGAAATATCGACAAACCGACCGATGTGCTTAGTTTTCCTTATGAAGATATGCCGATGACCCCGCTTGGAAGCATCGTTATATCGCAAGATTTTGTGTTACAAAAAGCACAGGAATTGGGACATACGCAAGCAGATGAATTGACACTTCTTTTTATACACGGACTGCTTCATCTGCTTGGGTATGATCACGAAATAGATGAGGGTCAAATGAGACAAGAAGAAGAAAGGCTCATAAATGAGTTAAATCTGCCTAAGAGCTTAATTGTAAGAACACAAGGAAAATAATGGATTATGTGATATTTATAGCCGCAATGGCTGCTTTGATTTACGGCGCTGATTTTATCATTAAAGAGTCAGAACGCATTGCACTTCATTTTAATATATCACACTTTGTAATCGGTGCAACACTTGTAGCATTCGGAACATCTCTGCCGGAAATGGCAGCTTCGATGGTTGCATCGGCACACGGAAAAAGCGATATGGCGGTTGCCAATGTTGTTGGAAGTATTGTTTTTAATATTACTCTGGTTCTAGGTATTGTATTTATGATAGCAAAATCTATGAACCCTGATAGGGATCTTTTTTCAAAAGACAGCGCATGGGTTATCGTTCCTCTGGTTATATTTTTTATAATGGCATTTGATGGAAAAATTAGCCGTATTGACGGTGCTTTATTCTTACTCATGATGGTTTCTTATCTTATATTTTTATTTTCAAGCAACAAAGAAGAGCTTGAAGGTGAAATAGATGAAGATTTGGAAAAAGAAAGATTCAATTGGGGTAAGAGTATTGCACTTTTAGGTATCGGCTTTATTTTAACTATCGGCGGAGCAAACTTTGTTGTTGAGAGTGGTACCAGTATTGCAAGAAGCTTACATGTAAGCGAGTGGATTATCGGTCTGTTTTTAATCTCTTTAGGTACTTCTTTGCCGGAACTAGTGGTATCACTCGTGGCAGTTAAAAAAGGAAATGCTGAAATGGGTATAGGCAATATTATAGGCTCAAACGTGGCTAATTTTTCTATGGTTTTAGGCGGTGCTGCTCTTATAAATCCACTCACCGTAAATTTAGAAGCTACAAAATTTGACATGTTGATTCTCGCTGCAGCGTCCATTGCTCTACTGTTCATCTTAGCGAATAAACTTTATAATAAAGCCGGCGGTATCTTTCTTTTGACAATTTTAACACTTTTTATTCAAAATGCTTTTGCCTAGGAGTTACTTCTTTTTTATATAACCAAGTTCCAAAAGCTTGTTGTATATATCAGAAACGATGGAACCTGCCGCATGCCCACCGTGCCCGCCGTGTTCAACCATAACGGTGACAACATATTTTGGGTGCTTATATGGCCCATATGTAGTAAACCAAGCATGTGATCTTTTATAATAAGAAAGCTCATGCTCTTGCTTTCTTTTTTCAATATCCTGCTTTATCCCAATAACCTGTGCCGTTCCTGTTTTTCCTGCTATAACTACTTTGGAATGCAAGTAATTTGTAGCCGTTCCATGAGGAGAGTTACATACCTCATACATCGCTTTTTGAATGATAGGAAGTTTTTTCAACTCAACAGAATTAAGTACATTCGTATAAGTAGTTTTATATTTTTCATTACCAATCATTTGTATAAAATGTGGTGTAGGCAGTTTCCCAGTTGCTATGAGTGCTGTTTCTCTTGCAATTTGTATAGGTGTGGTTAAAAAATCACCTTGTCCGATTGCCATATTTGCCGTCTCTCCGATACTCCATATTTTATGGTATTTTTTTAATTTCCATTCACGTGATGGTACAACACCTATAAATTCATTGGGTAAATCTACACCTGTTTTTGCACCAAAACCGTAACGCTTCAAGCCTGCACTCATTTTTTTGTTTCCTAAAACTAAGCTGCCTTTATAAAAAAAGTCATCGCAACTCTCACGTATAGCCTTGGTTATATTTGTATGTCTGTGTCCTTTTTTCTTCCAGCATCTAAAAATTCTTCCGCCGAGTTTTAGGTTCGATCGACAATCAACACTCCAATGTTCATTTAAATCCGTACTTATATATAATAATCCTAAAAGAGGTTTAATTGTTGAACCTGGAGGGTATAATCCATGTACCATTTTATTGGTAAAAGGATGATCAAGACTTGATGAGAGCTTATCATACATTTTGTATGTCATCCCTGAGACAAATATATTTAAATCATAATTTGGGTAACTTCCTGCAGCTAATATAGAACCGTCAACATTCATAATAATAATTGCACCTACTTTACCTTCAAAAAGTTTAGAAATATACTTTTGCAACTCCATATCAAGATTGAGTTTTAGTTTCCTGTCCTCATCAGGACTTTTATAACTCAACTCTTCTACTTCCTGGTTGTTTGCGTTTACTTTAATCTCTTTTTCTCCTGGAGTACCTTCCAGATAAGTATTATAATATTTTTCAAGTCCTGTTTTTCCTGTATATCCTATGAGGTCAATTAAAGCATCATTCTTTACATCTTTCTCATTTGCTCGTGCAACATAACCTATCATATGTGCAGCAATATTTTTGTATGGATAGTATCTTTTTGGTGCAGGAACAATTTTAATATTTTTTCTTAAATTGAGCATTGAGTAAACAGGCATCATTTTTTCATAAGGTATAAAATGCACAACATCAATAAAATCATGATTGTAAAAAGAGTCTTTTTTCTTATAATTTTTAATAATTTTCTCTTTATCCAAATCAGGAAATGCTTTTAATAAAAAAGCAACTTCATCATTAAATTCATTTTTATGTTTTTTTAACAGTAAATGAGGTGCTAGTTCTATCTTAAAACCAAGCTTATTAATCGCTATTGGTCGATTTTTCACATCTATAATTTCACCCCGTACCGGTGCAATTTGCTCATGTTTTATAGTATTTTGCAGTGAAAGTCTTGAATAATAGTTGTTTGACTGAATGGCCAGAAAAAAGACACGCACAATTAATGCCAGCCAGATTGATATAAAAACAAAAATAATAAACTTTATTTTCATAACAGACTCACTAAAAAGAATTCAATTACTATATAGTATATTATATAGTAATTAATACTTGGTTGTGGTAATAAAAAAATATTTGACAACAAAGTTAAAAATAAAAAAAATCCAAGATAGATAAGTATCACAGTAATAGCACGAATACATATAGAACAACTTGAATTTTGCACAAGTTTAGGCATAATAAACTTGTATAGGATGTAAAAATAGATAACTGAACTCAAAAACATATAACCGTAATTTACTTCAAAAATCACAAGACATAATACAATAAGAAAAGCTGAGACAGTATCATTATTATCAAGAGCCCTGCTAAACAGTACATATAATACTGCCAGAAGTGGTGGTAAAAATGGATAAATAGTGCCCAGACTATCATACAATACAAATAGTATTATATAAAGGAATGGAATTATAGGTTTTTGATGAGAGATACTTCGTTGCATATCGGAAAGTGTTTACATTTAATACAATCAGCCCAAATTTTATGTTCGGGAAGGGACTCTTTTGGTATTTCTACAAATCCGAGTCTTTCAAAAAAAGACTGCCGATAGGTTAAACTTAAAACTTTTTGAAGACCGAGTGTTTTTCCCTCATTCACTGCATAATTTACTAATGTTTCTCCTATTTTTTGTCCTCGAAAGCCTTCTTTTACAATAAGTGAACGTATTTCGCCAAGGTATTTTGTATGTATATGTAATGCGGTAAACCCAACGAGCTGCGCATCTGAAAAAGCCAAAGTATACGAACGGATATTTGTTGCAATTTCATCTTCACTTCTTTCCAAGATAACACCGCTCTGCACTTCAGGCAGTACTAATTCTCTCATTTTATCAATATCTGAGAGTTTGGCTTTTATATAATTAATCTGCATCTACATTCTCTTGTAAAATATCATAAATCATTTTGATAATCTTACTGATACCTCGTTTTTTTGCACTTGAAACCATGAGTGCATTTGGAAACTCTTTTCGAAGTGCATTTTGTTCTTTTTGATTGAGCTTGTCAATTTTTGTAAATATTTGCAGTATATATTGATTTTCTCGAGCGGTTCTAAAAAGAAAATCACTCACAGAAGTGTCTATTTCCAAATGCGGGTGTCTGCAATCTATCAGATGAATAAAAATTTTAATCTCTTCTCTGTTGGCAATATAGTCTGTTAAATTCTTTTCCCAGTCATGCTTGATGGATTTAGCAACTTTTGCATAACCAAAACCAGGCAAATCTACAAATTTGGCAACAATTTTTTCTGAAGAATCCCTATCCAAAAAAGTAACATCAAAATAGTTTATAAGTTTTGTCTTTCCTGGTGTTGAAGAGACTTTTGCTAGTCCTTTATGATTTGTCAAGGCGTTTAGCAGTGAGCTTTTGCCAACATTTGAGCGCGCCATAAACACTACTTCATTTTGTTCCTCAGATTCTGGTGCTGCACTGACATTCGGAGCCGATGTTATAAACTTTGCATCAACAATGTCTATCATTTTTTTTCCTTTTCATCTTTTATATCAAATATCATAATAACAGGCTCTTTTTCAACACCTTTTGCATAGGCCTTGCCGTCTATTGCCTGCAAAATCACTTCGTCACCAAAAATTTCTTTTTTGTCATCAAGTTGTTTCAGATGCACATTGCCAAAAAAATGATACTCTTTTCTTAAAGGCAGATAGATGACTTTTTGAGCAACACCCTTATAGTGTGCTCCTTGCTCTGTTTGTATTTTAAAAGAGGCATCTCCTACCGCTACAAATTTTGTAGGCTTGTTTTTTTTATCTGTATATACAGTCACCTTCGAAGCATTTAACTCATCATTGACTTTTTTGATTCTTACGTGTCCGGTAAAAATTGATATACCTTTGTTTTGATCTCCCTTAAACTCATCAGCTTTAATTTTAAGCTCTTGTGAGAAGAGTACAGTTTGTAGTAAAAACGTTAGTATTAGCAGGTATTTCATCTATTTTCCCTCTTTTAGTTGATATTTTGCAATGACATTTTTAGAGTAGATTTTCTTAGAAATGTTATTGTATTTAATGTAATTTCCAATGACAATATTGTCATTCAGATAAGCAATGTATTTTGTGTCACTTATAACATCTGCTGTTTTTTTGTTATATGTTGCTTTTTCACTTTTAAAAGTAAGCCCGTCTTCTCGTACATAAACAACATGACCGGTTAACTTCACAATTTCATTTTTATATACCCCAAAATCAGAAATCATATTGGCAATATATTTTTTTGAATTATCTGTATAATCCATATCTTTAATTGTATATCTGTCGGCATATCTTGTGCCCGTAGTACCCTGAAGTATTGTAGTCAGACCTTTAGGGTTGAGCTCATGCATAGTAAAATCACTCAACTCAAACAAAGGGACATCTTTAAAGTGTTGAATTTTTATATCCATCGGTTTGAACATAAAAAAGATGACTAATAAAACAGTGATAACAAAAGTTAAAAATATATTGATGTTAATAATCTACTCCTTACAACCATACAGATAAAAATTCTTCTTTTTGATCATTTTCTTCTATTATAATATCTATCATCTCTCTTACGGCACCATTACCGCCACTTTGTGAGAGTACAGTATTGACAAGTTTTTTAATTTCCTTGTGCCCATCACTCGGTGTAAAACTTCTGCCGGCAAGAGAGAGCATCTTGTAATCATTCAAATCATCCCCTATTACAGCGACCTCGTAAAATTTAAGACCGAGTGACTCGACAATTTCTTTTATAACCTTGTATTTATTGCGTATGCCTTGGTGTAAATGTTGTACACCAAGTTCTTTGGCTCTTTTTTCAACTATCTCAGAGTTTCTTCCCGTAATAATGGCTACCTGATTTCCTGTTTTTATCCAGGTAGTTATACCTAACCCGTCTTTTACATTAAAGTTTTTACTTTCAAATCCATCTGCCGAATATATAATTTTACCATCAGTTAAACAACCGTCAACATCCAAAACTATAAGTTTAATCATAAAACATCTTTTGTACTCGGTATGCCGACTCTTTCATTCTTCGTGGTAGCACGTCTTATGGCAACGGCAACTGATTTAAACGCTGCTTCTATAATATGGTGTTTATTCTTCCCACGGCACTCTACAATGTGCATACTTATTCTGGCATTCAAAGCAAATGCACGAAAAAATTCTTCGACAAGTTCTGTGTCAAACTGCCCTACTTTGCCACTTACATGTAACTCATATACAAGAAAAGGACGGTTGCTTAAATCTAAATCACAAGAAACACATGCTTCATCCATTACTATGTTTGCACTGCCAAAACGCTCCATATTTTTTACAGGGTAAATCGCCTGTGCAAGCAGTGAACCCAAAACAATTCCGACATCTTCGACACTGTGATGATCGTCAATATGCGTATCACCTTTACATGTAATCTCTAAATCAATTAAAGAGTGCTTGGAAAAACTCTCAAGCATATGGTCTAAAAATCCTACACCTGTATCTATATTACTCTTTCCCGTGCCGTTTATATCAAGTGACACTGTAATATCTGTCTCTTTGGTTGTTCTTGTTTTTGTTATCATTTTCAATCCTCTCTCACTATGAATGCACCTTTAAATATGCCGTTTGCTTTATAATCTCTTGCTTCCTGCTCACTTTTGAAGCCTTTAAGCCAAACTTTAAACATTCTGCCGTTTGCACCTTGCATATCTTTAATAACCGTTGTGTATCCATTCGTATTATTATATTTTTCTTGTGTCTTTATTGCCCCGTTTATATTTGAAAAAGATGCAATTTGCAGTGCAAATCCGCCATGCAAAGCTATACTTTTGGGTGAATTTTTTAATTGTTTTGTACTTGGAATATTTCTTTTCCCTTTGCCTGCAAATCCAAGTACTTCAAGTGTTACAGGGGCAGTTCCTGTGCCTATCATGTTGATTTTTGATGCGGCAGCTTTTGAAAGATCTATAATTCTTGTAGATACAAAAGGTCCTCTGTCATTAATACGCACAACCGTACTCTTCCCATTTCTTTTGTTTGTAACTTTGACAATCGTATTCATCGGCAGTGTTTTATGTGCAGCTGTCATATCCCACATATTATATCTTTCACCGTTTGATGTGAACTTTCCGTGAAAATTTGGACCGTACCAGCTTGCATTGCCTCTAAATCTGTCGCCGACACTCACAACAGTAGGATAGTAGCGTTTTCCATGCACTACATAAGGACGCATCGTAGGATGAGAATATTTTGTTTTGTCATATGTTGACTTGTACACACTTTTATCATCACTATAATAGGTCGGTTCCGAATATTTGTAATGTTTGTAGCCACTGTAACTTCTTGTACTACATCCACTCATAAATAAAATGCCGCCGATTACTAAAACAAAAAATAATTTACTCATACAGTTTCAACCTCTCACCGACTCGAATTAAAGAGCCTTTAATGTTGTTTTGTGCGCGTATATTTCTTATGCTTATTTTATGCGCTCTGGCAATGGATTCTAAAGAATCTCCTCTTTTTACCATATAGTAGTATTTACTTTGAAATTTTTGATGCTTGCTTTTTTTGGCTATCGGAATAATCAATTTTTGTCTTATTTTTAAACGATTGCTTCGTAATTTATTAAAATCTTTAATAACTTTATAAGAAACACCATATTTTTTTCCTATGCGAGACAAATTATCTCCGCGTCTTACTACATGTACCTTGTAAAAATTTTGCATAGGCTCATGGTAGTATTTTTGCTTGTATTCTGCAAGTTTTATATAAGGAATATATACATCATAGCCTTTTGCATACGGCGGCACAAAATCATATTTCAGATGTCTGTTAAGCTTTTTGAGATCTTTAAGCGGAATATGAATCAGTTTTGAGAGTCTTGTTAACGACTCTCCACGAGGAAGTTTAATCGTTGCAATGGAGTAAGCATTAGCACGATTTAAAAGGTACTCATACTCACTGTGTAACATATACTGTTCATCACTGCCTATAAGTGCCAACGCAACTATTTTTCGTATATAGTAACGGCTCTCTCTTGGAATATAGTGCTTTTTTGAATCAAGCAGTACAGAAAGATCATCTGTTTTTGCTTTTCTAATGGCCTTATTCAGCGCACCGCCACCGCAGTTGTATGCAATGGCGGCCAAATACCACTTGCCAAATCTTTTGTGAAGTGCTGAGAGATACTTTGCCGCTGCTTCGGTTGACTTGATTAAATCACGTCTTTCATCTACATACTCATCTATTTTCAAATGAAAAAGTTTTCCTGTTGCCGGCATAAACTGCCATAATCCGGCTGCTCTTTTGCGAGAGTAAGCTTTTGTATGAAAGTTTGATTCCGCCATAGCAAGATAGAGAAATTCTTGAGGAACATTGTATTTTGAAAGAGTGCTTTTTATTGCAGGAATAAATAAATATGCCTCCTCCATCGCCTTGAAAAAGTGCTTGTTTTTTGTCAAAGTTTTGGATTTCATTTTATTCATAATCGGATCATATAAAAATGAAGGTTCTATATCAAACGAGTCTAACAGTGCCAGCTCTTTATTATAATTTGACTCATACGTCAAATTAGCCATAAGTAATAACGGGAAACATAAGGTTAATATATATTTAATCATAGACAACTTTTTT
>Ga0256842_1000284_pt1 | contig 44278 bp, 48 predicted proteins | sample 4559240metaG_FD_185973 | JGI IMG/M metagenome (GOLD analysis project Ga0256842, IMG submission 185973) | Hydrothermal vent microbial communities from Guaymas Basin, Mexico - 4559-240 | ecosystem: Environmental > Aquatic > Marine > Hydrothermal vents | place: Mexico: Guaymas Basin | collected... | reverse complement strand
CAACCTTTCTACCACTAAATAGTAAAGTGTCTAATTCAGATAATTTTATAGGTGAGTTACCAACTACTTTTAGAATAAGTTTTACCATAGTTTTATCTGTTTGTATATGGTAGTAAACTTGTGTGTTAGCTAGTAGTTTGTTTAGATAAGTTCTTCTTTTTGTGATGTTAGCCATATATTCATCTAGCTTATGGTAAATATCTTGTGTAGAAGCCACTATAAGTTGTTGAGGATATAGACATTCATAGTATGGAAAAAGCTTTTGATTCGCATTTATCTTTCTTGGTTCTTTGTCGTAAGAGAGAGGTTTAGCTATGTTTTGTTTTTCATCATCAATGAGTTTTTGAATATATGATAATGGAATCTCTTGAAGCATCTTATATAACTCTTTATCTCTTTTGTAGTCAAGGTATGGGTCTTTTGCTATCTTCTCAACAAGTGGATTATATGACATATCTTTTATCTGGTTTGGCATCCAAAATCTTATATCCCACGAGATTGGTGAATACTTACCTTTGTATGGGTCGAAGTAGATTTTATGGTTATGGTAGTAGTCGTGGTGCATAGTACCTGTAAATATATCAAATGCTAGATACTTAAAGTAATCATCTGAAAAATATGTGTCTGTAAACTTTCTAAAATCTTTCACATCATAGGTTTTTACAGCATCTATAAGTAGTTCTATATCTTCTCTGATAGCTTTTTGTTCAGCATTTCTTGCACCTTTTTTCTCCCAAAGTGTAGAATCATACCAAAGTGTAGGGATACCTTTTTTATCTACTGCTACTGGTTTATCATAAGAGTAGTCACCATCATATAAGCTCCCCGGCATAAGTTTGTTTTTTCTTAAAAACGATTCATCTATCTGTTCTAGGTATAGATATAATCCTGCATATTTACCATTTATAAACATCTTTATGATTTTTACATTTGGTGCTAGTATGCCCACTTTTTTTGCTAGTTTTTGTGAGATAGGTTCACTATATAGTGCTGGGGAGTATAACTTAGAGAGGTTTATAACTTTATCCATCTTATATGAGGTGTCACCTGTAAACTTCATCTTTAGAGATTTTCTTTTAAAGCTATAGTTCCACTGGCTTCCACCTCTATATCTTAGTTTTACTTTTGTGTTTATGTCGTTGTTGATGCTTAGTCTTGCATCTACATACTGTTCCATACCACTAAATGGTAAATCGGCATCTAGTTTATCTAACTCTTTTTGATCTACCATCAATCTATATGTATCTAAGGTATGGTCTTCTACATAGGGTTTTGCTTTTAGTGTAGCTAGTTCTGCTTTTAGTGTTTGGTTTAGAAAATAGCTAAATATATCTTTTGTTAATGGCATCTCTTTGTATGTTAGTTCTTTGTATTTGTAGTAGTTTATATAAGCACCAAACATAAAAAATATAGTTAAAATTAAAAACAGAAGTGATACAAAAAATGTTATAGGTTTTGAGTATCTATACAAAGAATAAAAAAATATAAGTATGATAAGTATAATCAAATAATAGTATAAATATGAGATAAAATCTGAAAAATCAAAAGATTTTGTTATGGTTACCTTAGTTATAGATAATTTACCTGACCCGTTATACCATACTCGAATTTCCCACTTTTTATGTAAAAGTGTTTCATCTATTTTTATCTTTTTGATTAATGGTTTGAGTTTATGGTTCTTATCTAGTTTACCTTTCTTGATGATATTTGTTCCACCATCTACCGATATATCATAGTTTATCCCATCTGCATTAAGTGAAGAGTAAAATAGTTTAAACTCATAATCACCTTTAGGTAATTCGATATATGGTCCATATATCAAGTAACCTTTTTTATCTACATCTTCTATATATTTAGAATTTGCTTTTTTTGAACCTAATTGACCCTGTAGGTCTGAGGCAAAAAAGGTATGCTCATCTTTTTCATAAGTAAGATAGGTAAAAATCGTAAAAATAAAGATAGAGAGTGATAAAATTTTACAAAAATTTTGATAGTTTTTCTTCATCTGTTATCCTATATAAGTTAATAGTTTTTGTTCTAAAAGTTGATTTGTATAATTATTGAAATTTAGAGTTCCATTTTTTATGAGATACTCTCTATAAGAGTTGTTTTCATCTAAAATTTTTATGGAAGCTGAAAATTTATCTAAATCTAACTCTTTAAAGATTAGTTGATTTTCACCTAATGTTTCTGCTACTGCTGTTGTGTCTAGGGCTATTAGAGGTAGTTTGTGCATCTGTGCTTCTAAAATCGGTACACAAAAACCTTCGTGACCTGATAATAATAGAAAATAATCACTGTATTTGTAGTATGTGTGAAGTTGAGGGAATGAGATTTTATCATGTATGGTAATCACATCTTCTAAATCATAATCAGCTATAAGCTGTTTTATCTCTGATATATAATTGTTTAACCCCTCGTCTTGTCCACCTACGATGTTAAGCATTATATCTCTACCATAGTATGTAACATAGTTATTTATAACCTCAACCATATCTCTATGACCTTTATTTGGTGCAAATCTTCCTACAAATAGAAGATTGGTTTTTGTTTTAGATAACTCTTTGATTAGAGTTTTATCTTCAGGTACATTTAGAAAATCATCTAACTTATGAAATGGGGCTAAGATACTTATTTTATCTTTTGATACACCTAGTTCTAATATCTCTTGAGAGTTATATATGGAATCACAAATATATTTTTCAACTTTATCTAAATCTACAATAGCTTTTGTTTGTAATCTACCTCTAAAACACATATCTGTATAAGCAACATTATATGGCTCAAAAAACTCTTTATGTGTGATGTTATGGTACTTTAAAAAGATTCTACATTTTGCACTTTTTAGAATCTCTTGCCCCTCTTCCCATAAAACACCATGATGATATATGATGATATTCTCTTTATGTTTTATAATCTCATTTAGTTCATCTTTAGAGATTATAAAATCTTCAAACTCATCTTTGTGGTAGTTTTGTGTGTAGATTTTTGATTCTACTTTTTGGTTTATAGCTTTACATTGATGTCTAACATCATTTCCTATCGCATCATGTGGCATTAATGTTGGTGTTAAAATTACTATTTTCATATTTTGTATCCTACTACTGCATAATCGTGATAATTCATTGTGTTATCATGTTTGTTTCTTAACTCTTTTGGTAATGGTGTTGAATATACTATGTGAATATCTTTAAACCCTATATATTGTAATAAAAAAGAGACCATTTGTGGAGGTAATGGTTTTATATGTGTTTCATCCATATAAAAGCTGTTAAAAGCTAATGGTGTGTTTGGGTTTATAGTTTCTAGTATGATAACACCTTGTTTCTCTAACTTTTCGTAAGATAGTTTGATAAACTCTTTTAAAGTTTCATAATCTATATGTTCTATAACCTGTAAAGCTGAGATACTAGAGAAATTTTTATCTGTTGTTTTTAAAAATTTTATCATATCTATATGGTGAACATCAAAACCATCTTTTTTAAGTTGTTCCACTTCTAATGAATTTATATCTAAACCTACTGAATGATGATTATTGGTTTTTAGTATATTTAGAAATTCACCACGACCACAACCTATATCTAAATGTGGTATCTCTTTAGTGTTAATATCTGGAATATATTTTAAATATATGGTTTGTTTCTCTAACACAACTTTATGGTTATAAAAAGCATTTTCAAATAAAGAGTAGTAAAGTTCAGATTTATCTAAATCTTTAGAATCAGATTTTTTATGATGGAACTCTTTTTGTGCATTTTCAAAAAAATCTGGAGTTTTAACTTCCATAGATGATTCTATATCTGGTGGGGTTATGGTTTGTATATCTACTTTTTCATTTAGTTTTTGTTGTATATCTTTTTGAGCAGAGATTAGTGTTGAGTGTGCTACTTTTTCATTTAACTGTTTTTGTAGCTGTTTTTGTAGGTCATAGACTTTTTGTTCCGATTCTATAAGTGTTGTATGTGCTACTTTTTCATTTAACTGTTTTTGTAGCTGTTTTTGTAGGTCATAGACTTTTTGTTCCGATTCTATAAGTGTTGTATGTGCTACTTTTTCATTTAACTGTTGTTGTAGTGTTGTTGTTAGGTTTAAAAGCTGTTGTTGTTGTATGAAAAGGTTATGTTTTAGATTATTTAACCTAGCTAAGTTATAACTCCATCTTATAAACCAACCTAAAAGAGGTATGGACTTTAATCTATTTTTTAACTCTAATTTAAAATCTACTTTTTTTATTTTTTTATTTTTTTTTATATGTTTAGGTTTTCTTTTTTTTATCTCTTTATCTATATCTTTTAAGATATAATCTATCGATACTTTATTTAGTTGTTTCATATCTGTTTATCATCCCTTTTAATATCTATCTTTGGTTCTAATCTACACAACCCTACAAACATATCACCTTTAATACCAGCGATCTCAAAACTACAAGCATTATCTAGCCAATGGGAACAGTTTTCTAGGTGGGTATCTTCTGAGTGTACTGCTGTTGTTATGCTGTATTTACCTATGCCTATATTTAATGGCATACTGAAACTACATATATAACTTTTTTCTTTTTCAAAGTTAATCTCTACTTTTTTGTGGAAGCTGTTTGTGCCAAAAATATCTTGACCGAACTTATCTCTTATCATTATGCCTACAGTCATATTTTTAATATCTATTTTTGATGATATGTTAATCTCTATCGTTGCATCTTCACCTGAACTTATAATGTTTGAATCTGAGTTTTTACCTTTTATAGTTACTTTTGTTATCTCAATATCGAAAGTACCAAAAGAGTTGTTATCAACATCTTTTATGACAATTTTTTCTTCACTATCATTTAGTTTTGATATGAGAAAGTTGTAACTATTTATGATATTTTCTGGATTGCCCTGCTCTACTAATTTACCTTTGTTTAGTAGTATAACTCTATCACATAGAAGTTTTAAAGAGTTTAGGTCATGGGAAACATATATGATAGACATATTTTGCTCTTTTCGCTCTCTAAGTGCTTTTGTACATTTTACTGCAAAATGGGCATCTCCAACAGATAAGGCTTCATCTACTATAAGAATCTGTGGGTTTGAGTATATGGCTATGGAGAATGCTAGTCTCATACTCATACCTGATGAATATGTTTTTATAGGCTCATAGATATAATCACCTAGTTCACTAAAAGTTACTATTGTCTCTGCTTTCTCTTCACACTCTTTTTGTGTCATACCTATGAGAGTACCGTTTAAAAAAATGTTTTCATAACCTGTCATCTCTGGGTTAAAACCTGTTCCTAGTTCTAAAAGAGCAGTCACTCTACCATGTCTTATAATTTCACCACTTGTTGGGGTGATAACACCTGCTATCTGTTTAAGTATAGTTGATTTTCCAGCACCATTTGTACCTATGATACCTAGTGTTTCACCCTCAAAAAGTTCAAATGATATATCGTTGTTTGAGATAAACTCTTTGTGGTATATTTTTTTTGTGAAGATCTCTTTTAGTCTATCAAAATTTGATTTGTAAATTTTGTAAATTTTGGTTATGTTTTTAACTTCTAGTATTTTTTTCATCTATTTTGCAAATATATCCAAAGCTTTTAAAAGAACTAAGACTACACCTGCCCCACCTATATACCATCGCATAGTGCTTATGATAGTATCTTGCATCTTTACTTGTGCTTGTTCAAACTTTGTTTCTAGTTGGGAAAATTTTGTGTCAAACTCACCTCTTAAGCCATTAAACTCACCTCTTAAGCCATTAAACTCACCTTTTAAACTTGCTACATCTGCTGTTACTTCATTTAGTTTATCATCTAAATGATTTATGTGGTTGTATTGAGATTTTAGTAAAAGTGTATTTATATCTTCTTGATTTAGTCCATTACCTGCACTAAATTTTTCCTCTATCTCTTTGATTTTTGGTGATATCATCTCAATGAGCATATCATCTACTCTTGTTTTATTCATAATTTCCCTTTTTTAAATAATATCTTTTATGGTACTTATCATTTTTTTATATAAAAAACCTGCTGTTAAAAGTGTAAATGTTGTTATAGCTAAGATTATACCAATATCTTCAACTGATGGTATTTTTGAGTAAAGAAACATATCTTGATATATATGCACAAAGTAGTAAAAAGGGTTGTATGTCAGTAGTGCTGGGTACTTGTTAGCTATCATCTCTTTCATATAGATGATAGGGGTCATCCAAAACCATAACTGTATAACTACTGGTATAGCCTCTTTTAAGTCCTTAAAAAATGGTGTAAAAAGTGAAAATATCACACCTATAGAGAAAGCAAAAACAGTTTGTATAATCATTATAGGGATTAATAGTAAAAATGGTAATGTTATGGGCTGATTTACCAAAAATAAAAAAATCAAACTAAGGGCTATAGATATAAAAAATAAAAATAGTTCCGTTAGTAAAATACTTAGTTGAAATGTATACATAGGTACATTTATCTTTTTGATTAGATTTGCTTTTTCTGCAAACGAGTTTGTCAGCCTAAAGATAAGTGTACTAAATGCTGTCCAAGCTAAAAGACCCGGAACGAGATAGATACTATAGGCATAAGTGTTATCTATAATATTCATTTTCATTTTCATAAAATCTGAAAATATAACTGTATATATAAGAATAGTGATGATAGGTGACAAGATATACCAAAATTGACCTAGTCCAGTACCTACATATCTCTCTTTAAAATCTCTTTTAGCAAAGCTAAAAGCTAATAGTATGTTGTGTTTCATTTTATATTCTTTGCTTGAAGTATAACTTTTGTTATTAAATCTTTTGCACTATCTTTCCAACTATATAAATTGAAATTATCAATATCTTTATTGAAGTTATCATTTATGATGATATTAAATAAACTTTTTTTATCTTCTAAATTAAAATATGTCACAAAATCTTTTGCTATCTCTCTATGAATTTTTATATCTGAACATAAAACTTGTAAATTGTTATATAAACTTTCTATGATTGGTAATCCAAACCCCTCAATATATGATGCAAAGATAAGTGCTTTTGAATGGTGGTAGGCATATACTAACTCTGTATCGTTAATATCTGAAAGTAAAAAAACTCTTTTGTTATACTCTTTATGTGTTTTAATTTTAGTGATAAACTCATCACTGTTCCAACCAACTCTACCAATCATAACATACTTAACATCTATGTTATTACTCCATAAAAGTTCAAATGTATCTAAAATATATTTATGATTTTTTCTTGGTTCTATTGTACTTACTGTTAAATATATGTTTTGTGATTCAAAAATATTTTTTAGATTTTGTGATATATCTTTTTGTTTAGGATTAAAATCTGAACCTAGATAAAAATAATCGAATCTATCTTTGTTGATATTTTGATTGTGGTTTGTTTTTATATAATCGTATAGATCTTCTTTAACTGTATTTGATATAGCGATATAAGAATCTATATATGGTGTGCTGTTTTTATACCAATCTACTAAAATATTAGTTAAATCTTTTGTGCAAAATTGGCTGTGTGTAATTGGTATAATATCATAAATCAAAGTTATAAGTTTTACTTTTTTACTTTTTAAAGATGCTAATGTTTTATAATCATTGTTTAACCATGTTGTATCTATAAATAAAATAATATCATTTTCATTGAAAATAACTGGATTTTGCTCTTTAGGTGCTTTATAAAATAATAATCTATCTATCAGTTTATTTAATTTTCCTATAAAAGTAGGTGAATAAAGATATTTAGCTATAGAACTCGGTAGTAAATCTCTAAAAGTTGTATAGAAAGATTTTAATTTATTTTTAATTTTATTATTTTTAGGATTAATCTCTGGAAAAGTTGTAAATTTATAGTATTGATGATCTCTTAAAATCACACAATCTATGGCTATATTTAATTCTGAAGATACGGAGGGGATATGGGTTGCAATATTTCTTACAACTCTTTGAATCCCTGTGTTTAAACCAGAATTATATGTATGTGTACAATCTATGTATATATTATAATCCATATATATTTTATACTCTTTGAAAATCGTCTTCGATTCTTACAATATCATCTTCACCTAAGTAATCACCTATCTGAGCCTCTATCATAACTACTGGGATTTTACCCTCGTTTGATAGTCTATGTATATCACCCATCTTAATATAAGTAGATTCATTTGCTCTTAGTAGAAATGTTTTATCTTCAACTGTTACTGTTGCTGTTCCACTTACTACTATCCAATGTTCGTTTCTATGGTAGTGTTTTTGTAAAGATAATCTTTTACCTACTGCTACTACGATTCTTTTTATCTTGTAGTGTGGGTTATCTTCTAGTATGGTGTATGTTCCCCATGGTCTATGTGCCGTTAAGTGGATGTTGTGTAGTTGGGTATCTTTTCTAATCTCTGCTACAACTTTTTTCACTTTTTGTGATGAACCTTTTTTAGATATAAGTAAAGCATCGCCACTATCTACCACAATCAAATCTTCAACATCAACTGTTGCGATTTTTCTCTCTTTTCCGTAGATAAGGTTGTTTTTACTATCTATGGAGATATGATTTTTATTTATGGTATTGTTGTTTTCATCTTTTGGTAGTTCATCATAAAGAGCATCGAAACTTCCTAAATCTGACCAACCTATGTTTGATGGTATAACTTTTACTTTTGAAGATTTTTCCATAACTGCATAATCGATAGAATCTTCATCTATTTTTATCATATCGTCGTGTTTGATTCTTATGAGGTTATCTTTTGGTCTGTTGTTTAGTGCTTCTTTTGATGTTTCATATATGTTTGGTGAGTATTTTTTCAACTCATCTAAAAAAACACCTGCTTTAAAACAGAACATCCCACTGTTCCAGTAGTAGTTACCAGCTTTTAGGTAGCTTGTAGCTGTCTCAAAATCTGGTTTTTCGTGAAATGCTTTTACACTCAAGCCATCAGCTTCTATATAACCAAAACCAGTTTCAGCAAATGATGGTGTGATTCCAAAAGTAACTAAGTTATCATCTTGTGCTAACTCTTTAGCTTGAGCCAAAACTTTTTGGTACTCTTTTTCATCTTTTATGAGATGATCACTAGGGGTTACTAACACTATCTCTTGTGGGTCTAGTGCTAAACAAGCTAAGGCTATCGCTGGTGCTGTGTTTCTACCAACAGGTTCTAAAAGATACTTAGAATCTTTTCTACCTAACTCTTCTAGTTGATCTAGTGCTAAAAAATACTGTTCTGTATTTGAGATGATAAACTCATTTTTACACACTTTAGCATTTCTATCTACCGTTAATTGAAACAGAGATTTGTCATCAAATAGCTTAACAAACTGCTTTGGCATCAAAGAGCGACTAATAGGCCAAAGTCTAGTACCGTTACCACCACATAAAATAATATTTGTCATTTTAATATTCCTTAGAAAATATATAGCAAAGGTTTTTAACCCAATAACTTAAGTTTGGTAGTAAATCATAATCTACCATCGAATTTAGCTTAGCAACAATGAGATCTTATCTTTAAGTAAAACCGTAAGTATAGTTGCAATTATTAGCCATTGAACTTTATCAAATTTTGCATCTATCTTTGAAATTTTACTGTCAAGTTTATCCATTTTAATATTTAAATTTTCTTCTAATTTATCTATTTTAATATTTAAATTTTCTTCTACTTTATCTATTTTATTATTTAAATTTTCTTCTACTTTATCTATTTTATTATTTAAGTTTTCTTCTACTTTATCTATTTTATTATTTAAGTTTTCTTCTACTTTATCTATTTTTGTATCTAGTTTTTGTACTTGTAGTTCTACTTTTGATATATCTTCTTTTAATTCTTCTCTTGTTACCGTGTGCTGCGTTACTTGGAGAAGATGTAGCATTAAATCTTTTTGTGTAAAATCATTTGGATTCATTTTTGAATAATTTATCTCTTTCATTGTAAACACCTTTTTTATTTTATCTTATTATTAATCATTATAAATCGAAAAAGAGTATAGAATAATTTAAAAGAGAGGAAAAGTTATAATTCCCTTTCTATCACTCTTTTAAATGTGTTGAAGTAGCTATCTTTTAACTCTTCCATAGCTAATGTTATATCGTTTACTTTGATAGAATCTCCACCAACTGTTCCGATTTTTTCACAAGCTAAACCGTTTAATGATGCTTCAAATGCTTCACAATTTTCAGGTTTTACTTCTATAATAGCACGACTCATAGATTCTGCGAAAATATCTCTCTCATCAGATACACCCATAGTAACTGAGCAACCTAAACCACTTGTAGCTGACATTTTAGCTAATGCTATAGCTACACCACCACTACTTGCATCTTTTGCACACTCTAAAAGGTGTTTTTTGTTATCTTCTATAACTAAGTCCCAAAGTGCTAACTCTTTTTTATAGTCGATTTTTGGCATTGTTCCTGCAACTGTGTTACAGATCTCTTTCATATATAAAGAACCACCAAACTCTGAATCTGATTCACCTACAAGATAAAGTGTGTTACCCTCACCTTGAAAAGATGACATAAGAACATTGTTTTGGTCATCATTTACACCAACCGTTGCTATAGATGGTGTTGGGAAAACTGATACACCGTTTGTTTCGTTATAAAGTGATACATTTCCACCGATAACTGGAGTTGTAAGAGCTAAACAAGCCTCTTTGATTCCATCACAAGCTTGACCAAATTGCCACATAACTTCTGGGTTTTCAGGGTTACCAAAGTTTAAACAATCTGTGATAGCTAAAGGTCTAGCACCACTCATAGCTACATTTCTACCAGCTTCGATAGTTGCAGCAGCACCACCAGCACGAGGGTCTATGTAACAGTAACGAACATTACAATCAGCAGACATCGCTAGAGCTTTACCATTTTCTTTGATTCTTATAACAGAAGCATCTAACATCCCACCATTTTTGATAGTGTTTGTTTGTACCATAGAATCGTACTGTGTATATATCCACGACTTATCTACAACTTCCATAGATTTTATAAGTTTCTCAAAAGCATCTTGGTTAGATACCTTCTCAAAATCATTTATAGTTACACTTTTAATCTCATCTAAATATGTTGGTTTAGACATAGGACGGTTAAGTTCTGGTGCTTCTTCACTTACTGGATCAACTGGAACTTCAGCACATTTTTCACCGTTCCAAAATAGTTCCATATTTCCCGTAGCTGTCACTTCACCTATAACAGCAGCATCTAAATCCCATTTTTCAAAGATGTCGATGATAGCTTGTTCACTTCCTTTTTTAGCACATAGTAACATTCTCTCTTGAGATTCACTAAGCATAAAGTCATAAGGTGTCATCCCCTCTTCACGAGCTGGAACTTTGTCTAGGTGCATAATCATACCTGAACCTGAACGACCTGCCATCTCAAAAGATGAAGATGTAAGACCAGCAGCACCCATATCTTGGATACCTACAACATGATCAGTTTTGAAAAGTTCTAAACAAGCTTCTAGTAAAAGCTTTTCAGTAAATGGATCACCAACTTGAACAGTTGGACGGAGTGATTTTGATTCTTCTGTGAAAGAATCTGAACTCATAACAGCACCACCTAGACCATCACGACCAGTTTTAGCACCAACATACATAACAGGGTTTCCGATTCCCTCAGCAACACCTAGAAAAATCTCATCAGATTTTGCAAGACCTAAAGTGAAAGCATTTACTAGGATATTTCCGTTGTAACACTCATCGAAACTTGTTTCACCACCGATAGTTGGAACACCCATACAGTTACCATAACCACCGATACCCTCTGTCACACCACGAACTAAGTAGCGTTGATGTGCTGATGTTTTGTCATCATTCATAACATTACCAAATCTAAGAGCATTTAAGTTTGCTATAGGTCTAGCACCCATAGTAAAAATATCTCTCATAATTCCACCAACACCTGTTGCAGCACCTTGATATGGTTCTATAAATGATGGATGATTATGTGATTCCATCTTAAATACAGCAGCATAGCCATCACCAATATCAATAACACCAGCATTTTCACCCGGACCTTGGATAACCCATGGTGCTTTAGTAGGGAAACCTTTTAAGTGTACTTTAGATGATTTATATGAACAGTGTTCACTCCACATAGCTGAAAAGATACCCAACTCAACAAGGTTAGGTTCACGGTTTAAAATCTCTTTAATATGAGTATAATCTTCATCAGATAACTTATGGTTTGCTAATTGTTCTTCAATATTTTCTAATTGTTGGCTCACGATGGAATCCTAAAATTTGGTTTTAATTGGGGATTATATCTTAATTGTGGTAAAAAATATTTTAATGGGAGTAAAATCATATTTTTATTTATGGATAAAATATTAAAATTATTGGAAAACATCTCATTAGGTATCTTTATAAATGGTAGTTATGGGTATTTACATGGTGATGCTTCAAGTTTAAATATTTATATTATAATTGGAAGTATATATTTGATGTATATAACAATCTTATATCAGGAGAATTAAAATGGATGCACAAATCGTAATCGCAATCGCACTAACAGCTATGAGTTTATTTGCTACTGTAGCATTAGTTGTAAAGAAAAAACATCTTATAAAATAAAAAATTTCCGTGTCAAACACGGAATAAAAATAGTTTAAATTTATAGTTAATTTAGTAGTGTTATAGTTTTAGCAAGTGCAAATGTTCCACCAAAACCTACTGCTACACCATAAAAAGCTAATCGCCAAGCTTCGTATCCTTTTTTACTTATCTCTAAATTTAATCTTTGTTGCTCTACTCCAAATCTATCCATATCCAATCTTGTATCTTGAATCACTTTGTTTAAATCTGCTTTTAATTTTTCTATCTCTAAAATCTCTTTTTCATCTATAGTTGTCATAAGAAAGCCTTTTGTTTTATTATATCATAACTTAATGAAAGCAAAAGTCACTTTTTGTTCGTATGTTTTTCTTTAAAGTGAAGATGTTTTTGTATGATATATTTTCTATTTCATACTCTTTTGTTATGTTTGGTAGTTTGATTTTAAACTGATCGCCTACCTCTTTTCCCATTAATGCTTTTGCTATGGGGGAATGGATGGAGATTAGTCCATTTTCTGGTTCACTTTCTAATACACCACATATGGTGTAACTTTCCTCTTCATCTGTATCTAAGTTTATAACATCTACACTACTTCCGAAACTAACTTTTTTATGATTGTGTAGAGAGGGGTTTATGATTTGTGCTTTTTGCATCATAGTGTTTAGATAAAAAAGTCTTCTATCTATGAAACGGAGTTTCTCTTTTGCAGCATGATAATCAGCATTTTCACTTCTATCACCATGTGAAGCTGCAATAAGCTTTTCTTCAGCAGTTTTGGGTTTTTCAACCTCTAGTAGAAACTTAAACTCTTCTACTAAAAGGTCATAACCCTCTATGCTCATAGGCTCTTTACTAATGTTTGAAACCTATAATATAATAAGTATCTTTGTTTTCCAATTTTTTAATCTCGATTTTAAATTTTTCAACAAATCGTTTAACTTTTTCGTGTGCTTCTTGTGTTCTTTCTGGGCTTGGAGCTTCGATTTTAATTTTAAAATAATTTTCTGAGTTTGAAAGTGCTACAAAAGAATCATCAACTTTTAGATGATCGTGTAGATCCATAATATGCTTTTGGATTTTTTCATAACCCTTAGTGTTGTTTTCGATATTTTCAATCTGACTTAATAGTGCTTCGTTTGGTGCATAACCTAACTGTCTTAACATTGCATCTTTTTGCATTTGTATCCCTTAATAAAAAATTTAGAGAAAATAATAACACTAATTTGTAAATATTCAGAATTATTTTATACCTATAGACTATAATTGTGTATATAGTTTAAAATCATACAAGTGAGTAATAAAATGACTGAAGATATATTAAAAAAAATAAAACAACTTCCACCACTTCCAGAATCTGCTATGCAGATAGAAGCCGTTTATCAAAATCCTGATAGTAGCTTTAATGATATGGTTAAAATTTTAGAAAAAGATCCTCTTTTAACGGCTGATATTTTAAAAGCTGCTAACTCTCCACTTTATGGTTTTTCTCGTGAGATAAATGCCATCAGCCAAGCTGTTGGTCTTTTTGGTATGGGAACTGTTCGTGGGTTCGCACTTGCTAGTGTGGTTAAGAAAAGTTTTTCACTAGATCTATCTCCTTATGGGATTAGCAACGATGTTTTTTCTGCTATATCTAAAAAACAGCATGGTCTTGTGACTGCATGGTGTATAAGAAAAGAGAACAAACTTTTGGGTGTTTTATCACCAGCTGCATTTCTTGTTGAGATTGGTAAAGTTCTTATCGCTCAACAAGTTATAGGTGACAAAAAACAAGAGGTATTTACAGATGCTATAGCTAATCTTGGTTCTCTTGAAGAGGCTGAGAGAGAGGTTGTTGATGCTGATACACCAGAGGTTAGTGCAACTATCTTTACACAATGGAAATTTGAAGAGGGTCTTATAGATGTTATAGGAAACTGTATGAATCCAGATAATGCAAAAACTGATGACACAAAAAGAGCAGCTGCAATTTTAAATGCTGTTCGTGTTGTTATCACAAACAACGGTACTGTTACAGATGAAAGTATTGCAGAAGCTAAAAAAATAGTTACTAAATATGATCTAAATATGGAAGCATTCGATAATGCTCTTGAAAACTTAAAATAATCGTTTTGAAATCTTTACTTATAAGACTCACTCTTGGTTTGAGTGAGTTAGATATTAGCCCTCAAGAGAGGGTTTATGTCGATAACTTCATGCAAAAAAAATATCTTACATATAAAAACAATGTTTATAAATTTAACTCTAAATATCGTGCTGGAACTCTTGGTTTAGTTCAAAAAGGTACTGCTTACCTAAATGTTATAGGTGAGAATGTTCGTGACCTATTTATCGGTGAGGGTGATTTAGGAACAGCTAAAGAGGGTGATCTCATCATCGCTCAAAGGTTACTAGGTGTTAGGGGAACTCCACGAGCTAAAATAGCTGAAATAGTTGGTCGTGCGATCAGTTATAGTGTTGGATATGTAACTCTAAAAGATGAACATCTCTCTATGGTTGATTTAAAAACTGATTTTCCTGTTGGTGTAGAACTCTCTCAAAAGGAGTTAGAATCTTATGAGATAGGTGATGTTTTTAAGATTAATAATCAAGAAAACAAGATAATGGAGAAACTGGGAAATATAAAAGACCCTAAAGTTGATGAACTGATCGTGTTAGCACAGTACAACAAACATGACGAGTTTACTCCAGAAGTTTTAGAGATAGCAAAATCTTTTAAAGAGGTAGATGTAAAAAACTACCCATCAAGAAAAGATCTAAGAGATTTAGAGTTTTGTACTATAGACCCTGTAACTGCAAAAGATTATGATGATGCGATATACTGGGATGATGAAAACACAACTCTTTATGTAGCTATAGCTGATGTTAGTGAGTATGTAAAACCTTTCGGTGCTTTAGATAATGAAGCTATATATAGAAGTTTTTCTATCTACTTACCACACCGTTCGATTCCTATGTTGCCTAGACAACTTAGTGAAACATTGTGTTCTTTACAACCTCATGTTGATAGACTTGCTTTTGTGTTTGAGATGAAACTTGATTTAGATAGTTTAGAGGTTAGTTCATCTACTGTTTATGAGGCGATTATACACTCTGATAAAAGATTTGACTATGAAGAGATTGATGATTTTTTTGATGGAAAATTAAAAGCAAAAAACGATAAAGAGAAAAAGATTTTTGATGATCTTACAAAACTTAGAATTGTTACAAATAAACTTAAAACAAAAAGATTAAAAGTTGGTTATGATTTTCGTTCTGAAGAGATAGAGATGAAGATAGATGAGGATTCTAACCTTGTTGCGACAACTGTTGCAGATGAAACTCCATCACATTCACTTATAGAAGATTGTATGCTTTTAGCTAACAAAGAGGCAGCAAGAAAATTTGATAGAGGTATATTTAGAATCCATGAAGAACCTAGTCAAGCTAAGATTCAGATGCTTTACCAAGAGTTAGCAGGGATTGGGATGAACATAGATATAAAACACTCTATGAAAGAGACCATTACGGACATTCAAAGACAAGCTAAAGAGATGGATTTAGAAGCTGAAGTTGATACTCTCATCATCCGTTCACAAATGCAGGCTCGTTATGCTCCACTAAACTCTGGGCATTTTGGTTTAGGGTTTGATGAGTATACACACTTTACATCTCCGATTCGTAGATATAGTGACTTGATAGTTCATAGACTTTTAAAAGCTATAAACAACAATGATACTGTTGAGGGTTCTTATGTTCTTAGAAATATAGAGGCTCTTGCTATGACCATAAGTGAAAAAGAGAGAGAAGCTTCTAGTATAGAAGTTGAGTTTATGGCTAGAAAATTTTCTCGTTGGGCAAATGAGAATCTAAATAAAGAGTTTAAAGCTAAAATAACAGCTACAGACCCTGAAGTGAAAGCTGAACTAAATGATGTTATAAAAGGTGCTAGACTAAACATTGTATCTAGTGAAAATATAATTTTATTTGAAGATGTGATTGTTAGTATAGATAAAGTAGATATTGCAAAGGCAAAAATATTTGCCAAAGTTATAAAAAAAGAAGAGTAATTTATGTATAAAAATGAGTTAGATAAAGCTATACAAAGTGGTAAAATTTCAAATAGTTTTGTATTTTTTGGTGAGTCTAGCTTTCTTATAGATAGATATACTAAGATGCTTACAAATATAGAGGAGGCATCTACTCTCACTTTTTACTATGATGAGTATAATTTTAGTTCTGCAAAGGCACACCTTTCACAAGGTTCACTTTTTGGTGGGATTAATATACTTATCATTAAAAGTGAAAAGAAAATTGCTAAATCTGAACTTGATATTTTTATAGCATTATGTGAAAAAAATGAAAATAATTTTTTTGTATATGCTTACTATGGAAGTGACCATAAAACATATACAAAAGCATTTAGTAAAAAAAGCACAATGTGTGTTCGATTTTTTCACCCAAAAGAGTATGAATCTCAAAATATAATTTTATCTGTTGCTAAAGATAAGAATGTAAAGATTGATAAATACTCAATATCTCATCTTTTAAAGATTCACAATGGTGATGTAGCCTTAGCTTGTAATGAGATAGAAAAATTTAGAGTTTTTGATAAAGCTATAACAACTAAAGATATAGATAATCTTGTTTTTGGATTGGCAGAGATAAACATAGATGATTTGATAAAAAAGATCATCACTAAAAAAGATTTTTTGGCTGATTTGGAAAATATTTTAGATAGAGGTGAGGATGAGATAAGAGTTATAACAGCGATAACAGCTTACTTAACTCAACTATATATGTTCAATATTTATATAAGGGTAAATGGTACTCCAAATGCTATGGAGATACTAGGTTACCCTGCTCCGAAATTTGTAGTGGATGAAAAAGCTAGTTTATCGTTAAAGTTTAAACCAAACATATACTATAAACTACATATGTTACTACTAGATAGCGAACTAAAAATGAAAAGTTCAAATGTAGATAAAGGTGCGATTTTACTATCTACTCTTATAAGAGTTCAGAAGTTATTATGAAAGGTTTTTATTTTCAAAAGACGATATACTATCAAATATAGTGTAGCCAATACCACCAAAAACTATAATCATAGCTATAACTAAAACTAAATCATTCATACTAAAGAGCCTCCAAATTATCTATTTTTTTCATAGCACTTTTGTTTACTATAGTAATTCCTAAAGTAACTAAAAAAAGTCCAAACACAACTAGGATTATTTTTATATCACTTAGAACATCTATTTTATTAAAAAGGTAAGCAATTAATGATATATCTGTAGCAAATAATAAGCCAAATACTACCTTTAACCAACCAATCTGTTCTTTTATTTTATCTATTTTTGCCATAGATGATTATACAATAAAAAAGTGAAAAAATAGTAGGGGAGTTTTAAAGAGGGTAACGACGCAGAAGAAAGTGCGTCGTCTTTGTTTTAGTTTGTAGCTGTATCTACAATTTTATTTTTAGCGATCCATGGCATCATCTCTCTAAGATTAACACCTGTTTGCTCGATTAAAGAAGCTCTTGCATTGGTTCTTTCAGCATTCATACGAGGGTAACCAGCTTGACCTTCTAGGATGAAGTCTTTTGCAAATCTACCATCTTGAATCTCTGTAAGGATCTCTCTCATTGCAGCTTTAGACTCATCATTGATAACTCTTTTACCTGAAACATAATCACCATATTCAGCAGTGTTAGAGATAGAGTATCTCATATCAGCGATTCCACCCTCAAACATTAAATCTACAATTAGTTTAAGTTCATGTAAACACTCAAAGTAAGCTAACTCTGGAGCATAACCAGCTTCAGTTAATGTTTCAAAACCAGCTTTTACAAGTGCAGTTGCACCACCACAAAGAACAGCTTGTTCTCCGAAAAGGTCAGTTTCTGTTTCATCTTTGAAAGTTGTTTCGATAATAGCAGTACGACCACCACCAATAGCAGAAGCATAAGAAAGAGCTAACTCTTTAGTAGTTCCTGAAGGGTTTTGACCAACAGCGATTAAATCTGGGATACCACCACCACGAACAAACTCAGAACGAACAGTATGACCTGGAGCTTTTGGAGCGATCATAGTAACATTGATGTTAGCAGCTGGGTGGATACGACCATAGTGGATGTTAAAACCGTGACCAAATGCGATAGTAGCACCATCTTTTAAGTTTGGAGCGATTTCATTAGCATAGATTTCAGCTTGATTTTCATCTGGAAGAAGAATCATAACAACATCTGCTTTAGCAGTAGCTTCACCAACAGTTAAAACTTCAAATTTTTTAGCTTCAGCTTTTGCCCATGAAGAACCATTCTTACGAAGACCAATAACAACTTCAACACCAGAATCTCTTAAGTTTTCAGCGTGAGCATGACCTTGTGAACCAAAACCGATCATTGCAACTACTTTGCTTTTGATTAGGTCTAAACTTGTGTCTTTATCGTAATATACATTTAATGCCATTCTATTTCCTTAATTTTATTTCATAAAATGAAGGCAACCCTTCATCTATGGTAATCGTAATCGGGAGTAATCCCGCTTACTACGCTAACGCTTTGTTTCCTTCGACAGGAAGTCCATTACACTAGTGTAATTTATTAGTTTAAGCTTAATAACCTAAATAATTTTTGGCATTATACTTAAATAAAGTAAAAACTTTTATAATGTCATCAGTAAAAAGGAAAATATATGAAAAAATTTAATCTATTTAAAGAGATAATCACAGCTAACAAGCCAACTTTATTGAATGCCATAAACAGTGGTAAAGTTTTTGGGATAAACATCTATGGTGAAATTATTTTTGAACCTTTTAATGAAAAAGAGATACTTATATATAAAGGTCAGCCTAAAATAGTTGAAGATTTTACAAAAGTTTTAGGTAAAAACTACCAACTTGTTGAAGATAACGATAGAGTTTTAATCAAAGCTTTTTCAAATTGGCAGGAGATAATAGGGTTCAATATAAAAAGAGCTTCTTATGATGATACAACTGCTGATGGTGTTGCTGAGTTTTCTCATAAAGAGTTAGAAGATATTGGCTGGCAAGTTACAGAGTTTAATCTAAGATATAGAGAGTTAGTTGAAGTTTTAGAGGAAAATTGTGAGGGTGTGATGATATGTATAGAGCAGGAAGAACCTTACCAATTTAGTGGTTTAGGATTCTTAAGTGATGATAAACAAGCAACAAAAGTTTTGTTTGATTATTGCCAAAAATATGTAAAAGATAAAGTGGAAAATGATGAAGATTTTGCAAAAGATGAGTTAGATGATGACCAACTCGAAGCTTTAGAGTTTTTTAAATTAAATTAGAACAGTTATTTAACTGTTCTTAAATATCTTTGTAAAATTATCATAGCTGAGATGGAATCTACCCTTCCATCTCTTATCTGTTTAATCTCACCTTTTATAAGTGCTTCTGCTTCTTTTGAAGTTCCAGCTTCATCTTGGTAGATAACTTCACCTTTAAAATCTACTAAGTTCATAAAGTGGGCGATTCGTCTTTTCATCTCATCTTCACTACTTCCACCTAACGGGATTCCAATAACAACTTTATCTACTTCCCATTCAGCTATAACTTTTTTAACCTCGGCTGATGCTTGGTTACGGTTTTTTCTCATAACTGCTGGTAGTGGTGTTACTATACCTTTATGAGCAGAGTATGCTAAACCTATCCTTTTTAAACCTAAATCTATCGCTATATATTTCATCTATTTTCCTAAGCAGAATGAGCCAAACATCTTATCTAGCATCTCATCATTTTCAAATGGTCTTGTTATACTTGCCATCTCTTTTATAGCTTCATTTAGATGAAAAGAGAAAATCTCTAACTCTTGATCTTGTAGTGGTTCTTTTGCTTCATCTATGTTTTGTAAAGTGTTTTCAACTGCTAATATTTGTCTTTGAGATATAAGCATAATTTCATCAGAAGAGTTTGTTGTATCCATAATATTTTTAAGGGAGTTGATTAAAGAATCTACATTTTCTTTTGAGTTTATATCTAAATCAAATTTAATATTTGTATTGTGAAATTTAGATTCTAAATCTATCTTATTTTTGATATAGATGATTTTTTTATCTACACTATTTGTTTTTATGAGTTCTAAAATTTGATTATCTTCACTATCAAACTCTCTTGAACTATCAAAAAGAACGATAACTATATCTGAATTTTCTATAGCTTCTACACTTCTCTCAATGCCGATTTTTTCTATCTCATCATTTGCATCTCTGATTCCAGCTGTATCTACTATGCGAATCAGATGTGAGCCAATTTTAACTTGCTCCTCTATGGTATCTCTTGTTGTCCCTGCGATCTCACTTACAATAGCACGATTATAGTTAAGAAGTTTGTTTAAAAGTGAACTTTTACCAACATTTGGTTTACCGATGATAGCTACTTTAAAACCTTGCATCAAACCCTCTCTAGCCTTACTAGCTATAAGAGTAGATTCTAAAGAGTTTTTAAGTTGTGTTAATTTACTATCGATTTGATCTACTAAATCTTGTGGTAAATCCTCCTCTGCATAATCTATAGTAACCTCTGAATAAGCTAATATATGGATAATCTCATCACGAATCTTTTCTATATAACCTTTTAAAGAACCTTTCATTTGAGCAGCTAAAATTTTAGCTGCATCTTCACTTTTTGCTTCTATAAGTTGTGCTATAGCTTCTGCTTCACTTAGATCTATACGACCATTAAAAAATGCTCGTTTACTAAACTCACCAGCATTTGCCAACCTTGCACCATAAGCTAGAGTTGCTTTTAGTATACTTTGAGCAACTATAAAACCACCATGACATTGAATCTCAACAACTACTTCAGCTGTAAAAGAGAATGGTGCTTTAAAGTATATAATAATAGCTTCATCTATAAGGGTATTTTCTTTATCGTAGATAGTTGTAAGTGTAGCATATCTTGGGGTAAACTGATTTTTATGAGTTAATTTTTTTGCTATTTCTAAGGCTTTATCACCACTTATACGGATGATCGCGATTGAGCCTATGCCATTCGCCGTAGCGATGGCAGAGATTGTGTCTGATTGCATATTATTTAGAGTGATAATCGTTTATGATTATATATTTCATACCATCACGAGTTGAACGGATAGCTACATATTTATCGTGGTATCTATCACGAAGTTCTTTTAGTGCTATTTGGATCAATACACCATCAAGAATTTTTGTTTGAGCTCGTCCATCTCTATCTACATTTTCATAAACAGTTTCTAAATATCTTGAAACAGATTCTTCTTGATTTTTTAAAAATTCTGCTATCTCTAAACGGAGTTGAACTTGATACTTTGAGTTTACCCAGTTAAAAACCATATATGAAAGTGCTTTATATCTATAACCCTCTTTACCAATTAGTAAAGCAGCATCATTACCTTTAAACTCTATAAGTAAAGTATTTTCATCAAACACTTTTACTTCTATCTCATCTATATTGAAACAAGTGAGATTAAAAAGTTCATTTATCTCTTTTTTTACATTTAAAGCGATTGATGCCATATTTTCATCTACAACTTCATCCTCTTCATCATCATAATCAGCTAAATATGTAGATTCATTTTCATTCTCATCATCTTCATCTTGTATATTTACAAAAGATGCTGGCATAATTGTATCATTTAAAATCGTATGTGTCTCTTTTTTAGTAGTCTCTTTTTTAACTTTTTTTAGAGGTTTTGTTTCTACAATTTCTTCTTCTTGCTCAACTTTTTTTTCTACATTAGATTTTTTAGTTTCTGCTTTTTTTTCTGCTTTTTTAGAGATATTTTCTTTAGGTGAAACATCTTTCTCTTTTATCTCTTTTATTGCGATAATAATAGCATTTTTTTTAAAAAAACCTAACACCCCTGCACTAGGAGATTGAACAACTTCTACTTTAAGTTCTGTAACAGAACATCCAAGTAAAGAAGCAGCATCTTGATATGCTTCTTCTAATGTTTTCGCTTCTATCTTAATCATCTTTTTTATCCAATTTATGTTTTTTTTCTTCTTCTCTAATAGCATGTTTATGTACTGCTACCTCTACATCTTTTGCATTTTTAAATTGTGTATTTACAATAAATTGTTGTAGTATAGAGAAAAGGTTATTTACAACCCAATAAAGAACTAAACCTGATGGGAATGTTACAAAGAAAAATGTAAAAATAACTGGTAAAAATTTAAATACTTTTTCTTGCATTGGATCTGTAAAGTTATTTGGTGTAAGTCTTTGTTGATAATACATTGAAGCACCCATAAGTATAGGTAAAACATAGAAACTATCCATACGAGAAAGATCTTGTACCCATAAAATCCAAGGAGCACCTTGAAGTTCAACAGCATTTAAAAGTACACGATAGATTGCAAAAAATACAGGAATTTGTAACAACATTGGTAAACAACCACCTAAAGGGTTTGCTTTATGTTTTTTATACATATCCATAGTAGCTGCATTTAAACGTTGAGGATCACCTTTATATTTTGTTTGTAACTCTTTTATTTTTGGTGCTATTGCTTTAATCTTTTGCATAGAAACCATACCTTTATATGTTAAAGGATATAAAAGAACTCTAACCATTAATGTTAATGCGATGATAGACCAACCCCAGTTACCAAAGATACCATGTAAAAATGACAATAGTTGAAATAATGGCTTAGATGCAAAAGTGAACCAACCATACTCTATAGCATTAGTCAATACTGGATTTATACTGTTAAGAACTTTATACTCTTTTTGACCTAAATAACCATTAAACTTCATAGTTTGTAAAGCATCAAAATAAACAATAGGGTTATCATCTCTATCTCTATCAACTACAATATTTGTATCTTTTGTAAAACCATACATTATAGTAGCAGAGTATTGATCAAATGCAGAGATTAACTCAACACCTGAAAAAGATTTTCTATTTTCTGAATCGCCATCAGCAATGATTGTTACTATATCATCATCTGTATAAACCATAGCACCAACAACTGTCATAAGTTTTTTTGTTATCTCTGGTCTATGACCTAGGTATATAAAGTGTCTTTTATCAACAGAAGTATTAACAACTGCATCATAATGACCATCAGCATAAAAAGTTAAAGTTTTCGTTACTGTTAGGCTTGAAAGTTTTTGTGTTAAAGTGATTTTTTGTGGAACATCTCCAAGTGTAACATCTGAAACAGAAGTTGTGTATGGGATTGAAGTTGCTTCCTTGTTTATAGTTTCATCTAAAAATCTTACAAATAAAGGTTTTGCACCCTCATTTGGAATCAATTCAGAATGGTGATTCTCTTTGTCGTTAAATTTATCTTGAAGTAATAGTTTTGAACTAATACAACCTAAAGTATCAATTTTTAAAATAAATTTACTATTTTTAATAGTTACAAGTGTATTTGAAGCGTTTGCTGAGATTTGTTCTTCAGCCGAGATATCATGTCCAGCTTCACTGTCATATGTAGTTTGAGTTAAACTTTTATCTTGTTTTAATTCAACACTTTTAGATGTTTGTATAGCCTCTTTTGGCTCTGGTTGAACGGGTGGAAATATGGCTGTATAAGCTACAAAAAACAAAATTGATAATGCTACTGCGATAAGTAGTCTTTGATTAGGCGTCATTTTATCTAACACGGTTACCCTTTATATGAAAAATTTTTTATGATGTAATATTGATTTTTTTTATTTGGAACTAACCAATATTTTATAGAATCTATACCTAGCTTTGTAGGTTTACAAGACAGCTTATAAAGTAATGGATACTCTATGCCACCATCAAACAATTGATTACAACGGAGTATTCTAGTAAAAGTGTGGTAAAAAGCACTTGAAAGTGAGTTGTTTTCAAAGTGAATCTTTGCATATTCACTACAACTTGGGTAATATCTGCAACTTCCGAACCCTATAAGGGTAAAAAAACGCTGATATAGCCATAGTAATTTAAGTAGAAATTTTCTAACCATGGAAGGATTCTTCAAATGCTTTTGCACGAGTTATCACTTTTATAAAATCTTTTGAAAGTTGTTGATGAGTAGAATCGTATAAGGCTTGTTTTGCAACAAATATATAAGTTCCATCTTTAAGATTTGATGAGTATTCATAAAATAAAGCACGAAGTCTTCTTTTCGCTCTGTTTCGGACAACTGCATTACCAATCTTCTTAGTAGCAGTAAATCCTACCTTATGAATCCCATTTTTAGGTAAAAAAAACAATACAACGGTTGCTGAGTGTTGATTTTTCCCTTTTCTATATACATACTGAAACTCTTTGTTGAGTTTCAGAGTATAAAAACCACCTAAACTGTCAATCTTTTACGACCTTTAGCACGACGACGATTTAAAATGTTACGACCATTTTTAGTAGCCATACGAGCTCTAAAACCATGAGTTCTTTTTCTAGGTGTATTATGGGGTTGGTATGTTCTTTTCATTCCACATATCCTTTATTTAAAATTAAGTTCGATATACTACATAAATTTTACTTAAACAGTTGTTAAGTTATGCAATGTTTACTTTCACTTCGCCATTTTCTATATCAAATTCCACTTTTGAGCCATCAACTATTTTTTCTTCTAGTATCAAATCAGCCAATCTATCTTCAACAATCTCATATAATGCTCTTTTTAATGGTCTTGCTCCATAATCAGAATCAAACCCAGCTTCAGCTATATACTCTTTAGCACTGGCTGTTAATGAAAGTTGAATATCTCTTTGTTCAACTTTTTTAGCTATATCTCTAAAGAAAATATCTACTATGGAAACTATTTGTTCTTTTCCTAAAGCATTAAATATCACAACATCATCTAAACGGTTTAAAAATTCTGGTTTAAATGAGTGTTTTAGTTCAGTCATAACCATCTCTTGAAGTTCAGGTTTATCAGCATAATTTATAATTTTATCACTAGCTATATTTGATGTTAAGATAATGATAGTGTTTGTAAAATCTACTGTTACACCTTTGTTATCTGTAAGTCTTCCATCATCTAACACTTGAAGTAAAATGTTAAAAACATCTGGATGTGCTTTTTCAACCTCATCAAAAAGTATAACACTATAAGGTTTTCTTCTAACAGCTTCTGTAAGTTGTCCACCCTCTTCATAACCAACATACCCCGGTGCTGCTCCAACAAGACGAGATACAGAAGTTTTTTCCATATACTCACTCATATCGATTCTGATTAATGAATCTTGTGTATCAAACAAAAATTTAGCTAATGTTTTAGCTGTTTGTGTTTTACCAACACCTGTTGGACCTAAGAAAAGAAAACTACCAATAGGTGAAGATGTATCTGAAAGTCCTGCTTTATTTCTTTTTATAGCACGAGCAACTGCATGAGTAGCTTTATCTTGACCTACAACATCTTTTCTTAAAACATCTTCCACATGTAAAATTTTATCTTTTTCACTTTGAAGCATTTTATTTACAGGTATATGTGTCCATCTTGAAACTACACTAGCGATAGATTCCTCATCAACAGAGTTTTTAAGTAAAGTACCTGTACTTTGTAGTTTGTCCCAGTTCTCATTTACTTTTTTCTCCTCCTCTAAAAGTGCTGGAATCTCACCATATTCTATCTCTGCAGCACGATTAAAGTTAGATTCGTTTTTAGCAAGTTGTGCTTCTCTTCTTTTAGATTCTATATCATTTTTAATACTAGAGATTTTTTCAAACACCTCTTTCTCTGTAGCAAACTGAGATTCTAAAGATCTAACCTCTTCATCAACATCAGCTAACTCTTTTACTATCTCCTCTAATCTTTTCTCATTTGATGGTGTTTTTTCCATCTTTAAAGCTTCTCTTTCCACTTGTAGTTCTGAACTTTTTCTTTTCGCTGAACTTAAAACATTTGGTTCAGATTCTATCTGCATCTTTAACTCTGCTGCTGCTTCATCGATAAGGTCAATCGCTTTATCTGGTAAAAATCTATCTGCTATATATCTATCTGAAAGTCTTGCTGCTGCTACTAAAGCACTATCTGTAATAGTAACATTATGGTGAGTTTCAAGTCTCTCTTTTATACCTCTTAGAATCTGTAAAGATTGGTTTACTGTTGGTTCATCAAGATTGATCGGTAAAAATCTTCTTTGAAGAGCAGTATCTTTTTCAAAAAACTTTCTATACTCTTTTAGTGTCGTTGCACCAATAGTATGAAGTTCTCCTCTCGCTAATGCTGGTTTTAAGATGTTTGCTGCATCCATACTTCCCTCACTAGCACCTGCACCAACAATCGTATGAATCTCATCTATAAAAAGGATGATATTTCCATTTTGTTGAACCTCATCTATAACTGCTTTTAGTCTATCTTCAAACTCACCTCTGTATTTTGCCCCAGCGATAAGAGCTGACATATCAAGTGCTATAACTTTTTTATTTTTTAGTGAAGTTGGTACATTATCACTTTGGATTCTTTGTGCTAAACCCTCAACTAAAGCTGTTTTACCAACACCCGGTTCACCTAAAAGCATAGGATTGTTTTTAGTTTTACGGATAAGAATTTGCATCATACGGCTGATCTCTTCATCACGACCAATAACAGGTGAAAGTTTACCATCTGCTGCTTGTGCTGTTAAATCGATTCCATACTTTTCTAAAGACTCTAATGTTTCATCTGAACTTTGAGAATCTATAGTTGCACCACCTCTTGCTGATTCTAAATTTTTAGTTAATTCCATAATATCTATATATTTTGCAAATAAACTTTTAAAAGGCTCATTACTTAAATTTGCTAAGATATAAGTATCTACAGCTAGATATGTATCTCCATTTCTAGTCATAAGACCAGCACCATTTTCCAAAGTTTGAACAAAGTTTTTAGATAATCTAATATTTTCTTTAGTTATTGATGATGACTTTACAAACTTAGATGTTAGAGATTTTACATCTAACTCCATAGCTGTTTTATCAACATTCATTTTGTTAAACATCTGATTTAGTACAGAATCAGAGTTTGTAAGTAATGCCCATAAAAAGTGTAAAGGCTCAACCTCTTGGTTTTGGTTGTGTAGTGCTAATGATATAGATGATTCTATAGATTGTGTCATATTGTGTGTTAATTTTTCAAATATATTACTCATAGTTAATCCTTATTTTTTAATTGTAAAGAGATTATATCATATTGAGTGTGTTACTGTCAAGTCTCTTTAGTCTTAGTTTGCTATATCTTTATTTATTTATTTATATTATAATTACAAAAATATTTTTAGGAAATCCAAATGTCAACAGTTTTAGAAGCTATAACAAATCGTTCATCAAAAAGAGCATATCTACCAAAGCCAGTAAGTAGAGAGATACAAGAGAAAATCTTAGAGGTAGCTAGTATGACACCAAGTGGAGCAAATATGCAACCATGGAAAGTGATAGCTATAAGTAATGAAGAGATTCTTAAAAAAGTTGGTGATGCTGTTATTGCTAAAATGGATGATGGTATTTTAAATGACCAGTTTATACAATACTACCCTGTGAAATGGGTTAATCCATACAAAAAAAGAAGAATTGTAACAGGTTCTGGACTTTATAAACTGATGGAAGTTGATAGAAAAGATAATGAAACTAGAATAGAGATGTGGAAAGATAACTTTAGATGGTTTGGTGCTAAGACAGTATTTTTTGTATTTACAGATAAAGCAAATATAGATGAAGCACAAGGTGTTTTACTAGATTGTGGTGCTTATATGCAAAGTATAATGTTAGCTGCACAAGAGTTTGGGGTAGATTCTTGTCCACAAGGCTCAACAACAGAGTTTGGAAAAGTGATAGCAGATGTTTTAGAAACACCAGATAATCTTGCTTTACTTTATAGTGTAGTTTTAGGTTATGAAGATAAAGAAGCTAAAATCAACACATACCAACCAGCTCGTGCTAAAATGGAAGATATAGTTACTTTTATAGAGTAACTATAAAAAGGGTTAAATAAACCCTTTCTTCTCATACCTCTCCAACATACTACCATTACCACTAACTCCACCACTATGTATATATAAAATATCTTCATTTGTAGATTCTAAGAGGTGTAACCACATTGATGGGGCATATAGTAGGTCGAACTCCACTCCAGCATCTTTTGTTTTTTTATATATCTCAAAAAACTCTTTATATGGTTTAGCAAAATGGTATTTTTTAGCTGGTTCTAAAATTATTAGATTTTTTGGTAGTGGGTTGTGAAGTACCATCATCTGCTCTTTTAGATACTCTACATCACCTATACAAGGAACTGTATATATTTTATACTCACTAAGTGCTAATGCTAAAAAAAGTGCTGTTGTTCCTGTTCCTGATGGTGTAGCTACTGCTTTTATAGGTAAGTTAGCCTCTCTTATCTCATTAGCTAAAACCTCTAAACCGATTTTAGCTTCCTCTACTGCTCCACCTTGATCTATGATAAATGTTTTGTTATCTATGGTAATTGCTAAAGAGGCTATAAAATCACGATATAGTTCATTTTCTATCTCAATATGTTTCATACCTAATTTTAAAGAGTTAGCATAATTACCCTCTTTTGCCTCTTTTTGGAAATCACTTACTGGTTTTGTATAGTATACAAACTCCCAGCCTTTTGTTTTACACATAGCAGATATAGCTAACATCGCATTTGATTGTGTTCCACCGTAAGAGATGATTTTATGATACTTTTTTGATGGGGTATTTAGAAGTGTATAGAGTTTTCTGTACTTGTTTCCTGCTAAAAAAGGGTCTATTAAGTCATCTCTTTTAACATAAAAATCTCTCCCATCTAATATTAATTTAGAGATAGGAGAGTTTATCATCACTATTTTATCTTTGCATTAGCTTTTAATGTTTCCATTTTCTTTCGTAAAACATCTTTAAATTTTTCCATTTTTAATCTTTGTTCTATAAAAGATTTAACCTCTGTGAAACTTCTCGTTTTACCAACTTTTTTATCTTCTAAATAGATAATATGGTAACCAAATTGTGTTTTAACAGGTTTTAGTGTGATTGTACCAACTTTCATATCAAAAACTTTATCATTGAATTCTGGTACCATTTGACCCTCGGCGAAATAACCTAAGTCACCACCTTTTACTCCACTTGGCCCTATTGATTTAGACTTTGCCAATTCGATAAATTTAGTTTTTAATTTATCACCATGTAAGTTTTTCAATTGATTTATAATATCTTTAGCTTCTTTTTCAGTTTTTACCAATATATGAAGTGCATGAACTGATTCTTTTTCAATAAATTCATTTTTATTATCATCATAGTATTTTTTTAACTCTTTGTTTGTTACTTTAACAGCATCTAACTGTTGTTTTTGCCAAATTTGTATAGCTAAATTCTTTTTTATCTCTTCTTGAATTTTTTTATACTCATCTTTAAACTCTTTAGTTTTAAGCACACCAGTTTTTTTAGCATCACCATAAACTAACTCTTTTGCTATTAGTTGTTGTAACACTTGTTTTCTAAACTCTACTTGTTTATCTGCTGGAACTTGATTAAATCTGCCTTGTGTAGCATTCATCAAAGCACTATCAACCTCTTTTTGAGATATGTCAACTCCATTAACAGTAACTAATGTCTGTGCTTGAGCTAATGTACATGTTAATAATAAACTACCTAATAATTTCGTTGCTTTTTTCATTCTCAATCCTAATCTTTTTAATTACAAAAGTTTAGTTCTTTTAAATTAATGGTTATTAAACAACCTTCATAAAAGGGTATAATACTCTAAATATTTTTTATACTAAATGGAACTACTCAAAATGAAAAAAGCAACAAAAAAAGAGATAGTAGAGATTCATAAACTTTTTGTAGAGAGGTATGATGAAGCTGTTACTGAATTAACCTATACAAATGCTTATGAGCTTGTTATAGCTGTCGCATTATCAGCACAATGTACAGATAAAAGGGTAAATATATTGACCCCTGCTCTGTTTGAAAAGTATCCAACTCCACAAGATTTAGCTAAAGCAGATATAGAGGATGTTAAAAAAATCATAAATAGTTGTTCATTTTTTAACAACAAAGCAAAAAATATAATAGCGATGGCTAAAAGGGTTGTAGAGGTATATGATGGTGAGATACCTATGAATACAAAAGATCTTATAACTTTAGCAGGAGTTGGACAAAAAACAGCTAATGTCGTGATGATAGAGTACACTGGAGCAAATCTCATGGCTGTTGATACTCATGTTTTTAGAGTATCGCATAGATTGGGGCTTAGTGATGATACAACAGCTATAAAAACAGAAGCTACACTTGTCAAAAAGTTTAAAAATGATCTTCATGCTCTCCATCAAGGGATGGTTTTATTTGGTCGATATATCTGTACTGCTAAAAACCCAAAATGTGAAGAGTGTTTCTTAACTCAGTATTGTAAAACAACAAAAACATTTAAAGTTTAAACTGATGCTAAAAATATACTTTACTATTATTTTACTATTTATATTTAGTGGTTGTGTTGGTAGAGAGGGTGTCTCCCTCAAATATTATAATGATTGCGAAGAGTATTATGATATGCAAGGGTATTATCATAAAAAATGTGATGATAATATGATGTTAAAATATAAAACTATCAAAGATGCTTTTAAAGAGGATAAAAAAGAATCTAATAATCAAAATGTTTGGTAAAAAAACAGGTGTTTACTCACCTGTTTTTTCTTTTAACAATCTGTTAAATAGTTTAGGATAACTCTCTTGTAATTTTTTTAGTTTCTCTAAATCTAATGATTGAGATTCTACATAAATTTTAAATTTTTGATACCTCTCTTCCATTTTTGAGATTTTATCATCTGTTGTTTTTTTATCCTCTTTGATAGATTTTTTCTTCTCATCTACTTCTTGTTTTTTTACCTCTTTTTTTATCTTTACTTTTTCAGTTATCTCCTCTTTCTTTTTAGCTAATATATCTTTTTTAGAAAGAGTTACATCGATCTGAACAATCTTAATGCCACTATCTTCTCCGTTAGCTTCTATCTTATAACTAAAAGTATCTATACCACTAAAACCATCATCAGATATATATACAAAACTACCTTTTTCATCTAGTGTCAAATCACCATTTTCAGGTTTATCATCTATGGAAAATATAAGGTTTTTAGATACCATAGGTGTTAAAGAGTATGAAAATTTTACACCACTTTTAGCACTAAAGTGTTTTGTTATAGCATCATTGAAAATTGCTAACTCTTTTTGTGTTAAAAACTTAAGTTCTTTGCTGATTGTCTCATTTGGCTCTAATGCGATTTCACCACTTTGAGTTTGACCTGCGAATGTTGCTACATACCTTACACTACCACTACATTTTTTTATAGTTGTTTGGATATTCTCTTTTATATTTTTGCCATCTAAAACAATAGTTGGTTTCAACTCAGATATAAAAAGAACAGTTGGGTAGTTTTGAGATGCTAAATCTTCAGAGATGATTTTATCATCAGAAAATTTCATCTCAAAGTTATCAATCAATGGACATTTACCATTAGCTGTTATCTCATAAGAGTGTTCACCAACTTTTATATATAGTTCATCTTGATTTTTCACATAGTTATCATCTAACTTAATTTTTATCTTACTGTTTTTTGCATCATCTACTATATTAAATTTTACAAACTGTGGATATGTTGTTTTTTTCAAAGATTCCAAATAGTTTTTATATTTATTTATCCTATTAAAATCAGATTCTGAGTAGATATTTGGAAAAAGTGCCATAAGTGAGTTTGTTACATTTATCTGATAAATATAATCTTTTAGTTGGTTATATCTCACTTTTGGGTTAGTGCTTAAACTAGACTTACTAAAGATATTTTTGTTATGAACCATCTTATATGTTATAGATTTTAAATCATCTTTTTTTATGATAGCACACTCTTTAGAATCTTGTTTTATATATGTGATCTGCTCACTAAAAAGATTTATAAAATCTTTTTCTGAGTTATCAAACCATTTTAGTGGGTTTATCAAATTCAAAAAAGATGTACCAATATCAGTCTCTTTTTTTCTTTTCTCTTTAAAAAGTAAACTATTTAACGATTTCTTTGCTTCATCTTTTGATGTTGAACAGGTTTTCCAAACACTCTCTTCAGATTTTGCTAAGGTATCTGTATATAGATCTTGAAATATTTTCTCTTTTTTATTTAAAAGTGTTAGATTCTTCTCATACTCTTTTGTATCTTTTAAAAAAACTGGCATCAAGTAGTTTAACTGCTTTATATCATTTAGATATATAGTTAATTTATCTAGTTTTTTATCTATATCTCTTGGTAGATTTTTTTCATCATATAGTGATACTTTTTTTAAAAGGTTATCTATGTTTTGAACTTGCTTTTTGCTATCTATATAAGCACAAACCTCATCACCACTCTTTTTATATTTTATATCAACTAAAGATAGATTTGAAGATATATGAGTGTAAGATGATATAGAAAAATCTACACTCTCCTCATCTAAACTACTTCTAGAATCACCTTTCTCCACAAAATCTGTCTCTATATTTGAGACGATATTTCCACTAAGAACTATCTTTGCTTTTTGCTTTGTATCTGAACAACCCTCATAGTTACTAGCAGATACTAAAGTAGCAACAGTAAACAACGATATTAAAATCTTCATAAAAATTCCTCTATTTTATAGCTATAAATGTAGCAAAATTTGCCCAACGGAACACAACTTCACAATGTGAAAAACCACAATCAAGTGCCATCTTAATATTTTCATCCTCACTATATGGAACTAAAATATTTTCTAATGCTTCCCTCTTTTGCATAATCTCAAACTCTGAATAACCCTGCTCTTTTTTAAAATCGTAATAACACTCAATCAAATCTTTATTTAGTTTTGTGTGGTGGCTTATAACTTTTTCACTAAATATAAAGATACCATCTTTTTTAAGTGCTTTATTTATCTTTTGAATCAACTTCTCTCTAACTAATGGTCTTATAAACTGTAGAGTGTAGTTACTCACAAATACATCAGATTCTTTGTAGTTATACTCTAGTATATCCTCATTTAAAATCTCTATATCAACACCATAAGCTTCACACTTTTTTCTAGCTTGGTTTAACATAGCTTCTGAGTTATCAAGCCCTATAAGTTCAGCAGAGTTATCTAGTTTTTTAGATAAGTTTATAAGTAGTGATGCTGTTGAACACCCCAAATCGTATAAAACTCCACCATCTTTTAGCTGTTTTTGTACAAAAAACTGTGTAATATTTTGAGATTCTTTATAGTAAGGGACACTACGGTTAAGCATATCATCAAAAACAACTGCTACCTCTTCATTAAATTCAAACTGTTTCTCTATCGGTTTTGTAAATACTTTATCATTCATAATCGTATTTTATCTAAATTGTTATAAGATGTAGAGAAAAAAAGAGTGTGGTTGTTAGGTTGAGGGGAAGATGATTAATTTAAAGGCTAAATAGCCTTTAAATTAGTTTTTATTCATAGCATTTAGATCTTTATATGCCACTATAACTCTATCTATAAGAGTATTTTGTCCCGATCTTAACCATTTTCTAGGATCATAATATTTTTTGTTTGGTTTATCTTCACCATCTGGATTTCCAATTTGACTTTGCATATAGTCACGATTTTTTTCATAATAATCTTTCACACCTATCCAAGTAGCCCACTGTGTATCTGTATCTATGTTCATTTTGATAACACCATAGCTAATAGCCTCAGCGATCTCCTCAGGAGCAGAACCTGAACCACCATGGAAAACAAAGTTTACAGGTTTCTCATCAGTGTTAAATTTCTCTTGAATATATTTTTGAGAGTTATCTAAAATCTTAGGAGTTAAAGATACATTCCCCGGTTTATAAACACCATGAACATTACCAAATGAAGCAGCGATAGTAAAGTGTGGAGATACTTCCATAAGCTCCTCATAAGCAAAAGCTACATCTTCTGGTTGAGTATATAAAAGTGAGTTATCCATATCTGTGTTATCTACTCCATCCTCTTCACCACCAGTACAACCTAACTCTATCTCTATACTCATACCGATTTTACTCATTCTTTCTAAGTAAGATTTACAAGTTGATACATTGTATGTTAATGTTTCTTCAGATAGATCTAACATATGTGAAGAGTAAAGTGGGCGACCTTGTGATTCAAAATGGTTTTCACCAGCATCCAAAAGTGCATCTATCCAAGGTAATAATTTTTTTGCTGCATGATCAGTATGGAGAATCACTGGAACACCATAAGCTTCTGCCATCATATGCACATGGATAGCACCAGAGATAGCACCGATAATCGCTGCTCTCTCATCAGCATTACTAAGACCTTTACCAGCATAGTAAGAAGCCCCACCATTACTAAACTGAATAATCAATGGAGAGTTTACTTTTGCAGCTGCTTCTAATATAGCATTTACAGAATCTGTACCTACTACATTTATCGCTGGAATTGCGAATCCTGTTTTTTTTGCATAATCATAAACTTTTTGAACATCTTCACCAAAAAGAACACCTGCGTCTACAATATCTAAAATCCCTCTACTCATATATAGTTCCTAATATTTTAATAGTGTGATTATATTATATGCTTTATTTAAAACAACTTTTATGATAGAATATAAAAAATAATTTTCAAAGGGATTAATTTGAAACTTACCATAGATGACTACTCAAAACATTTTAAAATGTCTAAAGAGATGATAAATTCCAAATTGAAAGCTAAAAAGTTAGATTATGTAATTGAGGATGGAATCACCTATATAGTTAGAGTAGATGCACCTATAAAAAAAGAACAGCCTATGAGTATAAAAAAAGCTAAAGTGGCAAATAGTGTTGTTTTAACAAATCAACAAAAACAAAAAACTACTGTTGCAGCAATCTTATCACTTTACCAAAAAGAGAACCAACAACTAAAAGCTAAGATACTACAACTAGAAGCTAAAGTGGATAAGCTTGTTGATGATAAAGAGCAGATGCTTCGTGACGAAAGAGATAAAATCGAAGATGTTTATCAGGCTAAAGATGAGCAATTAAAAACGATTTTAGAACTTATAAGCACTAAGATAATCGTTCCACAACCAGAACAGATAGTTCAAAAAGAGTTACCCAAAGAGATAAAAAAAATAGAAAATGTTTCTAAATTAGTTGAGTTAAGAGAGTATCTTAAAACTTTAGACCTTAAATCTCATCAACGAAAAAATATTAAGAAAAAGTTTATAGAAGTTTATGATAGTGATATAAGGATAATTCAACAAAATGGTAAATTGTACTTAGATCTATTTAAATATGATTACAGTGATCTACTTTCTAACTAATAAAACTCTATAAATAGGCTAGTTTTAGAGTTTTTATGTAAAAAACTTTATCTTTTTTATAAAAAAACAATAAAAGAAGAAATATTTAAGCAAATACATTATAAAGTACATCTATCTGAATTTTCATCTCTTTTTTAGGGAGTGATTATTTGACAAAATCTTGAATTTAAAGGTAAATTATGAACAAAGCTCAATTCGTTGAATTAGTACAAACAAGTGGCGACTACAAAACTAAAGTAGAAGCTGAAACAGCAATCAAAGCATTTACTGATGCTATCACTGAAGCGTTAGTTAAAAAAGAGGATGTTTCTTTAGTTGGTTTTGGTAGTTTTACTGCTAACCTTCAAAAAGGTAAAAGTGGTAAAGTTCCGGGTACAGATAAAACTTATACTACTCAAGATAAAATGGTTCCTAAATTCAAAGCTGGTAAAGGTCTTAAAGACCGTGTTGCAGCTGGTAAATAATTTTTAGATGTATTGCATTTTAAAATGCAATACTCTTAAATTTGATATATGAAATTAAACTTTTTCAAATCTATATTTAAAGAAAACAACAGTTCAACTCTTCTAGAATCTACTTTAATTAAAAATATAAAAAAATTAAGCGATTCTGACAACCTATTTGTATATGAAAATATAACTATCTATCATCTTTCAAAAAAAATCTTTATTCCATTGTTAATCTTAGATAACTATAGAGGTATATATCTATTTGAATATAAAGAGTGGTCATTTAATGAACTAAAAAAAGCTAGTATAAAAAAAGCTTCAAAACAAGATTCTTCAAAAGAGACATTGGCATTTCAAAAAGTACATGAGTTTATAAAGATAAAATTAGATAATTTACCCAATAAAGAGGATATAAATATATTTAATTTTTTATTGATGCAAAATCTAAATACTGATGAATATGAGCATTTAGATTTTACATTTAGAAAGTTACTCCCAAAAAGTAGAATCATCTTTAATGATATGTCTATAGATGATATTGAAGAAAAATTGAGTACAGATATAAAGAAAAACAACACTTTACTTGATGTTAAAACTATAATGGGTAGTTTACTAGGTCAGTATACTATGTTAAAAGATAATGGTGATTTTGTGATTTGTCGTGATGAACAGATTGGATTTCTTGAACAAAAACTAGAAAATATCATAGTTTTAAATACACCTCCATCTTCTGGAAAAACAGGTTCTATTTTACTAAAAGCTATAGTGGAAAAATTAAAGAATCCTACATTGAAAATCATAATTATGCAGGTGACTTCATTTGCATCTAGTAAGCTAAAAGATAAACTTCTAAACACTCTTGAAAAAGCAAAGATTGAACTAACTGTTGATGATATAGAGATAATTACACCATTAGATTTAATCAACAAACATCTAAAAAAATTAAATAAAGCAGAGTTAGAAGTTATACTTCATATAGATGCTAAGTTGATGAAAGATAATTTTAAAGTAGCTGATTTAATCTTATGTGATGATACGAATCTGTTGCCTTTTTTGTTTATAGAGTATATAAAACATATACAAAAAAAATCTTATTTGATTTTAGTACAAAATTATTTTGATAAATCAGATAATGCAACAACTTATCATCTAAGTAAAAATTTTAGAATTGATAAACAAAAAGTTATATTTAAAGAATCAAACCCCCATGCAAAAGCTTTACAACTGATAGATAAACTATTGGAAACTAACCAAGCAAAAGATATTTTAGTGATTACTGATAATCTAAGAAAAAAAAGATTAGCTGAAGATTTAGAGTTTTTCATAAAAGATAAAGTGCTATTATTAGATACTTCTAAAAGCTATTTTGAGCAAGATATAGATGGATTAAAACTTATATCATATAATCAAATCGCTGGTATGGAATCTAAGTTTGTTATACTTTTAGATACTTGTGCATCATCAACAAATGAAGTACATTATGGTGTAGGTTTATCAACAGATACTTCATATGTGGTGTTTGATAAAGAGACAGAAGATATAAAAGAATTAAAGGTTAGCTTTGAAAATAGATAAGACAAAACAAGAGTGGAGAGAGTTACTCTCTGATGAAGCATATAGAGTAGCAAGAGAACATGGAACAGAAGCACCTTTTTCTGGTGAGTATTATGATAACAAAGATGATGGAATCTACAAATGTATCTGTTGTGATACACCACTATTTGAATCAAATGCTAAATTTGATTCTGGTACTGGGTGGCCTAGTTTTTATGAAGCTATAGAAGATTCTATAACAGAAGTAAAAGATTCATCTTTTGGTATGGTACGAACTGAAGTTAGATGTTCTAGTTGTGATGCTCATTTAGGGCATCTTTTTCCTGATGGTCCAGAATCAACAGGGTTAAGATACTGTATAAATTCAGTATGTTTAAAATTTGAAGAAGAGGAATAAAAATGTTAAAAAAAATCTTTGTTACACTTTTAGTGATTTTTTCACTAAACCTAAGTGCTGATACAAAAAACCCAATCGCTGTACTTGAAACAACAAAAGGTACTATAGAGTTAGAGTTATATCCAAAAGTAGCACCTTTAGCTGTAGAAAATTTTACAACACATATAAAAGATGGTTACTATAACGGTATCGCTTTTCATAGAATCATCAAAAACTTTATGATTCAAGGTGGTGACCCAACTGAAAGTGGTAGAGGTGGTGAATCTATTTGGCATAAACCTTTTGAAGATGAGTTTAAAGATAAAACTTTTAATAAAGTGGGTGTTTTAGCTATGGCAAATGCAGGAAGAAACACAAATGGAAGTCAGTTTTTTATAACAACAGCTAGAACAGCTTGGTTAAATGGTAGACATACTATATTTGGTCAAGCAACACCAGATTCTATGAAAACACTACAAGCATTAAACAATGTAAAAACAGATAGAAGAGATAGACCTATACAAAGAGTTGAGATTATAAAAGCATATATGAAATAGAATCATATATGCTTAAGAGCCTCTTGAATTTTTAAAGCTTGGGAGTGTTCTTTTACATCATGCACCCGTAAGATAGAAGCACCATTTCTATATGCTTCTAAATGTAGGGCTAATGTTCCTGCTAATCTTTCATCTACACTAGATGGTGAGATTTTATCTATCATAGATTTTCTTGAAGCACCTACTAAAATCTTTTTATTTAGGGTTAAAAAATGTTCTAAGTGTTTGATAAGCATCAAATTATCTTCTAAAGTTTTTCCAAATCCGATTCCAACATCAACCACTATATCTTTTACACCAAACGATTCTGCTCTTTGTATAGAATCATCTAAGTAGTTATAAACATCTGTAAGTATACTTTCATATTTAGGATTGTTTTGCATAGTTTGTGGTGTACCTAACATGTGCATAATTACAGCAGTAGCATCATAACTAGCACATAGTTTACAAACCTCATCATCTCTCAAACCTGTTATATCATTAACTATCTCAAAACCACTATCTAGTGCTAATGATATAACTTTTGGTTCATAACTATCTATACTAAATTTAACCTGCTCATAAAGTTTGTTTTTCAATATAGATTCTAAGATAGGTTTCACTCTTGTTAATTCATCTTCAACACAAACAACAGGAGCATTAGGACGAGATGAAACACCACCAATATCTATGATATTAGCACCATCTGCTATCATATTTTCGATGGTTTGTATCGCATCACTATCTTTAAATCTACTACCTGAAAAAAAGCTATCATCATTAGCATTTATGACACCCATAATCTCAACAGTTTTAGGCTTTTTTACTTTTAGTATATCTTGAAGTTTATATGCTAACTCTTTTAAACCAAATGGTTGTGCCAACTCTTTTTTACTAAGTTTTTCTAACTGCCTACCATTTGCTATCAATATACAATCAACTCTTTTTACACTAGCTACAACTGTACCACGGGGAACTGCCAAATCAGCACCGACAGAGAGAGCATCTTGTTTTAAGATATTTGCTCCACCAACAGCTAAATCAGCTATATGGATGATATAAGAATCTGCTTTTGAACTAAGTATATTTATACCACCACCATCAACACCTAAATCTATAATATGTTGCTTAATATCTACACTATTTGATAATCTTTCTACTCTCATCGCTCACCCACAAAACCCATTAAAATCAAAGATAAAACAGATTGTGGTCGTGAGTTTAACTCTAACAACCTATATGCTTTATCAAAATTATCTAACTGTTCTGTAGATAAAATAAGCTTATCAACAACAGTCGCCCTATAAAAAAGTGCTTCCACTAACTCTTTTGCATCATTTTTTTTAACTCTAGCATTATCTTTTAAAAAAGTAAAAATATCTGCATAGTCTATCTTAGCTAGATTTATATCAAGTATTATATTTTCGTGGTTTTTAACTCCGTTCACTAAAGGTAACCTTGAACGAATCGTTGCCAAAAGATTTGACTTAGTTGGAGATATGATGATAAACTCTATATTTCTAGGTGGTTCTTCAATGATTTTAAGTAGTGAATTTTGAGATACAATGTTAAAGTTTTTAGCACCAAGTATAATATACTTAGTTTGCGATTCACTTATGTATGCTTCTGCAACAACAGCTTTTGCATCTTCAAGTTTAAAGTCATCTTGAACAAATGTCACAACTCTATGTGGTTTTAACTTAAGTTCAAGTTTTTTAACCTCATCCTCAATATCTGATGATATTAAGATATGAGATTTTATACTATCCTGAAACATCAACCTCACCAAACATAGCAGCATTTAAAGAATCGTTAAAAAGTTTATATAGTTGTAGAAGTTTTATATCTAAAATCTTATCATAAGAACGGAGTGTAAAAGCATTGTTAAAATCTTCATCAAAAAGCCAAAGGTAACTATTGTCCCTTCTTTTTGCTATATCTGCTCTTTTATCTTCACCCTTACCTATATACCAAAAAAGATAATCATCTTTATAAGATAGTGAGATCATATCTTCCACTATCTCTATCATCTCACCACCACTAACTTTTGAAAAATGTGGGTAGATACTATCTATACTAATGATAGGTATAAGTGGTCTATCAAATGTAGATGAGTTCATAAAATTCAGTATATAACTTTCAAACCATTTTCTATCATCATCAGTTACAATAATGATAGTTTTACCATTTAAAATCTCTTCTAACATTAAAGCAGTTGGTGTAGTCCAGTCAAATCTTAACTCTTCAAGCCAACTAAGATTACCACCCTCTTCCCTTATGGTATCTAAACTCCATTGTGCAAAATCTGACATATGAGAATTAGGCATAATCTAGTTTCTACTTATCTAGTTCATAAGTATTATGAAGACTTCTAACAGCTAGTTCAGCATACTTTTCATCTATAATCATAGATACTTTTATCTCTGAAGTTGAGATCATATTTATATTTATGTTGTTATCTGCCATTGTTGAAAAAGCTTTAGCTGCTACACCTGTATGAGATTTCATACCTACACCAACTATAGAAACTTTACAAATATCTTCATTATAAGAATCTGATTTAATCTCGCCACTATTTACAAATGTATCTACAACTGCTTTTGCATCTGTTAAATCACCCACTGGAACTGTAAAGTCAATATTTGTAGAACCATCATAAGATTCATTTTGGATTATCATATCTATATTTACATCACTATTTGCTAATTTTGTAAAGATTTCAGAAGCGATTCCAGGTCTATCAGCTACACCTACTAAAGAGATTCTAGCTTGGTTTCTATCTAATGCTATTCCACTTACTAATGGTTTTTCCATAATATTTTCTTCCTTAGTTATTAATGTTCCAGCTTCGTTTGAGAAGCTTGTTCTTGTTACTAAATTTACATCTAGTTTTTTCGCTAACTCTACCGAACGGTTTTGTAAAACTTTTGCACCTAGTGATGCTAACTCTAACATCTCATCATAAGAGATTTTATCTAGTTTTTTAGCTTTTGGTTCTATACGTGGGTCTGTTGTGTAGATTCCACTAACATCAGTATATATCTCACATAGATCAGCTTTTAAAGCACCAGCAACAGCAACAGCACTTAAATCACTTCCACCACGACCAAGTGTTGTTACATTTCCATCAACAGAAACACCTTGAAAACCAGCTACTACAACAATCTTTCCAGCTTTTATAGCACTACTCATAGCTTCAGGATTTATCTCTTGAATTCTAGCTTTTGTGTGGTGGTTATCTGTAACGATTCCAGCTTTTTCCCCACTCATAGAGATAGCCTCAAAACCCATCTCTGTTAAAGCGATAGCAAGAAGTGAAGCTGTAACTCTTTCACCTGAACTTAAAAGTAGATCCATCTCAGCACGAGCAGGGTTTGCTGAAAAATTTTCAGCATAACCAACTAGCTTGTTAGTCTCTCCACTCATAGCAGATACAACCACTACAACATCATTTCCAGCTTTTTTAGTAGCACTAACTCTAGTAGCTACACTTTGGATTCTCTCTAAATCACCAACACTTGTTCCACCAAATTTTTGAACTATTAGCATATTATAATAATCCCTCTTTTTTAAAATAATTTATCACTTTTTCATATACAGGTTTTTTGAAATGTGCTGTTAGGTTTAAAACCTCATCAACACTCACAAATTTATAATCATCAAACTCTGGGTGCTCAGTTTCTATATTTATAGTAGCACCCTCTTTCAATTTGAGTAAAAAATATCTTTGAATCTGACCTTTATATGGTTTCATCTTTTGTGCTATTTTTTCTGGAAAATCGTAAGAGATCCACTCTGGATACTCAGCTAAAACAGTAGCTTTATCAGTACCTATCTCCTCCTCTAACTCACGGAAAAGAGCCTCTTGAACCTCTTCACCCTTATCAATTCCACCTTGTGGAAATTGCCAAATATCAACCAAATCATTTCTTTGAGCTATAAAAATCTCTTTTTTTTGAGGATAATTATCTGAAACAATAATCATCGCCACATTAGGACGATACAAATCTTTTTTATTCATGATGAAAACCTATATTATAATTGAGATGATTATACAAAAAATGGGATTAAATTAAGATAAGTAAGAGGTTAAAATAAGATTTAAGTTTTCCCATTTACAAATATTTGATATAATCTCGAACAGTTAAAGTATATTTTGGGGCTGACCTGGTTTCGACGGGATCAAGTAGCTTCTAACTGCATGTCGGACTGAGCATCTCCGTTACACGGCTCACAATTGCTTAAATGCAAACAATACAAATTATCGCCCAGCTTTAGCAGTAGCTTAAGTTTTTAACCCCTCCTCAGGAGGCGGGCTGCTTCACCTATGGACTCTAGATAAGTAGGATTCGAAGTATAACCCCTATGTAGATATATTTTGAGTCTGTCTCAGCTCAAAACGAATCTTTGAGGCTCGTCTTGTGTAGCTTTGCAAGTTGTGTGAAGCAAGATTAAATTTTAACAATTTTTCTAAGCATGTAGAGGTTAGGAGTAGCGTGGTTTCGGACTGGAGTTCGATTCTCCACAGCTCCACCATCACTCAATCTAAATCAATCCAAAAACATCTAATAAACCCCTAAAATACGAGCCTTAAAGCTATTTAGTAGTCTAAGTTAATCTAATGTATGTTATAGTAATCCAAAGATTTTAAGGGTCAATTTAAGGGTTAGATACTTTTTAACCCTAACAGCAAATAAAATTAACCCTTAAAATCTTTGATAATTGAAAAGGGATACTATGGCTAGGGCTATTACACCACTTACAAATACTAAAATTAAAACTGCAAAAGCAAAAGAGAAAGTTTACAAGTTATCAGATGGTGGAGGATTATATTTATCTGTTACAACAGCAGGTGGTAAAAATTGGAAACTTAGATTTACACTTAACTCTAAAGAACAAACTATATCATTGGGTAAATACCCTCATATCACTTTGCAAAAAGCAAGAGAACTCACAGAGCAACATAAAAGAGATATTGCTAACGGTCTAAATCCAAATGAACAAAAGCAGATTAAAAAAGAGATTCTAAAAGAGGAAGAGATCATAAACCTCAACACCTTTGAAAAACTAGCAAGAGAGAGACTTTTAAAAGTACAGGATGAAATTAGTGAGGGTCATTACAATAGAACTCTAAAAGCACTTATAAATGATTGTTTCCCTATTATCGGGAAGATGCCTATAAACGATGTAACAGCTAAAGATATTTTAGTGATACTTCACAAGATGGCAGATAGAGGAGCAAAAGAGAGTGGTAGAAAATTGTTTTACTCCATTGGTAAAACTTTTAAATGGGCAGTAGCTAATGATAAAGCTGAAAGGAATCCTGCTGGAGATATTTTACTAGAAGAGGTTTTAGGTAAAAAAACTAAAAAGCACTATCCAACTATCACAGATAATAAAGGTATAAGAGGATTATTGTTAGCCATAGATTCTTATCAAGGTGAATACACCACTAAACAAGCTCTAAAACTATTATCTTATACATTTGTAAGACCTTTTAATATTCGCCATGCTGAATGGGCTGAGGTGTGTCAAGTTTCACCACGTTGTACCATTTCAAAAGCAATATTTTGAAACACATCTGGTAAAATCTTAAATATTTCAGGCTTCGTTTGAAACCAACTTTGAACTGCATCAAATGGAGTTCTAACTTTCA
>Ga0256842_1000283_pt1 | contig 44343 bp, 42 predicted proteins | sample 4559240metaG_FD_185973 | JGI IMG/M metagenome (GOLD analysis project Ga0256842, IMG submission 185973) | Hydrothermal vent microbial communities from Guaymas Basin, Mexico - 4559-240 | ecosystem: Environmental > Aquatic > Marine > Hydrothermal vents | place: Mexico: Guaymas Basin | collected... | reverse complement strand
ATGGATGTGCTTAAAAAACCAGTTCAGAGCTGGTTTTTGTAAAGGTTTTATTTTATAATATTTTAAAAAAAGAAACTTTTTTTCTGACTTAACTCATGACTGAAGTCAAAAGTGTGCAGTCAGATTTTATCAAAAAAATGAAAAGATAATTCTTTTAGAAATTATCTTCTATGTTTATTAATAACTGAAATTTAGTTATACCAATGGTTTGAGTTTTGAAAAATCATACTTTTCTTGAAATGTGTTATTCTTAGTAGCTTTCATGGTCCCATTTGTATTACAATACTAGTTTATTCGATTTTTCTGAAAAAGGGTAGATATCGCTTTAACATCAAAACCAAATAAAATTTTTACACTCCCAAGAAAAATCAATATTACAACTATCGGAACTACACATGAGGTAATAATCAAAACTGCAATAGCATCTAAAAATGTAGCAAGTATTTCTTCTCCTTTGTTAACCGTTTCAGTCAGCTTATTCTCTACTTTAGAAGTAACCTTAGTAGTAACTTTAGATACATAACCACCTATTTTTTCCTTCCAATTTTTATCTTCTTCTGATGTCTCATTATCTTTTTCTTCGATATACTCTTCACTTTGTTCCACAGCTTCTAAATTTTGATTTAATGAAACTTGATATGATTCGTCCATTAAGTTACTTACTTGTACACTTGCCGGAATTGCTAGAAATATAACAATTCCAAATATCGCTAGTTTTATTGCCATATTCAATAAAAGTTCTTTCTTAGTATACACATACAAAATCCCCAAAAAACATGCAAATGGAATAATATAAGTAAATGATACATAGCCAACTACTGCAATTAACATCTTCTCCAATAGAATTGCTGCAAGAATAACAATGAAATATGAAGATAACTTCGCAATTTGATTCGCAACTGGCATAGCAGTATCACCAGGAATCAACGATAAAGCTGTAGAAGATGCAGCTGCTGCTACTGCAAGTTTCATAACCGTTTCTTTTTTTTCATCCAAAGATTCTATTGTTGACGCATTGAATTCTGGCTTAGTCACCAATTTAGATACATAAGCAAACGAAACTGCTGCAATTGCGATTAGTATTATCAAAGCTGTAATTCTGTTAAATATCATACTTTTATTATTTCCCGTCATTATATTCCCCCAATTCTCTTAAAGAAAATCATCTTTTTCCAAACTATATTTTTCTCAGGAACTCTCCTGTTGCCTTCGTTTCGAACTATCCGGTTTTTCCGGATAGTTGCTTTCTCTTATAATTCTCCCTCTTCATAAATATTTTTAATATGATCATTTATCGTTCTTAGATTCTTTTATATAATTTTGCAATTTATTTTTGAGTCATCCATACAGCTTCATTTTCTAGTCTAACATCAATATTTATATTACTGTTTGATAAATTAAAATATCAGTTTTGTTGTCCATAATACTCCTCTATGCTTTAAGTAATTCATCGTAATCACTTATAGATTTATCCTCTTCATTTAACAAAAATCCAAAATCTGATACTCTATAACAAATTTGTAATATTAAAGCATCAATATCTGATTCAGTAACTAGTCTAGTCCTTTATCCATAGCATTTTTAATTGATTGCTTAATACCTGCAATAAATATTTCCCCTGCATTTGAATTATCCACAATTTTAATTGCTCTATCAAGTGCTTGCTTCATTTTTTCTATATCATCTATCTCTACTTCTAGTTTGGATGCCAATCTGGAATTATCCCAATTTTCTTTTTCTGCTTTTGCATTGTTCTTATTGTATTTGGCATAATTTTAGTAAATCTTATATGTCGAATTTCTAATTTATCTGCATAACGTCCATAACTATAACCATACATTTCTGCTGCTATATAATGAATATATTTCATAAGCTCTCCCATCTATATATATACTTTTTATAATTTGAATTCAGATATCTATATTCCAGTTACACATAGTACCATTTATGAAATAACATAATTTTCCTTTAAATCATTATATCGATTATAAGGCACATAGTTTTCTTTCTGTAATCTACCCAATATAATCCCAGAAGAAATATTAACATCATTTGAAAATTGGATAATACATTCTCTTGAATAACATTCATTTCTTCTAAATTCATCAAACCGTTCTTTTGGGATTAACACATTTTTAGAATAACTGTCGGCTTCTTGCTCATCTATATCATTTGTTCCTTCAGGATTATTTATATGACCCGATAATATATGATATAATTCATGAAATAAACTAAACCAAAACTTATCTGCAGTCTTACCTCTAACTGTTAATCCTAGCACAATATGTTTTCCATCATAAAAACTTGCACCATGTAGAAATGATCCTCCTATATGAGGTAAAAATACCAATGCTATACCACATTTTGATAGTATTTGAATTAACTCCTTGCAAAACTCATTAGGTTCCATAAGAGTCATTTCTCTAATTGTAGGAATAACTTCTTCTAATTTACTAATATTTATTGGTGATAATTCATAATTTCTTGCATCTACTTTGGCTTTTTGAGCCCAAATAGCAAGACTATAATCAGCGGTTCCATTTGAACCTACTTTTCTATATGCTATACCAGGTGTCTTTAATAGTTCTAGTAATTCTAATTTAGCTACTTCAAAAAAGCGTCTTAAATGAATTGCTTTTTCTTCAGCTTTTCTAGTTTCAGGTACCCATCCAAGTTTTGCAACCTTTGCATATGGAAATAGTTTTGCTATTTGTGCATCTTTTTCAAGCTCATTTTCATCTATTACTCGAGCAAGCTTTTCACGATAATTTGATTCAAGACTATTCCAAAAATTTGCTGGCAATCCTAAAACAGCTTCTAATCTAATTGCTACAGGTTTAGTCAACTCAACTTGTCCATTAATTAATCTGCTAACATGTTTTTCTGATAAATCCATTCTTATTGCAAATTCCTTTTGCTTCATTCCTCTGGTTTCTAACTGTTCCTTAATAGTTGCACCAGGTGGAATTGCAATTGTTTTTTTACTATGCATCATTTCGTCCCCTCCTAGAATCAAACGCATTATTAATGATAATCTTCAATTTTTATTATCTTAACAACTTCAATTTCCCCATCTACTTGTTCAAAAACTATTCTATAAGGGTGTACTAAATCCATTGCATACTCACCCTTACGATTCCCTGCCAATTGATGACATCGACCAATACTATAATGCACTAACATCTCAACTGAAGTAGCAGATTGAATTTCATCAATACGTTGATGAATTTTAGTCGCTATATCAACGCTATATTTCTTTTGTGCTTTTGAATAGTCTGTATGTACACATTTTCTCCAGACTATTAGTTCTATATAGAATATTAAGCAATTTTTCACCTCGATTTATTTAATTAACCTCTAAGGTAATTTTATTATAACATATCGTTATATTTTACGCAATTAATATTAACCTTATAGGTTAATTGCCATCACATGTGGTTCAAAATCTAACTTGAAATATAACATTGCCAAGAAAGTCACTAAAAATAGGCTTCCTTGGCAATGTTAGTAAAACTTCTTTAGATTCATAAAATTTAAGATTAAAAGATTTTCAAAGTTTAAATTTAACTGATTAAATTTTATTATATTGACCTTTTTACTAAAGAATTAGCATTAGCAAATGTATTCTCATCATCACCAATAACTATATTCATAGTGTATGCATCATTTCCATTTATATCTTTTATCATTCTCAAACTATAAAATTGCTTCTCAGTATAGAATTCAACAAGTCCGTCTTTAATCAATAAATTCATAACACTTTCATCAGAAACATTTTCATTAAAAACATCACCAAAGTAATATGTATAATTAGATATTCCATCTACAAACCAATATTCTGATAAATATAGAATTCCATTTGAAAGAATACCTTCACCGTAGCAAATTGTCTTTTCACCAGGATTTTCATTAGGCAAACTTAAAACAGGCGTAGGATATAAATCTTTAAACAGTTCAATTATTAATTTCTCGTACTTTTCAAATAAACTCAATGAATTAATTTGAATATCAGATTTCAAAAGAAAATATAATCGTGTATAATACCATCTTTGATAAAGATATCCTCTATTAAAACGATTCCATAATTGATCACCAATTTCATTATAATCTTTTACAATAGTGCTTAGATTGTTTGATTTATCTGCAAGAATTATCAACTTCGTTTCATATGAAGAAGATTTTAAATCTTCAACCGTATGTAATTTCCTTTCATCCCATGATAATGCCTTATTTTCAGATACACTACTTACTAGATTAGCTACTTGCTTTTCAAATTTAGCATTGATATCATCATATGTAACGCCAGAATCTTCAATAACATCATGTAACAGAGTTGCAATTAAAACTTCTTCATCTTCAATACCACAATCTTTCAATGAATACATCGCACTAAATGGATGAACGATATATGGTATATCTGTTTTCTTTCTATATTGCCCTTCATGCATTTTTGTTGCAAAAGTAATTGCCTCGTAAATCATAGACATGATTCGCCTCCTCTATTAATTATTAATACAATATGCTGCATATAATGGTATAGCTTTTATTTTACCATCGAATCCAAAATTTTTAGTTGAAAGTCTTATTGCATACTCCGGATTATTACTTCTAATATATTCTTTTAAGCTTTTAGATCGAGTATTAGCAGAACTTTTTACTTCCATAGGTATAATTTCTTCATTAATATCTACTAAAAAATCTACTTCATAAGAATTTTTCTTCCAGTAGTATAATTCTTTATTATTAATTTTTAAATGCTGTGCAACATAGTTCTCTGTAATTGCGCCTTTGAATAAATTATGTTCATTTTCAAGTAATACTTTTTTAAAAGGCATTTTAGAAAGTGACATTAATAATCCTACATCACTTAAATAAACTTTAAAGAATCCTTTTTCTTTATATACTGAAAGTGGATATTCAGCTCTTTTTATAAGTGAACACTCAATATTTAAGTTGCTAAGCATAAGCCACTCTATTGAACTACCAAATTCTGATGCTTTAGATCCTTTTTTAACAACACTATACTTGAATTTCTTATTATCTCCAGCTAATTGTTCAGGGATTGATTTATATATTGCTTGTATTTTAACAGATTCAGTACCACTACAGTATTTACTCATATCTGCAATATATGCATTTATTATATTTTGATGAACATTTCTATCAAAATGTTGTAAATTCATTTCTTTATATTTATATTCATTTATTGCAGCTGGCATACCACCAATACATAAATAATGTTTATAAAAATTATTTAATTTCTCATGTATAGGTAAAGGCATTGCTTCATTATTTTCGTAGCAACTATTAATTTTATCAATATATATACCTTTTCCAACACCCATTAAAAACTCATCAAACATAAATGGATATAAATACATAAATTCAATCTTTCCAACTGGAAATGAAAAGTTTTCTCTTTGAACAGCAACTCCAAGTAAACTACCAGCAGAAATAATATCATATTCAGGTAATTCTTCTGCAAAATATTTTAATGCCGTAATAGCTTTTTCAGCTATCTGTATTTCATCAAATATTATTAATGTTTTTTCAGGTTCAACAATTTTATTTAAATATAATTCTATTTCACTAAGTATTCTTTTTGGATCTAAATCTTTTTCATATAATTCTTTTAAATAACTATCTGATTCAAAATTCAAATATATATAATCCTCATAGTGCTTTTTAGCAAATTCTTTTATAAGATATGTTTTACCAACTTGCCTAGCCCCTAATAAAACTATAGGCAATTTATTTTTTTTGTTTTTCCACTTTACTAAATACTCCATATTTTTTCTTAACAATTTAACCACCCCTCGATAATATTATATCTCTTAAATTGTATTAAGTCAAAAAAGTGGAGTTTTTTACTATTTTTAGACTTTTAAAACATTAATTTTTGCTATTTTTAGACTTAACTAATATGCATATATCTAAGTTCTCCTTAACACTGTTAATTTAACTCATTATTTTGATGGATTATTTACAATACCAGTGAATAATATTACACCACGATCATATACAACATATATAAAAGGTCTATCTAATATCATTTCAGCAATATTTTCAGTAGGTGGCATAGCTCCAGCTAAGTCTATTTGAGTAAATGCTGCTGCCTCAACTCCGTTTTCATCTATAGATATATGTGTATCTTGAGAAATATTTGATATAAATGTAATACCATTGCTTATATCCTTAAACTGACTTCCAAACTCAAATGGTGATTTCATCCCCATATCAATTAACATATCTTTCATTTTACTATTATCATCATAAGAGAACTTCGGAACTTGAAAAATTACTTTTCCATAATTATCACTCTTTTTTGTAAGCATTGAAGCAAATAGTTTCGGAGAGGATACAAGTTCATCTACACTAACTTCCTTATCTGGAAGAACAAACATCATTCTACTGCCACCTTTTAAGTTTAGTGATGCACTTGTGAAATTATCACCACGAATAAACTCTCTAGCATCATAAGTAATATTCATATATTCACATTCAACTTCTTTACCATCAGTTAAATAAAATTCACTAATAGTATTAGCATCCTTATTAAATTTATCAGACCATTCATTCTTAAAATATAGTGTATTTAATACTGCCATAACTTGATCAGGATTTGTTGTAATCTTTGGTGAGATTATCTCATTAGTATTATCATAAACCCAAGTGCTCATTAAATCATTTGTTATTTTCTCATTAAAATCTACACTAAATAAAGATGCGTAATAATTCTCTTTAGCATTATTTATAAAATCATCATGAAATAAAGATTCATCGCTCATCCATAAAGAATTTACGATTTTAAGTTTTTCAATTTTATTATCTTTATATAACCTTCTAAAAATCTTTGCATTTTCTTCAGCTAATTTTTCTTTATTAGGTATACCAAGTAAAGTAAGCATCTCTTCTTCGCTTTCTTCACTAGCACCACTAGCTAAAAGTGATAATGCCATATATAAACTTATTGGCGAATAACATTTATTCTCATCAGATTTATATAATATTCTTGATGCTGATTCATATGAAAAATTCGCTAGCATCCCTCCATATTCATCATCTATAACATTCTCAGTAAATACTAATCGTTTACTATCATAATCATCAAAAGCTACTGATTCGGGATATTCTACCTTCAATATTAATGCTTCTTCTAATTCAGTACTGTCATTAGTAGTAGATGCAACCTCTTGATGAACATCTTTTTCATTATTCTTATCATTACACCCCATCATAAGTACTACTATGATTAATGCTATAATTACATATATTTTTTTCATATTCATTTCTCCCTGTAAATATCTTTAATTTCAAACTATATATATATTATAACATTCTAATTCATTAATATAAATATCTAATTATAACTTTACAATATTATTGCCAAACCATTCTTTTTTGCATTAAAAAAGATAATTCATTTGAAAAAATTATCTTTTATTAATTATTATTTTTTTAGTTAATCTTTTACCTCTTAGTTTGATATTACACCTAGTTTATTGGTGCTTATCACAGGTTAAAGTTTCTTTCTGATACAGCCTTTAAAAATCCAATCACATATATATCTCTACAGTATTTATAATTTTTATGCGATTCTTTTCTAAATAGTGTAGTTAATTTATCCTTTGAGATTTCAACTTGCACTGACTTAAACATGTCTAACATATCTTCACTATTTAATGATAACGCGATTTTCATTTTTTTAAGCACAACATTGTTAATACTTTTATCATCTTCAACTAATGTTGGTTGTCTTTTTTCTTGTCCATCCTTTAAAGGTTTTTCTCCTCTAAACAATACAATCAAACCATTTAGAAATGATTCTAAATCTTCATATTTTAAAGGTTTTTCACTCTCTCCTAGTAATAATAATTCGGCTTTAGCTTCTGATATCTCTATCTGATCTAATTTAAATATTTTAACTAAATCAACAGCTTCAAAATCTAGGGCCTCACTAATTTTCATTAATATTTTAGCATTCTTCATAATCCCTCCATAGATATACACTCATATGAGCTTCCGCAATTATACCATTTATTATAGTTAGATGCTAATAAAAAGCACCAAACTTCCTTTATTGTTTTGCCAACGTATATTTCATAACCTCTATGATTAATTCATTATAATACCAAATCTAATTCATTTATCCACTAAATGAATATGTTAGTTTGTTGTTACCTTACACCGTTAGTCTTAATTCTGATAGCAATTATTATTTATTTCATAAAAGCTTCTCCATATAGCAGTTTTAGATATATAATATAAAAATAAACAAAATAAGAATAATACATAATTAATTTTGAATAAATATGAATTTCTTATAAAATATTATAGATTATAATGTATCGTGATTAATATTATTAAATTGGAGGAAAATATGTTAGAAAATAAAATTTATAAAATTGTTTTAATTATAGCATTTATATTATCAACAGTAAGTATAGTTGGTAATATTTTTGCAGGCTTTCCATTTTCCGTACAAATAAAATGGATTTTTTTAGCAGTGATTACAGTAGTATCATATATGCTTTATAATAATGGAATAGAAAAATCTAAGTTTTTTTATTTTTTATTTATTATTCTTATTTTTACTCCTTTTGGATGGATTGATTCGGGTGGAAGTAGTAATAATACAATTGCTTATATATTTGTTATTCTTATTGTAACAACGTATTTGTTTGAAGGTAAACAAAGATCAACTTTGATAGTTTCACTAATTGTAGTATTTGAAGGACTATTGATGTTGGAATATTATTATCCAGAAACATTAAAAATTTATAACAATAATTCACAGTTTATTGATAGATTAATTCAAATGCCATTAGTCTTAACAGCAATATATTTTTTAATTAAAAAATTTGCTGTAGCATATAATGATGAGAAAATAGCCTTAGATAAAATCACTAACAAATTAAAAATATTGAATGAAAAACTAGCGATTGATGCGAATTATGATAAGTTGACAACAGCTGCTAATAGGAGATTATTCGATAAGTATTTAGCAGAGTTATTTAGCAATAGGCTGCCTATAGAAGCATATGTTATATTAATTGATTTTGATAATTTTAAATATATAAACGATAATTTCGGACATATAAAAGGTGATGAAATGCTTTTTGAATTTGTTGATATTGCAAAAACAATATTTAAAGAACCAAACATTATATCGAGATGGGGCGGAGATGAATTCGCTATAATTTTTTATGGATCTCAAAATGATTTGTTAGAAAAATTAAAGTTTCTTAGTGAAAAATTATCATTAATTAATAACGAAATTGACATTGATAAAACAATAAGTATCGGAGTAGCTAATTATGTAAAGGAATCTTCTGCTACAGAACTACTAACGAGAGCAGATAAAGCGTTATACGAGAGTAAATCAAATGGTAAAAATAGAGTTTCGTTAAATTTAATAGGTTAAATAATAATTCCTGGTATTAATAATACACAATTATAACTACTAATATCGTGAAGAATCAGCTGATAAAAGAGAATGTATATCGGTGCCAAGGAAGCCACCGAAAAACTAACATAATCATTTATATTTCAGTGAATTTTATTTATTAAAACCCACTCAAATTTAAACTGTTCAAATTTCTGTTTAGAAAAGTAAATTTACCATCTTTCTGCTAATTACAAATATAATGTATTTGGAAATTGAGCTTCATTGCTTTTGCAGCATTCGATTACTATGAAATTTTTGAAATTATCAACCGTATACATACAAGGAAACCCTTCAGTTTCTTCTAAATCACGGCCACAACATCTACAAACAATTGCTTCTTTTTTTATGATTTCCGAACGAATATGTTAATTAGAAAGAATTAGAGCACATTTTTTAATATGTTATTTAGCATTAGTACTCAAAAGAAAACATAGAGTACCAACTCTACATCTAACATTAAATTTATTATTTTTCTCTTTATCTCTAACGCAACTTTTTTTCAGGTTTATCAGTATTTTTTTATACTACTTTAACCTACAAAAGTGGTTTCTATTCTTTGTATAATAGTTTTTCAATGGCCTCACTATTTACTGAGGTCAACTTTAAATTTTAATACTGATTCAAATAAATTTGATTCTAATTGCATTCTGATCGTTTCATCTAAATAATGCGTTTCATTTCCGAACTCATCTTGTACTTTAATTGTTGCAAGTTCATCAAGATATGGTTTGTAATGTTTAATAATTTTTATCATACACTCATTATCACCATCCACAGCTTTTAAAATTGTCTCTAAATCTAATGATTCCATATGACTATTTTTAGTTTTTGAAAAATCTAATTTTTCTGTCATTTCTTTCCCTCCTTGTAATAAGCTATTTTAGCTAATTGCAAAACTGTACAATCCATTGCAATCAGCAACTTTCTTTCATTTATTTAGAATAGTTTCCTCCAATATAGGTATCTATATATCAACAAATAACAAACAAATTCCCATGAAAGGAGAAAACTATGTCAAACTTTTATCAACTTTCTTTTTTTGATATCAACAAAGAAACTCGTAAATTCCTTACTTGTATATCGGTGCCAGGGAAGCCTCCGAAAAACTAGGCTTTTTAGGCAACAAAACCTATGATTTGAATATTTATTCATAATAATAGGTCAACAAACCGTACTATTTTCTGGTCGGCAAATTAAAATTGCCCCTAGTAATCTAATATCTACATCTTCTTAATCCGTGATTATTAACTAAAGTAGCAAATCTTCTTTCTACTATGAATCTATTATTAATTGCTTTTTTAAATTCTTTTGTTTCATTTCTTTCTTTATCTTTTAAAATTGCATCATATCTAGTTGATACACGTAATTTCCTGAAATTTTCTCTTTTAGTTCTTTTTTTAATTTTATGTAGACATTCATCTCTAAGTTTACATTTATCACATTCGCTTCTAGGAAATTTAAATATCATAAAATCTTGGTTATTTCTTTTATCGTGATGGGCGCTATATTTTTTTGTTTTTATTTTATTTGGACATATTACGTAATCAAGTTCTTCTGATATTTCAGAATCTTTTAATCCAAAATAATTTACTTCTTTACTAGATTTTTTTGGAAATAAAATATTTGAAACGATATTATTATCTTTTAGAAATGCTCTATTTTCTGTTTTTCCATAAACTTTATCCGCTGATAATTCTTCTGCTTCAAGTCCAATTTCATTTTTTACTTTTTTTAATAATGGTTTTAGTATTTTTTCATCTCCAACATTTCTAACATTATCTAGAATTGTATCAATTACTTAATTTATAGAATTTCAATTTGTATGGATATTTCAATGTATTTATTTCTCAATAAACTGCCCAATAATTTGAGAAAATAAATACTAAAGTTTATTATTTTTTTTCATCTTTCAAATTTCTTCCTTTTTCCATAGTACAGTAACATTTGCATTTATTAGGTGGTTCAAAATACCACCATTCATTTGTATATTTACCACAATTAATACAATATGCCCACTTTTCTTCTCTTGATAAAGAGTTAGCAGATCCTAAATTTTTACTATAATTCTTAGCTTTTACTCTATTTATATTTTTTCTCTTTTCACTTTTAATGCTTTCCATTTGATTAATTCTATTTTTTTCTTCAACTTTTTTATTACTCTCATTCTGATTTTTTAGCATTTCAGAATATTTTTTATCACATTTTTCATTAAATTTATTCTTCTCTTCTTGATATCTTTCTAAAAATTCACAACTTGAAAACCCATTATTTACATCATACTCTACTTCAGAAATCAAAAAATATTCTTTATAAATTTTTCTTTGAAAAACTACATTTTCTTTGAAATAATCAAGAAATTTTGCAAAGTATATCCTATCATTAGTTGTATCAAGTGTAAAAAGAATCCCAACCGAATTAGTTATTTCCACGGTTTTTTCAAAAAAATTATAATCCTTTCCACTCATTTCTGTGAATTTTTTCCTACTCAAAACCCACAATGGAATTATATTATTATCTAAATAATCTTTGTGCTTATTTCCCCATTCATTATAATTCATGGGGTTTACTACATATTCTATAGCTATTTTACTATCTTTATTTTCAATATATATATTTGCTCTTCTACCAAAACCAAATCTATAATTAATATCTATTAAATCAATTTCAACTTTTGATCTGAAAAAACTAAACAATTTTTGAATTCCTAATTTATGCTCTTCGGATTCAAATTTTTCATTACTCTGAATTTCACATGTATGATTTCTTGATATATGAGCAAAATGTGGTACTTTTTTATCACCCGATTTAAGAATTACATCATCACCACACTCAACACACTTCAACTCCCTATTATAACCAGCATCTCTGAATTTTTTTTCTATAGAATAATCCTTATATCCATAAATATTTTTTATATCAAAAGAAAATATAATTTTACCATTCCAATTTGCTTTAAACATATAATATCTCCTTAAAAAATAATTTCAATTTATCTTTACCATGTCTGATCAGATAACATATCAGCTAATTGTAAAGCTGATTTAATATTAATGCTTGGAAAAATTTTGGTAATATCAAAAAATTTCTTTCCTCGTAAAGGGCCAGATGTTTTTTTCTCATAAAATGTTTTATGAAATTCTTTTACTAAAAAAAACTTATGATCTGCTGTAATATCATAGTTATACTTTTCAGCTCTTTGCATTGCTTCTTTTATATTTTCAATTTGCTTATCTGAAATAACCTTTTTATGGTTTATAATCTTCAACTCGTTGTCAATACACTCGGCCTCAACAATATCATATATTTCTCCTACTGCTCTAATAGCTTTATCCTTATATAAAGCAATGTATTTATGATCTGAATATCCTCTATCCTTTGGATCATAATATAAATTTAAATCTAAGTTATCTTCAAATGTAGCTCCAGTAAGAACTGCTCTCATCAAATTTTCAGCATTTGATAAAAGATTCGATTTAGAACAGTATTCTCTGTAATCTTCTAAAATATCATTCATTTCAAAATCTCTATTTCCATCGATTACATCTGAAAATTTTTCAATAATTTCCTTAAATGTAGTATGAATATGTTTTACTTTTTTATTTTCATCTTTGATAATTTGTTTAATCTCTTCATTTTGCTTTAATTCAAGTTCAAACGGACTCAAAGTTAACATAATCTGAAACTCTTCCATTTCTTTAAATTTACTCAAATGATTTTTAATCTGATTAATATTAAATTTTTTTACAATTTTTGCTTCAATAACCACATTAAAACCTCTCTGAAGTATTTGACCATCTGGCACCGACTTATCACTAGAAACTTGCTGTTCAAAACTAATTTCTGTATCAAATTTTGTAAATGAATTCTCTGCTAAACCACCTAAAAAACTATGAAACAATCCTGGTGAATACGAGTATAACCTTGATAATAATAGCAAAGTATTATTAGTAGCTACATTTTCCATACTACTATATCTTTGAAAATAATGTACTTTCATAATTCCAAATACCTCCTATAATAATCATTCCTAAAAATCAAATTTCAAAATTTATGTTATCAATTATTAAACTCTTTCAGTCATTCAAGCCACTTTAAAATAATACCCTCTTCAAAAAAACGTAATAAAGTTCCCGAACTAAATCTATCAGCACGAATTGCTGCTACTATAAGAGCTATAATACATTGCTCATCTAGTAATTTAATATTTGCTCCAGCCATCGAATTATAATCCCATTTTAATTCATTTTCATTTAAGATATCGCCATAACTTGTTAATTCCATTTCCTTATGAATATCTATAAAGTTATTTACATCATCTACAAAAGAATTAATTGTTTCAGTATAAATAATGAATGGCATCTGTAAAGGTCGTTTATACGAACCATCATTGTTTATTTTTACTATGTAATTAGTTAATGTCTCATATTTACTCATACTCACCATTCCTCTCAATATATTCTTCAATTTTAATAAGTTTTTAAGTCTTAAAAATAGTCCTTCAATTTATTAAAACGAAGAAAATATTATACAATTTTTAATGATTATGCAATTCACTATTTTTTTATTTCATCAATCTTGTTAATTATTTCTCTACCTAATTGTCTAGTATTTTTAACTTGTGTTTCATTATACATTAGTGAAATATCTAAATTATATTCAATAACAAACTCTCTTAATATCGGTTTTGCAGGTACATACTCATCTGTTTCAATTTCATATATTTTAATTGCATTGCTCTTATACCATTTCATTAAATATGTTTTACCCTTTAAAATGAATTCGTGCTTTTCTTTTAAAGTATCATTATCTAATGGATTATATTTAAATTGTTTTTTGACACAGCAGACATATTATCTTGAATAAAGCATACAAACGCTTTTATTGTATGACGAATATACTCTGAAATCGGATTAATAGTCATCATACTCTCATCAAGTAGAATTTGTTTAAGTTCCTGAATTACAGTATCACTTCTATTATTATCATCCCAATAAATCCATCTTTTAAAATGATTTTCTTTCATATTAGTTGATTCAAGTGCATCATATTCTTTTCTCAGTTTTTCATCTTCCGAAGAATGTGTTAAGAACACTACAATAACATCTGTATCTAATTGATCTTCATCCTCAAGATTAGATACAACGCCCATATATTCATCATATAACTGATATTCATTAGCTGCATTTGTCCTAATTTTATTTTCGATAAGTATACGAAGCATTTCATTATCATCAATAAAAAATTTTAAATCCAAATCTATTCGCCTTCTTTTACCTTTATAATCATATGGTGATTCAAAAGTAATATCTAAAGTATAATCTTTCATTAATATCTTATCGAAATCATATGATATCTCACCACATAAAATTTTCATAAATCTTTTTAGAAAAAGATCACTTAATCCATACTCATTTTTAGGATTAAGTAAAAACCCCAACATTGCTGATAAGTTTTCTTCGTTAAGCTTACCTTTTCCTTGACTTAATGCATTAAAAATATTCGTTTTATCAACCTTTCAATAATTTTCATAATATTCAGTAACTAATAACGTCATTAAATGTTTATCAAATACCAAAGTCAAATTTGAATTTATGTGAAGTCATTTATTTACTATCGTTATTTTAAAACTTTCAGATAAAAGCAAATTAATGTTTATCAGTGCCAGGAAATCCTCCGGTAAAAGGCTTATTTCAGAAAAATATGATTACTTAAAATTTAAATACTTGGCATTACTAAGCTTAGATTTTAAATGTTCAATAAATCAGAGTTTTTATTAGTTTTCCGAGCGTTCGCTGGCACTGTTTTAATTTCACATTTCGACACTTACCAAACTAATCTTAAATAAAATATAATTATACCAACCGTAACTACCATTACCCAAACCATTATAAACTTTACTATTACTTCTAATAAATTCATAACCATCCTCCTTGGTAAAGCTATTTAAACATATCGACTTACAAATTATCATATTCTTATAACTTTTGAATTCATAACAATTAGATATAATATAATTATTATTTTTCTTCTAAATAACGGCCAGAATATCTACAGACAATTGCTACTATTATTATGATTTCTAAGCCAATATGTTAATTAACCGGTACCAAGTACCGCTATAATTTATCACTTCCATTTAAAAGCTTCAGAATTTGTAACTTTTGAATGACCTATCATTTCTCCATCTAATAAAACTGAAGTATATGGTTTATGTTTAGTGTGTACATTAACCATATTTTGAACCGTGGTAACTATATAAGTTTTATCATCATCATTTAATTGTTTAAATTCAGGTATAACACTAATTCTTAATTTATCTCCATAGTAAGTTATTCTGCTAACAAAAAGAGAAAATTTATATACTGGAGAAGGTGTCCCATTTTCTGTAGGGTCTCCATTTCCATCTAATTTACCCAATGCCCAACCTTGTGACATAAGTAAATCCTCATATATTAATTGATTTATCTCCGAATAATCATCAGCAACTTCACTTTTCTTTATTGAATTAATAATTTTTATGAAATCTTCATCATAAGCATATTCAGTATTATCAGTTTCTAAAAAAGTAACATAAAACCATTTATTATCATCTTCCGATGGAAAACATAATAGTGATCCAGAACCAGAATAACCATCAAGTAAATAAGTAAAATTATATAAAATTCCTTTAATTTCACCGGTTTCAAAAACTGTCGTATCTAAACACTCAGATTTTTCAAACGAATTTAAAAAATTAGAAATAACCATTTCTTTTTCTTTCTCTTCATTAAGAATTTCAAAATTAACAGCATCTTCTTCATCTGTCATTCCTTGTATATAAAGTTGAGCAACTTTACCATTAGTTTCAGCATATCCCTTATAATATCCATTTTCATTAGATAATTGTTGCCAATACTTTGGAACTTGAAAACTGAATTTATCAAGTGTAATAATTTGATTTGTTGCTTCATCATATCCATTTTTTTGAGGTTTTATTTTTTCTGTTTCTTCAACAACTTCCACTTCTTCTGTATCTTCACCAATATGAACTTCTTTTATTTCTTCGTCAACAGGAAATGTATGATAATTTATTACAACTTCCACATCGTTAGGATACCAAACATCTGGAGAATAATTTTCATCTCCATCTACAATTACCATTTCAACTTCACCATCTTTTGTTATCCATCCATTAATTAAATCATCTAACACTTCTGTTCTAATATTTATAAATCCTTTTTTTTCAAAATCTTCTATTACTTCTTTATAATCCCTACCTTCTTGAATACTTGAACCTGAAGGTGTTTTTGCTTCTCCTATATGTTCATCAGCGTTGCCATCACACCCTATTAACATAATGATAAGCACACATACAATAAATATTTCAATAATTTTCTTCATTTTTCATCCCCTATAATTAAAGTATTTATTTCAACTGTAGATATTACTTACTCTATCTCTTTGCTTTCAGACAATTCATGCATCTTTAGTATTCTAAATATTATAATCCCATAATCTCTTTCTTCTTTAAGTTAAATTCATCCTGAGTTAATATACCTGCCTCTAAAAGATCTTTTAATTTCAGTACCGCTTCTATTTGCTTATCAATTGATATCGCCGGTTTCGCATCAGTTTGATTGCTTAAATTTTGTGCTAAGTTCATACCATAAATCATTCCACCACCATCACCTAATCCATTATCACGTACACCTTCAGCAATTTTTTGTTGTGCTGCGATATCAGATGATTTTTTTGAAACATCATCATATGCTTTAAGATTCATTTTATTTGATGAAAACTCCTTAACTAATTTCCTAGATTCTGGAGACAACTCAATATTTTCAATAGCTACTTTAACTACTTCAAAACCGAAACGATTACTCCATGTACCTGCATTAAATGAATCTTCAGTAATTATTTTTGAAATCTCATTTGAATGTGAAGGCAAATGTGAAATACGATAATTAGTTGACATTGAATTTAATGCTACCGCGAATGACTGTATAAATTCAGAAAGTATTTGTGCTCTAACTTTTGGGTTATTGAAAGAGTAATATGATACATTTGCTGGAACATAATTTCTAATAAATCTCTCGGCATCAGTTATTTTTATAGAAAATGATCCGTATGCAAATATTTCCAAATCAACACCATAAAATAAATCATTGTATACCTGTGGTCCTCTTGTTCCAAATTTTATAGCTCTTATTTCACGTAGATTTACATAGGCAATTCTTTTTTGTTTGTCAGATATTCCACCGTAACCAATTCTGTCTTTGACTTCATTAAAAATCGCACCACCTATGTTATCTGCACTAAATATACTTTTCTCTCCATCAAGATACTCATATCCACCTGGAGAAACTATTATATTTTCTATAGCTGATTGACTAAAAATATAAGCAGCAGTATTTTCAGATACAAATATTTTAGATTTATTAGTAATAATCCCATCTGATCCTATATTATTACCTCTACCTCTATTAGAAGTTTTTAATATTCCAGGTGATACTGCAGTATGCTCATCAAAGTCTCCTGCAACTATTATTTCTTTCCATTGATCTGATAATGTACCACCGATTGAATCTGTTAAAGCTTTTAAAATCCCCATCATTAATCCTTTCTCTACAAAATCTGTTCTGTATCACAATATTTACAAGTAACTACTGAACCTTTTATTCCTGCTATAGGAGCTCTACAAGATACACATTTTTTTGCTATCTTTTTAGGTTCAACTTCCTTCTTAAATTTTTTAGATGATATACCTAACGTTCCCTTAAATGTATCTATCGTCCCCTTTAATGTTTCTGCAATAAATTCAGTTCCAGGAATAGACATCAGTTTATTCTGCTCAATCTTTGCAGAACTACCAGTTAGTAATTTATTAATACTATCAATCCACTTGATTGCTTCTTTTTTCTTTTCAAATGCAAATGCTTCTTGCCCTCTTAGAAAATAAACTTCCACTTGCGGCCATGAATTTCTATGTTTTCCTAGTTTAACTTGTGCTTGATTATCAAACACTTTTATATCACGAACAGGATAAATTTGAATATTTTTTGTATTTCCAAATACCCCTTTGCTTACAAATACTAAATTTAAATTGGTCAATATCAATTCATCAGTGAATTTAGCCATAACAACACCATGTAGTACTTTCTCACTTTTTATTATGATTGATTCGTTCGGTTGTAAATTGTACTTTTTCATGCTTATCTCCTTATTTGATTTTTATCCTTTTTATATTCATCGCCAACTTTATTCCAAACTATATATATATTATAACATTCTGATTTATTAATATATATATCTAATTATAACTTTACAATATAATTACTAAGCGATTATTTAGTACATAAAACACCTCCAAGTAAATATTTTAAAATTATCTTTTCAGTTATATATTTTTTATTTTTTATTTTTTTAGTTATTACTATCTATGACATGAAACTATATTATTCCATTCGATAATACGGACTGAGATTGATAAACATATCCTTTAATTCTTCCTCACTGCTAATTGAATTAAAAATATTGTCTAATAACTCTTCCTGTATTGTTTGCCCTAAAGTTAATCTGTAATGTAATAAAACTTTCTTTAGTCTCTGATATTTAGTGGCATCTTTACTAAACGGATATGTTGGAACAAATCTTTCTATCTTAACTTTTTGATCTTCATGAAAACACCAAAATGGTATCAAATCAGAATGATTTTGATTGTATTCATCATTTGCCACACTAAATAATTCTTTCCAAACATCTTTGACAAACTTAAGCTCCAAATAATTTAACGCAATATTTTTTCTTATTGCCAAACTTTTATATCTATTAATTCTACCTTCTCTTTGTTCAAAGTCTATTACATGAAATATACCGGTGGCAGGGAAGGCTCCGAAAAAGGGTACAATATTTTCCAGAGGTACTATATATAGTGTTGAGTTGTTATATCAGTCTCTGTATATGGTATGTATATTTTAAAAACATTAGTTTTTCGGAGGCTTCGCAGGCACCAACAAACTAACATAATTATTTATATTTCAATAAACTTTATTTATTAAAATCCACTCAAATTAAATGAATTTCTGATTGGAAAAGTAAATTTAACACCTTTCAATTGATTACTATATAAATTTTTGCAATTATCAATCGTATCTAAGTAATGAAATGCCAACACCAAATTCTTCTAACAAATATCTCCTAAAGCCATTAAAAACAAACTATTGTAACCCGATCTAGAATTGTATCAATTCGTTATATAATAAAAATATAATTATTAATTTCTTTTTTTATGATTTCTGTACTAATATGTTAGTTTGTTGGTGACTGGGAAGGCTCCGAAAAACTAAATAAAACTCTGATTTATTGAAACATTTAAAAATCGAAACTTAGTAATCCCAAGGGTTCAAAATTTTAAGTAATCATATTTTTCTAAAATAAACCTTTTTCGGCGGCTTCACTGGCACCGTTACGTTTTTTAGAGTTCGTTCAAAATTGAAACAACCATTGCCCATAAGAAAAAACCTGCTCCTGCACCATTCAAACCATACCAAAGTCCATTAATAATACCACTTTCTTTAAAACCAACAGGAAAGAAAACAATAAATCCTATCAAAAGAGAATATTTTAAAAAAGATAAATCTGATAAGTTAATCTTACCTTTTCTACGTATAACATATTTGATATCTCTAAATATTTCTCTTAGTATATATAAACCACCTATTAAAATAGGCATTATAAGTGCATATATCCAAAAACCAAAAAATACAACAATAAATATATAACTAATTGAAAAAGTATCATTTATAATCATTAATACTACAAAATATAACACAAATGCTAATCCAAATATAAAAGATAAAGTTATTACAATACCAAACAACTTATCATCTTTTATATTTTGTGTTTTATAGCTACTACCTGCATTTTTATTTCTTTCTGAATACAAACTATTATAAGCGGTACATTCTTTGTCATAAGAGTATCTTTTTAAAGGGCTTTTTAATATTTCGTATGCCTCATTTAGATTTTGCATTTTTTCTTTTGCATCTTTTAAGTTACTAATATCAGGATGATATAGTTTTGATTTTTCCCTATAACTTTTTTTTAATTTCAATAATAGAGGCTTTACTACTAATATCAAGTAACTTATAATAATCAATAAATTCTTTCATCTTACCCTCCATACTCATATTAAACTATACTTATATGAAATTCCACATTTACCATAGAATATATCAATTTATCTGTGCGGTGCAACATTAAAAGTATATCTATGCTATGTACCAAAAAACTAGCATAATCAATCATATTTCAATAAATTTTATGTATTTAAAGTGTCAAACTCAGGTTGTACTTATCTCTGATTGTTTATATGCACGTCAAGTAAGTCAGGGAGATTACTCTCCCATTCTCCCCTAAGAACCGTACGTTAAGATTTAGGCGCAGGGAAGGCACCGATACGTTCTTACCATGCTAAAACATTACTATGTTTTTTCTCGTTATTAACCAATCCTAAAGTTTCAAAAGGATTGAATTTACCTGCTTTCCTTGATATTCTATCCAAACAATTTATATCTAGTACAAACTCCTCAATTGATTTTTTATCTAATTCATCCATAAATAAATACCTCCATTACTTAAATATTTTCTCAATATCTGTTGCTGAGCGTCTTACAATATTTCATATCACTAAATGAACATCGGTACTATGCACCATTAGAATTTAACGATATTTTAAATCGCATATTATATATGCTTATTTATGATTTTGAATAAATATGTTTGTTTATTTAGCCTGACACCGTTAAAATTTCTATTTTGGATTTATTTTTATTTATTTTCTTCTTTAATTTTCAATTGATTTTTCAACTAAATTAGTGTATAATAAACGTATAACTAAGTTTATACGTGCTCGTTAGAGGTGAGAAGTTTTTCTTGCTATCCTAACGTTTGTACACTTAAAAGATATAAAATGGGTTCTAATAAGGTGTGTATTAAATACTCGCTGTAATTGGAGCTCTTTTTCATTTTTGATGTTTTAACCAATCATATATTCTGATAACTCGTTTTAAATTTGTTCTAAAACCTTTATCGTCATTATTTTTATCTAATGGATTTTCATTTTCATTAAAAACCTTTACTAAAAATTCATGTAATTCCTTAACCATAATATTTTCTACATTTAAAAGTGGTATTATTTTCAAACATTCCTTTGTTGAATATTTTTCGATCAATGAATTAATGGTACTATTATAATTATGATTAGTGCCTTTATCACGATTTTTTTTAATTGTATTACTTAATAAATCATCATAATTTTCTTTTTTACCAGTTTTAACCTTCTCTGGCACCTCACCTTCATAGTCGCTGAGATATTTATATATTGGTAAGCTGTTACTATTTCTAGCTAATAAAATAGGTAAAGTATCAACAACTATTCTTTCAATTTCAAACTCTCCATTATCTAATACAATATCTTCATATATTTCATCAGCAGATACACCTAAATATCCCTTTTGTCCAAATTCAGATAAAACTCCTACTCCTACAACCACTTCAACTTGATCTAATTTGTCATCATCTTCAAGACCTATAACTCTAATATTTCCTGTAGCTTTATTTGTTAAAACCAACTCATAAATATCATTTTTAAGTCTTCTTAACATATTCACATTATATTTACCTTTGTTTTCAACTAACGCCTGATAAAGAACACTAAAATCATTAAGCTTAATCCTAGTCATATCAATATATTTTTCGCCTTCAAAAGCTTTACTGTAAGTAGATATTTCTTCAGCAACGCTATTGTCCCATTCAATAAAAATAAGTCTCTTTTTTAGTTTTTCTAAATGTTCTTGTGACAAACATTTTATAATAGATTTTAAAATACTCTCAATATTTTTATCACTAATTGAATATCCTAAAAAAATAATTGGATGTTCTAAAAAAATTGTTAATAATTTAGCTGCTAAATAAGCATTTTTTTCAGTAAAATCAATATAATCTTTCTCATTAATTACTATTGTTTCTGGTTTAGAAGCGCATCCATGAATTTTATAAATTTCTGAAATGCCTTGTATTTGTGAAAAGATTAATTCTTCTTGACCAATATAAGTAGTAAAGTTATTAAAAGTATTTTCTAAAAACGTATCGTAATTAGTTGTTATAATTCCTGCAATTCCTTTATTACCTATTTCTCTAAAAATACTTAGTTCATCTTTATATTCATCATTTAATTCACAACTTTTAATATTCATATAATCTGCAATTTCCAATTTAAATGGGGATATATGATTATTTATATCTTCTCTGTGTTTTTCTCTACTAGATTTAAATTTAGTATCTTTATACCATTTTTGATTAAATTCATTTTCAATTAACTCAGCAATTTTAGGTAATTTTCCTTCCCTATTACCCATTTTCTCAACTTGTTGTAAAAAAACCTCATATGCAAATTCTTCTTCATTTGCCATCTTTGCAAATTTTTTAAGTAACCCTTCCCAATCCTCAAGATCTAAATATCGTCTTGATAATCCTGAGCCAACAAATAGAAATGGTAATGTTTCTGATTGTTTTAAAATACCCAATATTTTCTTTTTCATTTAGCCACCTCACACATCAAATTCAATTATTACAGTTATCAATTCAAAGTAGTACGTATATTAACCACTTAACCTATTATTTAGTTTATCAATTGCTTTAATAATATTCTTTACAACATCAAGTTTTCCATCAAATAAATTCATAACATTACCTTTTTTATTAAATGGATGTTCATTTAATACTCTTTTATCCAAACTTCCATTTTTAATAATATAATTAACAATCAATTTAACAAATTCCATTTGATTCATGTTCAAACTTTCATCAGATAAAAAATCTGAAAACACAGAATTTGCCGCCTTAGGATCAATTCCTACAATGCTACTAACTAATTTAAGCAACGGTTCATCTTTATACTCTTTTTTATAATCTTCTTTAGACCCTAATTTTTCCCATAACAATTTTTCAAAGTACTTAATATCTTGCTTACTAATATCCTTATTATTTCTTAATTTATACACTACAATATCATCTTGATGTTCTCTAAAATAGCTATTAACTTTTTTCTTATAGCTTTGCATATTATTAACGGAATATTCACCAGAATTTTCATTACATTCAATAATTTCATCTATAAAATTAGTATAATAAATTTCTCCAGATTTACTATCTAAAAATTTAATTAAATCTCTAAAAGCAACTCGTACAAGTTCATGATCAAATATATCTGCTTCGTCCCAATGTTCATTAGTCTGCACTTTATATATAAGTTCTTCCTGTAATTTAACTTTTTCAATACTACCTTTAAAGCTCAATTTTTCTGCTGTACTTACAACTTTATTTTTAGGTCTTGATGCAATTTTTCCTTTAATATCAGCATATTCAATAGTATACATCAAGTAATCGAATCGTTTTGCTAACTCATCATCATCAATTGCCGGTACAATAGAAGCTAGTTCTTCTTCTAATTCTCTAACATCTGAATCACTTAAGGCTTCAAAAGCATTTCTTTGATTATATTTATGAATATATTTAAGTTTCATTCGTGCATTGAATTTACTTTCATCAATTGACAATATTTCTTTGATAATACCCTCAATGAGTTCCTCTCTATGAGCAATATATTTCTCTGTTTGATAATCTAATTTCTGTAATTCTTGTATTATTAATATTTTTATATTAAATAAATTTTCAGTCAAAGATTTAATCATCTTGGCTTCTTTACCATTTTTATTTACTCTAAAAAATTCAAAATTGCCACAATAATCAAATATCTTAAAATTTTCTTTGTCAATACCTACACCATACAAATCTGGGCATAGCCTAGTACCTCTACCAATCATTTGCCAAAATTTAGTTTTTGATCGTATTTTCTTAAAAAACACTAAATTTACTATCTCAGGAATATCAATTCCTGTATCTAGCATATCTACTGATATTGCAATTTGTGGTGCTTTCCCTTTTATTTCAAAATCATCCATTGTACTTTCTACATAATTAATTCCAGTATATACAGGTTTTGCAAATTCTCCGTTGTATATTGGGTAAAGACTATTGAATCGCTTAACAATAAAATCTGCATGTTTTTTATTCTTCGCAAAAATAATAGTTTTACCAAGTTTATCTCCACCTTCTACTTTCAAACCATTTTCCATGAGATTTTGAACCACAGTATCAACCGTATTATCATTAAATAAAAACGAATTTAAAGCTTCACCGCTTATATCCTTCACATCATCATCAAACGTTTCCTCAAATTGATCTTTTTCATCTTCTGAAAGTTCATCATAATGAATACCTTGTTCCATAAACTTAAGTTTTGCTTCCATAGTATTATATGGTACTAAAAAACCATCTTTAATTGCTTCTCCAAGTTCATATGAATAAGTTGGTACATTATTTTCAAGTTCAAATATTGTATAAGTATTCTTATCAATATCATTTTTAGGTGTAGCTGTAAGTCCTAATAAAATAGAATCAAAATAATTAAATATCTCTTGATATTTTTTATAAATACTTCTATGACTCTCATCAATAATAATTAAATCAAAATGCCCACTAGTAAATAATTTTTCATTATTCTTATTTTTTACATCATCTATTGCATTCATCATTGTAGGATAAGTAGAAAATACCATTCTACTTTCAGGATTTTCTTTGCTATTTAGTAAATTACAAAGAGATAATTCTGGTAATAATGCTTTAAAATTTTTCTTTGCTTGCTTAACTAATGCAGTTCTATCAGCTAAAAATAATATATTCTTAACCCAGCCTCTATTAATTAATACATCCACAATAGAAATAGCTGTTCTAGTTTTTCCTGATCCAGTTGCCATAACAAGTAAAGACTTTCTATTACCTTTATCTAATGTATCACATACTGCATTTATTGCCATCTTTTGATAATATCTATCAGTAATATTATCATTAATTACTGGATCTATAAGATTGCTTTTATTAGTACGCTTAAATATAAGCCACTCTAATTCTTCTTTTGTATAAATACCAGAAACAATACGCTCTGGATAACTTCTATCATCCCATAAATTATATTCAAATCCATTAGTATAAAAAATTATTGGTCTTATTCCATGTTGCTTCTCTAAACAATCTGCATATCTTTGAGCTTGCACTTGTCCAACTCTAGGATTGACACTTGTTTTTTTTGCTTCAACAACAGCAAGAGGTTTTCCATTATTACCATATAAAACATAATCTATAAAACCAATACCAGATATATTAGGCATGCCAGTTACTTCAACTTCTTCTAAACAGTCTTTACCAATTATCCAGCCATTAAGCTCAAGCTCTAAATCAATATACATCTTCCTAGTCTTATATTCTGATATTTCATCAACTTTAAACTCTTTGTTTTTCTTATTATTTTTTCTTTTATCTGCATTTAATTTTCTTAAAGATTCATTTTCTTTTATAACTTCTTCAAGTTTACGATCTTTGGAACCTAATCGATCATAAAGATCTTTTAGTTCTTCTCTGGTTTTCTTTTCTTTTTCGTTATCCCCTAAAATACTTTCGTCAAATTTAATATCTTCATATTCATCTGAATAACAATAATCAATCCAAGATACAAATTCAAATAGATTATTTAGTGATAAAACTGCTTGTTCTCTTGATATAGGCGAAGAAGAATGAACAGCTTTATTCCCTAATTTTTGAATAAATATCATCATAGGAAATAATTTGCTATCAATTATACTCTTAAAATTATGATCATGAATCAAAGTTGCCAAATTATCTTGATATGGGGCTACTAAATCTTGGTCATAACTAAACACCCATTTAATTGCTAATTCTAAAGCTCTTCTAGCAAGAATAGTAGTACTAGCATAGGAAACAACCAAGCTTTTCTCTGCTTCAATACAAGCATATGTAAATTCTTTATACTTCTGTTCTTTTTTTAAAAAATCAAAATTATAACACATAAACTCCCCCACTTATTATCTATAGTTTCTCTAATACAGCTTTTTTTATAAAATTTTGGTTTTGAAATTTCGAACTGCAAGTTGTTTTAAGTACCGTTAGAGCAATATTTCTATCAAAGCCATGCATATCAACCATCTCTTGAATATTAGAATTCAAATCATTTATGTTTTGTTCTGCAAAATTTTTAATGCATCTCAAACATTTCATTACACAAAATACTCTTGCATTAATGAATCGAATAACATCTGTGTTTAATCCAGTGACTTCTGAACTTCAACCTTTAATTTGTATGTATATCTATATTCCGTAAGGCTTTTTAATTCTAAACAAATTTTAGATTACCATATAGCAACATTAGAGCATCTATGCACTTATTTATTTGTATTTTGTATATACTAGCCCAATCCTTTAAAGCTTTACTGCCATGAAACATGTTGTTTCGATACCTAAATACCACATACAAAAGTAATGTAACCTTTTCTTCAATAGTTATAAGAGATTTATCTTTCTTCAAAATTTCTTCTATAAATGTCGAATTATGTTTCACTTTACCTTTCAAATCTCTTAACTTACTCTGATCTTGATATCTATCATAAAAGTAAACAAACAAATTATTTAAACTCGGTATACTATCCTCTACTAGAGTTAATTCCTTTTGTGTTTTATCATTGCGAATAAGCTGTAGACCGAATCCTGTCTCACTGTATGATTCTTCAAAAATCGACCAAATCATCAAAAAATCGCTCCCCAATCTCATGTCTCCTTCATCTATATCAAAATCTATAGTATCTTTTATCCATTTTTTTACCAATGGCATTAAATCACCCGCTTTCTTAGTATTTGTCTATTAATACTTCCATTAATGTTACTGAAAATATTCTTGCATCAATGAATCAAATAACAACTGTGTTTCATCTAATGATTTTTGTACTTCAACTTTCAATTTGTCAACATGATTAACGATTCTAGAAAATTGATTTTGTAGATTAGCTGGTGGTAAAGGTACAGAAAATCCTCTAAAATCATTCATTGATACTCTTGGCATCTTAGCTCCTGCTACTTTCTCAGTTATCATAGTAACAAACTCATCTGATCTTAACATGTAAGCTAAGTATTCTCTATTTAATAATTTTTGATTAGGTTTCAGTGGAACTAATTCTGATGTAGCAAAACCTTTCCTTTCTGGGATAACAACTTTGTTTAAATATGGCCTTAATTTTGAGTATAAGACATTGGATGTATCAAATGCTCCTGTTGAATTACCAACTTCATCAACTTCAACAATATTGTAATCCAAAACTTTACCCGATTGAGCTTCGACCATATCTAAATTTAATAACCAGACTGAATCATCGAATGAGCCATTGTATTTTTGAGTTGGAGCAACTTCACCCATTGGAGCGACATCCCAGTTCATTGTATTAGATACTGGATATCCAAACAACTCGATAAATCGGGATTTGATGAGGAGATCTAACTCTTTCAATTCTTTTTCTTTAAGTTCAATAACTCGTTCAACTTTTCCAAGAACTGTTGCAATTTTTTGTTGCTTATTCAGTTCTGGAAATCTTATTTTAGATTCCTTCAACCACTTAAAATGCCTGTTATATCCTGTGTTTTCAATTTTTACATTCCTTAGAGCATAATATAGATATCTATAATCCACATTATTATCTTTACTCCTCAAAACCTTAACACCATCAGCACCCAAGAAAAATGGCTCATCTATGTATTTAATAACTCTAGTGTGATCACCAAATATTATAGCCGGAACATCATTAAATAAACCTTCTTCTTCATTTGAATACCCCACACATTGCTTTTGTCCTTGATCAATTACAGGATATTTGCCTTCTTCAAGATAATCTCCCTTTTTTATCTTCCGACCATGTTTTGTGCAGTCGATCATAATATCTATAAACTTATCCATAATCTCCCCTACAAATCTAATTTAGTAACATCTTAAGCTCTTGCTTCAAAGTTACAATCTCATTATCAATTTCATCTATTTTCTTCATAATTACATCTGGTGAATCATACTCAATTTTTTCATAAATTATTTCTTTATACTTATTAATAGAAAGATCATAAGCATTCTTTACAATTTCAGCTTTATCAACTAAAAAAGATTTTTCTGTTCTCTTTCTTGTTTTTTCGTTCTCTAAATTATGATATCTATTGATAATATCATCTATATCATTTGCATCTACTGGTTGCCTTTTATCATCAAGAGAGAAACCATCTGCCTTCATATCATAAAACCACACTTTATCTGTGCCACCTGCACCAGTTTTAGTGAATACCATAATAGCAGTAGATACTCCTGCATACGGTTTAAACACACCACTAGGCATAGAAATAATAGCATGTAGATGATGATTTTCTACAATTTCTTTTCTTATAGCTTTATGAGCTTTAGAGCTTCCAAATAATACACCATCCGGTACAATTGAAGCACACCTTCCACCTTTTTTTAAAGTCCTAAGGAAAAGTGCTAAAAATAAAAGTTCAGTCTTTTTTGTTTTAGTTACTTTAAGCAAATCAGCTGCTACACTATCATAGTCAAGTGATCCTTTAAAAGGAGGGTTTGCAAGTACTAAAGTGTATTTTTCAAAATCATTATTCTTCTCAGATAACGAATCTCTATATTCAATATTAGGACTATCAACACCATGAAGCATCATATTCATTGCTCCAATACGGAGCATTGTTCTGTCCATATCATTTCCATAAAACATATCATTATTATAATGGTCTTTTAATTCTTTAATCGAAAATAAATCTTCATTATTCTCCTTAAGATAATCACCTGCAGCAACTAAAAAACCTGCTGAACCTGCAGCTGGATCAACAATAATATCTGTAGGTGTCGGTTTCATTAATTCAACCATCATTTTAATAATATGTCTAGGAGTTCTAAATTGTCCATTTGTTCCTGCTGTTGCTACTTTTGATAATAAGTATTCATAAAGGTCACCACTAGTATCATCCTCACCATCATTTTTTAATGATAAATTATGAATATTTGTAATAATTTTTTCGAGCATTTGTGGAGTAGGAATCATAAATATTGCATCATCCATATACTTAGTAAAAGCAGATTGTTTTTTCGAGCTATTATTTTTAGTTTTATTTTTTTCTTCGTCTATTTTTTTTATAAAAGGAAAAACTTTTCTAGATACTAAATCATACATTTTATTAGCATCTAAATGCCTAAAGTTTTCCCACCTATATTCCTGTTGATCTTCATTAAAAACACTTTCTTCAATTTCAATACCTAAAATTTCTGCATTTTTTTCCAAAAAAATCTGCTTATCATCTAGTCCTTTAATAAATAAAAGATACGTAAACTGTTCAATAACAGATAATGGATTTGTTATCCCACCAGTCCAAAATATCTCCCAAATTTTATCAACATCACTTCTTAACTTCCCTGTAATCATTTTCAATTCTCCTTAAACGCTATCCATACCAACTACCATTATTCTTTTTTAACAAATCTCCGTGTAAAAACAGGTGAAATTTCACCATCTTCATACATTATTTTTATACTAAAATTATATTATTATCTGTTTATAATCATATCATAAACATTACAAGCATTACAATAAAACTAATAAATAAAACATCAATTTCCGCGGTAGATATTTTAAAAATTCTCAAACAAATACTTTGAATATTGGAATGGTTTTAAATTCTTTTCTTTTACATTTTTAATAGTAATATAAGCGATTTCACTAGCAGCTATTCATTCAGAAGATTTAATAAAAACAGATTAAATAATATCAATCCAATTTTTCATATGCAAAACATCTTTCATAAAATCATTTAAGCAAAACTACATTTAAGGGAAGAAATAAAATTAATCATTTTTATTGCACAAAAAAGATAACTTCATTTCTGAAATTATCTTTTCTGTTTTATTTCTTATTTTTTCTATTTCTTATTTTTTTCTTTTAGTTATTACTATCCAATTTTAGCAATTTCTTCTAAGAACTTTTCAATTGGTTGGTTTCCAACTAATTCGTATTTTTCGTTAATAACGATTTTTGGAACTCCACTTACATTGTATTTATTTGATAAATCATTGAAAGTTTGAGCTTCAATCATTTCACCAGTAATGTTTTCATTCATTAAAGCTAATTTATGAGCTTTAGAAACTGCTCCAGCACAATGTGGACAAGCTAATGTAACAAATACTTTAATATTTACTTTTTTGTCTATTGCTTTAATTTCATTTACCATAGCTTCTGGTAATTCTTCTCCAGCATCAGATACTTCTAATATACCAGTAACAAATGAATTAATTTCATGTCCTGCTGGAATACCATAGAATTTAACTCCATTATCTTTTTTGTTTGAATCTAATAATACAATAGCTGGTACTTTATCAACATTTAATTCTTCAGCTTTTTCACTATCATTGTTAATATCATAAACTTCTAATTTAATGTTTTCTGATAATGTTTCAACATCAGTCATATAAGACTTTGTATCTTCACAAGTTTCACAGTTGTTTTCACTTACAAATAACGCAATTGTTACCTCATTTTTCATATTTCCGAATACTTCTTTTAATTGACCTTTTACCTCTTCATTTAATAAACTCATTTTTTATTCCTCCTAATTTTTATTCAAATAATCTACTGCTGAAAGAGCTGCTTTTGCGCCTTCAGATGCTGCTATAATAATTTGCTTATAAGGAACGCTTGTTACGTCACCTACAGCATAAATACCCTCTACTGATGTTTCATTTTTTTCATTAATAACAATTTCCTTTTTATTATTTAACTCTAAAATATTTTCAACAAATTTTGAATTTGGAACGTATCCTATTTCAACAAATAATGCATTTGTTTTAAATTCAACTTCTTCATTTGTTTCTTTATTAAGTGCAATTACACTTGAAACTAATTTATCGCCTTTAACTTCTTTAATTTGGTGACCAATAAATATTTCAACATTTTCAATTGATTCAAGTTTATCTATTAGAACTTTATCAGCTCTTAAAACACTTCTTTGAACTAATTTAACTGAATTAGCAATCTTTGATAAATCAATAGCAGCTTCAACAGCTGAATTTCCTCCACCAGATACAATTACATCAAGACCTTCAAATAACGGTCCATCACATATCGCACAGTAAGTTACACCCTTACCATAAAATTCATCCTCACCTGGTACACCAATTTTTCTATTTAAACTTCCAGTAGCAACAATAACAGTTTTTGCTTTTACTATTTCACCACTATCTAATTTAATTTCTTTTACTTTGTCATTAGAAATCTCTAATACTTTCTTTTGGTCTAACATTGGAACATCATATGCTTCAACATGACTTTTAAATTGTTTAACAAGACCTTCACCTGATAAAGATTCAATTCCTAAATAATTCTCAACAGAACTAGTATCAGATACTTGCCCGCCTATACTTCCAGAAATTATTGCAACATCTATACCTTTACGCTTTGCATAAAGAGCTGATGATAAACCTCCTGGTCCTCCACCAATTACTATTAAATCATATATTTTTTCATAATCAAATTTCTTACTACTTCCAAAACCTAAGTCAAAATTTAAACCCATTTTCTCACTCCCTACTTAGAATCTTACAAACTCCTGATTCACTAATATTTCCAAACATTTTACCAATTTCTTTTAAAGAAAGCGTTGAATTTTTTCTACATATTTTTATTAATTCATTTCTTACTTTCTTATTTTTTAACATTTCTTCAAAACTTATATTTTTGTTTTTTAGAATCTCATTTAGTTTTTCATTACTTTGTTTAACACTTTTTAAACAATTACTTTTATCTACACATTCACAAAAATCATATTCATAAACAATATCATATATATCATCTTCATCATTAATAAACATTTGATATCTTTTTGCTTTATTATCTGCAATTACGCCTTTTAAAATAATCTCTGTATCAATTAGCTCAGCATTAAGCTTTTCTTCAAAATAAGCACAATAGCTACTAAAACAATCTTTTAAACCTTTTGAATCTAGATGAATGTTTTTGCTGAATTCCATAAGCATATCTGCTTTATCAATTATTTTACTAACAAATCTTTTTTCAAAGATCCTACCTTTTTGATTTCTAAATTTATTAACTTTCATTGTATAACTAACATTAATACTTTTCATAATTTTAGTAATGTCATTTCCATTATCAAATATTATTAATTTATAAAAATAATCTTGAAGGCAAAACGCATATATTTTGAAATTATATTTTTTTTTCATTTTTTTTAAAACTTCTAAAAAAATATTTTTTTCATCATCATCCTTAAAAAGATTGTTACCATTTCCTTCTTGATAAATGTAATATGTTGAAAAAACTGATTTTATCCTAGCTTCTCTCGGCATATTTTCCTCCTTTTTCAAGGTGTGTCCCTTTTAGGATAACCTTATTATACACCACTAAATATTTTTGTCAAGGTCTGTCACTTATTTTTTTTTATTTTTTTTTTATTTTTTTTCCAATATTTAAAAATGGTGCAATAAACATACCACTTGGTTACGTTATTGATTTTGTAAAAGGTATTTGTAAGCCTTTTGGCTTTCAAGTTGTTTATGGAGTAATTATTATTTCAGGTATCACTGCTATTATTTATAAAACATCAAAACCTAAGTTTATCGAAGAAAGTAGTTTCACTTCCATTCTGTTAAGTAATTGCTAATACATTAAATGTTGGAGATAAATTCTTATTATTTTACGCTATTTTAGCAATTGTAGGAATAATATCAACAATTATTATGGTTAGAATTCCACCATTATCAATATTTGATAATGGAACTTATAATAATCAAGAATATAAAACTGATGAATCTACACCAGAAAACATTAATAAATATAAACGGGCATTAAATCGTTCTGTACTTGAAGCACGTAACGGTGGAAGTTTTATGGTCATAGTAATTCCGTCATCTAAGTCTATTGATAAAATCAAATCAAATACATTTTTAATTGAATCTAAAGTAACTGGATATTTTTTAATAGTAGTATCCATATCTACTGTTGATCTAATATCATTACCAACTAATGCTGCAACTAACATTCCACCTTTTAATATAAAAATATTCTTATATTTAGACATAGAAATTATTTCTACTTCTAACTATATCGCTAATTGTTCTTTCTTTGTTATAAATAATAATTCGTCTTTCATAAACAGTTTTTGATTCTTCAATTCCTAATTCATAAAGCTCTTTTTTAATAAAATATACTTTTATATATACCGTTTTTTTAAGACTTGTTGCATTATAACCAGAAGGGAGTGTAACAACCCACTCAGTAGGATCTCTATCTGTTAAACCATGTAGAAATAATGCTGTTTCATGAGAAAAAACAACTCTACTACTTCTTGCTTGAATAATATATATTTCATCATTAAATGCATCTTGCGATGAATATACACCATGTGCTATCCTAACTAATTTCCCCTCTTTAACAAAATTTGACAAAAATTATCTTAGAATTCTAATTTCCACAGCATCTTTTGTTAAAATAATACCTTTTTTCATTATAATTAATTCATTCAATTTTTTATATGAAAAGAGCTTATAGACTGAAAAATTGTCATAAGCTCTTTTCTTATTTTTTATCCCTTATTTGCAGTATTCCTGCATTTTTAAACTTTTTAATTTTTCTTCAGTAACTTCTCCTTCTTTAGTTAAACCACGACAACTATAATATTTATCTCTTAATTCTTTAATTGGAACTTTTGAATTTTTATTTGTTATATCTTGTGGTACATCAGTTAATCTTTTAGGAAGTGTATCGTCAGTTGCTTTTAATCCTCTTCTTAAATTAATCATTCTATCAAGTGTATATCCTCTTTCACCAATTTCTCTAAATTTACCAAAATCCATTTTCATTCCAGTTAAGCTTTCAAGAGCTTTTATATGAGGAACATTAGGAAGATTAACATTTAATCCATCTTCATTTAATTTATTAACTTTTCTTAAAACAGCTGCTGTAACATTTTTAGTCATTAAGTTATTAGTAATTTTAGCAAACATTCCATCAGGATTTTTTATAATTTTTTCTGGAATCATTGTTTGTAAAGTAAAAAGGCATATTCCTGATGCTGAACAAACTTCCATAATATCTTGATTTAACATTGTAAGTTCAGCTTTTGAAACAGTTGAATAAGGATCCATTGACATATATAATGCTTCAAATAATATTACATATCCTGCACCAAGATGACAGCCTCCTCTATTTGAAACTGCATAGCCAAGTCCTTGTCCTACTGAACCTCTTGGTTCATATGCTGATAATTCCATTCCTTTTGAATGAATTGCAAATTCTTTTCCACCATATTTCTCAGAAAGAAATTTTACTCCATTTGCTAAATCATCACCAATTCCTTTTCTATTAGCAATGTCATTAAATATTTCTGATAAATTATCAGTTTTACCAAATTCAAGACCATTATCCCAAAGACCTTTTTCATTAAGTTCCATTGCAAATGCAATTGATCCAGCAAGACTAATAGTATCCATTCCGAGTTTATCAATTTGATAATTCCAATCAATAATTTTCTTTAAATCATTATTTTCAATATTTGCTCCTAAAAGTCCTAAAGTTTCTAATTCAGGTCCTTTTACTTTTTTACCATCTATTTCAACTTGTCTACCACATTGAATTGGACATGTAACACAACCTCTATTTTTAATTAAATATTTTTCTTCAAGTTTTTCACCAGAAATCATTTCAAAATCATCAAAATTTCCTTTTTGAAAATTTCTAGTTGCTAGCACATTTTTCTTTTGCATAAGTTTTAAAATTCCAGCTGTACCATATTTAGGAAGCATTTCACCTGTAAGATAACTATCTTTTAATTTATATATCCATTTTTTATAAAGTTCTTTTGTTTTATCTTTATTTTTAACATTAGTTTTAATGTTTCCTTTAGCTACAACTGCTTTAAGATTTTTAAATCCCATTACAGAACCAAGACCAGCTCTTCCAGCAGCTCTTTCTTGACTAAAAATACCTGCATATCTAACAAGATTCTCAGCAGCAGGGCCTATAACAATTTTTCCAGTTTTTTCAGGAAGTTTCTCTTGAACTTCTTCAGTATCAAGTCCCCATAAATCATCAGCACTATTAAAACTAACTTCATTTTCGTTTATTTCTATCCATATTTTCTCAGTTGATTTTCCAGTAATAATTAATGCATCATAACCTGCTTTTTTTAAATAAATTCCAAAATTCCCACCACAATTTGATGATGCTATTAATCCTGTGAGTGGAGAAAGTGAAGATATATTAAAGCGACTTGAAGAAGGAGCACCTGTATTTGTAAAAGGACCAGTTGAAACAACAATTATATTTTCACTTGAAAGAGGAACTGTATCATCTTTCAAATTATCAAGTATAATTTTCGAGGCCATGATTTTTCCGCCTAAATATAGTTCGCGTTCTCTATCAGTAAATGGATAATCAGATATTTCTCTATTAGTTAAATCAATTTTTAAAATTTTTCCTGCATAACCACCATATTTTGATTCCATTATTACTCCTATCTCATTAATTTCCTCACTATTGTTATACATTCATCAAGAGTCATTATTTTAGGTACTGGATATCCAGGATTACCCTCTTTTATTGCTGTTTTAGCAATTAAAATTACATCTTCCTCTTTTATTTCTTTAAAACCATCTGGTATATTCATATTTCTATTCATTTCCCATATTTTATTAATAAATTTCTTTGAAAGTTCTTCATTAGACTCATTTTCTGAACCAATATCAGTAATAACAGCTAATTTAGCAAGTCTATCGTAAATACTTGAACCAAAATACTCAAGCATATATGGTAAAATAATTGCATTTGCAAGTCCATGTGGAATTCCATATAATCCACCCAAAGTATGTGCAATTGCATGTACATATCCAACAAATGCTCTTGTAAATGCCACACCACCATAAAATGCAGCCATTCCCATTTCTTCTCTTAATTTGATATTTGAACCATCTTCATACACTTTCTCCAAACTATCAAATACAATTTTTACACATTTTTCTGCATTTTCATCTGTTTTCTTAGTTCTACTTTTACCAATATATGCTTCAACAGCATGTGTTAAAGCATCCATTCCAGTTGTTGAAGTAATATGTTTAGGTAAACCAAGCATTAAATTTGCATCTATAACAGCAACTTTTGGAACAACTTTAAAATCACATATTGCAAATTTTTCATGAATAGTAGGATCCACAATTACTGCAGCTACAGTAGTTTCAGAACCAGTTCCTGCAGTAGTTGGAACTAAATATAATGGTGCAGTTTTTTTCTTTAATTTAAAATTACCTCTCATTTGAGATACAGTTTTATTATTTGTAACTCTTGCAGCAACCACTTTTGCGCAATCCATTGATGAGCCTCCACCAAAACCAATTACACATGAACAATTATCTTTTTTATATAATTTTAATGCATCTTCAACATTTTGAATTGTTGGATTTGGATTAACACCATTAAATATTGAAAACTCAATATTCTGTTTTTTTAATTCATCAGTCAAAGAATTTAAAAGCCCTAAATCATAAAGAATTTTATCTGTAACAATCAATATATTATTACAATTTCTTTTTTTTATTTCACTAGGTAGTTTTATTACACTTCCCGCTCCAGTCAATAACTCTGGAATTGGATAGGTCATTAAATTCAATGCTGTGTTCAATACTCTCTGATAACCTCTGTAATAAATCTTCTTCATTTCCCAAATCATAGTTTCCCCCTATTTTTATAAACCGAATACATTCTATTTATAGTTTACTACTTTATTAATTTTAAGTCAACAAAATAGAATCAATTCTGTTTTTACTTTCCATTTTCATTCTTTTGGTGTATTATATAATCAAGAAAGGGGAATTTATGGATATTTTAAAAGAACAAAAAACAAAAAAAGGAATAAATACAGAAAAGAAAATATTTGAAGTAGCAATTAAATTAATTAATTTAAACGGTTATGAAAATATTACTATAAAAGATATATGCAAAGAAGCAAATATTGGTGTAGGAACTTTTTATCATCATTTTAAATCAAAACAGGAATTAATTATTGAATATGTCAAAATGGAAAGTAAAGAAATAATTGAATATAATAATTCATTAAATAATGATAAATCAACATATGATAATTTGATTTCACTTATTTCATATCAACTTGATTATTTTGATAAAAAAGGCAAAAAATTTGTTAATAATATATATATCGTTGCACTTTCTCAAGGATTAAGTGAAACTGGATTTTATAACTATTCTCTTTTTAAAATAATAAAAGAATATGTTAATCTATTATTACAAGAAAATATATTTATAAGAAATTACACAGTTGATTTCATTTCAAATTTAATAATTTCGCAAATATTTGGATTGAGCATTTTTTGGATATCAAGTGATGAAAAAAGTATGAAAGAAAAATATCTTAAAGATATTATTACAACAATTTCAATATTTAAAAAAGGTGACTCTTTATAAATTTGAGTCACCTTTTTGATTAAATTTTAAATTTACTTAAATCTTCATTTAATTGTTTTGCATGTTCTTTTAAAGTATTTGCTAAATTTCCAATCTCAGTTGCAATATCATTTTGTTGATCAATTGTAGCATTTACTTCTTCAGATGCTGTAGCAGTTTCTTCTGTAACAACTACCATATTCTCAATTTGTTTCAAGAAAAAAACCAACAATTGTATGTGAATTTCTAAAGGAGGTCCACCTTTTTTTACTTTATAGTTACAATAGACTCTTGATTAACAAAGCTACTTCCTTCGACTATAATTTCAGTATTTAACATTTCTTTATTTTCAATATAAGCATACTTTCCATCATAACCAATTATGTCAATTTTCAATCTTTTAACATTAAATCCATTTTCTGTTTTTTCGCCAACTGCATAAATGTAATTAACACCGTTAATTTCAGTTATAGCTTTTGTTGGAACAACAACACTATCCTTTAATACATCATATTTAATATTTACTTCTGCATACATATCTGGCTTTAATTCTAAATCATCATTGATTATCTCAATTTCTACAGGATATGAATTTCCTTGTTTTATTAATGAAACTGATTTAACTATTCCTTGAATTTCTTTATCAATAGAATTAATAAATACATTTGTTTTTTGCCCAATCTCAATCATATTTATATATTCTTCAGATACTCCAGCTTTAAATATTATAGGATTATTTTTAATAATTGTATATCCATTTTGACTTGTTGCAAACATATCATTTTCAATAGATTTGTTTACAATTATTCCATCAACTGGTGATTTCACTATCAAATTTTCTTCTTGATTCTCTAAATTATTATTTGAAGATTTAATTTGACTAAGTACATTATCATATTGTAACTTAGCTTGTTCATACTGTGACTTCGAACGATTTAAAGTACTACTTGAAATTGATTCAATTTCATATAACTTTTTATTATCTTCATATGCATCCTTTGCATCATCTAAATTAATTTTAACTTGATTTAAAGAAATTTCTAATTGAGTTAATTGAGTATTTTTGTTCTTATTAAAATCATCTTTATCTAATATAAAAAGTATATCATCTTTCTTAACACTATCACCTACTTCAAAATATGTTTCAATTACATTCCCTTGAGTAAGAGGAACCACATTATAAGTCGCTTCTGGTGATAATTTTCCAATTGCATAAGTTGTTAAATCAATATTTTTTGTAGAAATTTTTTCAGATGTAACTGAAATAATCTCAATTTCTTTTTCTATATTTTGAACTTCATTTTTCTTACATCCACTAATCATTACCGAACTAACAACTAGCATTAATACTATAGCTATAATTTTTTTATTCATTCATTTGCTCCTTAATCATTAAACATTCCTGTTTTTTTCTTAAATACACCTGTAATATTGTCACTAATTATATAAACATTTGGAATAACAAACAACGTAAGAACTGTTGATGCAAAAAGACCAAATATTATTACATATGCCATCTGTTCAAAAGTTGGATTTTTTAATGCAAGTGGCAATACTCCACCCATTGTTGTTAATGAAGTTGCTAAAACTGGCATAAATCTAGTTTTTACCGCTTCCGTAATAGCAACGTATTTATCTTTTCCACTCTTTCTTAAATAATTAGCAAAATCTATCAATACAATTGCATCATTTACTGCAATTCCTACAAGAGCAATTGCACCCATCATAGCATAAGTTCCTAATGGATTATTAGTAATTATTAACCCTGCAATAACACCAATAAACGCTAAAGGTACACTAACTAAAATTACTATAGGTTGTGATAACGAATTAAATTGAAGCGCTAAAACAATATAAACTAACATTAAAGCTATAACTAAACTTTTAATCATATCGCTAACCATATTACTTAAATTTTCCATTTCACCGCCATCATATCTTTTGATTCCTTCTGGCAAGTTAATTTCTTTTGTTTTTTCATTAAATTCTTCAATAATATTTTTAGTATTTGCTCCTTGATATGTTTGAGACTGAATATATACTACCCTATCTAACTCTTCATGATTTATCGATGAAACACCTTCTTCATAAGATATATTGCAAACATCTGTAAAATTAACAAGTTCACCTTTTTGATTTGTGAAATTTAGTTTTTCAAAATCTTTAATACTATTAATTCTTTCATTATTTACATATCCAACTATATCTATTTCATCGCTTTCACCTTTGTATACACCTAATTTTGTACCATTTAAACTGTTTCTTAAATCATTTGAAATACTATAAGTATTTAATCCTAAGTTTGCTGCTTTTTCTTTATTAATATTTATTCTAACTTGCCTTAGACCTGCAGATGCATCACTATATGGATCTCTAACACCATCAATATCCTCTAAAATATCTAAGTATATATTAGCATATTTCTTAAGCTCATCCATATTTTCACCACGAAGCCCTATTTTAATTGGATCTCCATTCATTCCTCGTTGTCTTTGTTCTGAAATTCTCGCTTTTGCGCCTGGTATGTTTTTAATATCCATTAACAGTTCATTAATAATTTCACTTGTTTTTTTATCTCTTAATTTTTCATCAACTAGTTCAACAGTTATTGAAGCTTCATTATCTGTTATACTTCCAATGTCTGTATTATATGATTCAATTTCATCATATTGAAATAATTTTTTTTCGAATTCATTAACAACTTCCTTTGTATCTTCAAGTAAATAACCTTTAGATGTTTCAATAGAAATTGTAAAATTATTTGCTTCTTCTTGAGGAAAAGTTTCTAAATCAATAAGTCCTAAAGGAATTGCACTTAAACTTATTAAAAACACTATAACACTCACTACTATAACTAAAGTTCTTTTTCCTTTACTTTTTACTATTTTATAAAGAAATTTTTCATATTTTCGTATAAAATTGTGCTCATCCAACTTTTCTGAACTTTTATCAAGATATATTTGTTTAAATAACATTAATCCAGAGAAAACTATTGCTATTATCCATGCAACCATTCCAAATTTACCATCAATTTCAAATGCATAAAGTGATAAAACAAATATTAAAACTACAGATCCATATTTTTTAACATTACTAAAAAAATCATTTTTCCTTTCACGTTTTGATATTTTATAATCTGATAAAAATCTACTTGATAAAACAGGTGTTATTGCCAAAGATACTACAAATGATGCCACTAACACAAAAATAATTGTTAATGGTAAATGCTTTATCATTTGTCCCATTGCACCTGATAACCTAGTCAACGGTATAAATGCTACTACTGTGGTTAAAGTTGCTGCTAACACAGCAGGAGCTACTTGATTAATACCTGCTTTAGCAGCTTCTAATTTACTTAACCCTGCATCTCGTAATCTATCAATATTTTCCATTACTACTATTGCATTATCTACAAGCATACCAAGAGCAATAATAAAACCCATTAATGTAAGTTCGTTAAATGTTAATCCATAAAAATGCATTATAATAATACTAATTAATAATGATAACGGAATTACAGTAGCCACAATTAATGATTCTCTAAAACCAATAAATAAAAATAATACTACTATTACTACTAATAATCCACTAAATGCATTGTCTACTACTCCATTTAGATCCTCTTCTACTTGAACAGCATCATCTTGAGTAATATAAAACATCATATCATTTGGATAAAGTACGCCTTTTCCATCTTCAATAGTTTCTTTTACTTCATTACAAATTCCTACAGTATCAGTTCCACCATCTCTAAAAACTGATAAATAAACTGCTGGATTTGATTGATCATCTTTCCCTTTAACTTTTACATAAAGAGTTGAATAACTATCAACATCAGCATATGAATTTGATACTTTTGCAACATCTTTTAATTTTACAGTAGTATTTCCTTTTGACATTATTACTAAATTTTTTAATTCTTCAATTGATTCAAATTCTTCATTAATTCTAATTGAATAATTCTCATCATTTAACGATTTAGTTCCGGCAGGAAGGTTAATATTAGTTGTATCTATTGAGTTTTTTATACTACTTAAATTAAGTCCGTAATTACTTATTTTTTCATAGTCGAATTCAACTCTTATTTCTCTATCATATCCACCTACTAAATCAACTTTTGTTATACCATTCATTCCTTCTAATTTTTCTTTATAATCTTCACCAATATTTTTAAGAGTTGCCATATCATAATCTCCAGTAATAGCAAATCTAAAAACAGGAATTTCAGAAGTTGTAAATTCAATTATTTCCGGATCAGTTACACTATCTGGAAATCGTAATTTTGAAGTTTCAGCACGAAATGTTCTTAACATATCTTCAGCATTTTTATCAAAATCATATTGTACTATTACTTGTCCAAGACCTTCTTTTGAAGTGGAAGTAATTTTATTAACTCCATCAATACTATTGAGTGCTTTTTCAATAGGATCAACAATTATTTTTTCAACATCCTCACTCGATGCTCCAGGATAAACTGAATATATTACTGCAGCATTAAATGATGCATCTGGAAACGACTCTCTTGGTAACTGTTGATAAAATATTCCCCCTACAATTAATATTGCAATTACGACTAAATATGCTACTCTGTATCTTTCAATAAAAACATTTGAGAATTTACCTAATAAATTCTTCTTTTCTTTTAATTCTGGTATTTCATTCATATACGCCTCACTTTCTCTAATATCTATATAATAAACTTTCAATATTAATAATCATCAAACTATTTATTAAGTTTTTATAAAATTATCTGCAAAAAAAAATGCCCTAATAGGGCAAAATTTTTAAAGTTTAAATGTATTAACAATTTCTTCTAAATTTTTAGATAACTCACTAAATTTCGACATTTCATCATCCATTTGTTCAATAGCTTCTTTTTCATCAATTACAGATGCAGTAACTTCTTGAATTTTTGCTGCAAGACTTTCAATTATTTCAACAATATCTGACACTGCTTTTTGGCCTTCTTTGGAAGTTCCTAAAACTCCTACAACACCTTCAGCAAATTCTTCAACATTATCAATACTTGTAGTCATTGAATCAGTAATCTTATCAAAAGATATATTTGTTTCATCAACTAAGTTTTTACCTTTCTTAACATCATCAGTTACAATATTAATTGAACTTACTGTTTTTTCAATATTTGTTTTAAAATAATTAATTATTTCAGCAATTTGTGATGCGGCTTCTAAAGTTTCAGCAGCTAATTTTTTAACTTCATCTGCAACTACTGCAAATCCTTTTCCATGTTCTCCAGCTCTAGCCGCTTCAATAGAAGCATTTAATGCTAATAAATTCGTTTGATCTGAAATATCTGAAATTTGTCCAATAATTTGAGATATTTCATTTGAGCTTTGATTAAGTTTTTGAATATTCTCACTTGTATCTACTGCATTTTTAGAAATCAAATCCATTTGATAACTTACATCTTTTAATTTACCGGCTCCTTCATTTGCAACATCTGCAGCTAATGCTATTAATTTCTTTAATCCATCGGTATTTGAAGACATTTCATTAACTGAATAAGCAACAGAATCGACAATTTCACCTGTTTTCTTCACATAAGAAACTTGTTCCTCAACTTCTTTTGACATATTTTCAATAACATCAGCTAATTCAGTTGTAGTATTTAAATTATTTCCAGATAATTCTGAAACAATTACCACTGATTCATCAAGAACCTTTGTAGCATCTTTTGTTTCACCAATAACCAATCTTAATTTATCTATCATATTGTCAAATGAATTAGAAAGTTCACCAATTTCATCTTTACGTTTTGTGTTAAACTTACTTGTCAAATCACCATCAGCAACTTTTTGAGTTCCATCAACTAAACCTTTTAAAGGTTTAATAAGTGAAGAAACTATTAAGAATACAAATATCATTAATAGAAATATTCCAGCAACACCAATTAATATTGCATTTCGTTTTATAGCAGATAAATTATCAACAATTGATTTCCTTGATACAATATTTTTAATATATCCAATTACATTGCCATTAAAATCTTTTACTGGAATTATAATTACAGTACTTAATTGATCTGCTGTTTTTAATGAAAAGTATTTGCCTTCAGCAATTTTTGCTAATGAATTATTTTCAATATAATAATCATCATTTTCCAAAGTTGCTCCTAATAATCCTTTAGTTTCAGCATAATTTTCCTTAGTTTGATCTAAAGTATAGAGAAAAAATTCGCCATCAAGAGACTCTTTTAAATCATTCAAGAATACTGTTGAAAATTTCCTTCCATATTCTACAGTACCAATATGTTTTCCATTATAGCTCATTGGAGCAACAACTCTTAATCCGTATCCTGCAACACCCTCTTCAAGACCCATAATTGTTTCTTTTTTAGAATTTGCTTCATTTACTGTAAATCTAAAACTTTTTAAGCTATCTCCAAATTTTTCGAGTTTATGCAATCTTAAAAAAGAATCTGAATTTGGT
>Ga0256842_1000282_pt1 | contig 44346 bp, 36 predicted proteins | sample 4559240metaG_FD_185973 | JGI IMG/M metagenome (GOLD analysis project Ga0256842, IMG submission 185973) | Hydrothermal vent microbial communities from Guaymas Basin, Mexico - 4559-240 | ecosystem: Environmental > Aquatic > Marine > Hydrothermal vents | place: Mexico: Guaymas Basin | collected... | reverse complement strand
ATATAGAGAAATTTGAAGTTATTATCTACTACGGTTTATTTACTAGTGGGGACTAGTATTAGCCTATTCAAACTATCTTCGCTTATTAAACCTAGCAATAGGTTCTTTTAGCCCTGAGAAGGCGACAATTTTTTTGTTAATTCAAATTATTTTATAAAATAAAAAATAATTTGGGTTACAATCAACACAAGTTTCACAATTAATATAAAAAGTTCCACTGCTCATGCTCCAATGACTGAACTCCTCGAATCTAATAAAAGATTCTACACACCACATCCGATGTTAAGTCAAAGAAAAACAAAAAAGTTATTGCATCTATATGAGTTGAAATTATATCGTAATTTTTTGATTCAACATCGCCATAGATTCTGAATTATATTTTAGTTATTTCACAGTTTCGAAAGAGGTGAAAGAGTGAGAGCAAAAAATCAACTATCGATGGGAATAAACCTCTTTTCTATGTCTTACTCTTATTATTTCAATAATAAGTTTTTCATCTTCTATAAAATATATAACTCTGTAATCACCAACTCTGATTCTAAAGTTATGTTGTGTACCTAAAATTTTCTTATGATTTAAAGGATGAGGGTTTGAAGATAAGTTTTCTATCGCTTTTAAGATTTTTGGAATCTTTTGTTTGTCAATTTTTCTTAGTTCCTTTTTTGCTGATGCTTTCCACTCAATACTATAAAATAGCATCTGCTTTTAACTCTTCTAAAAAATCAGCATGAGAAGTTTTTTCTTCATCTTTTCTATCTGCTATTACAGCTAAGTCTTCTATATCTTCCACAATATTTTCAAACTCTTGCATCGATATAATAACTGAAACTTTTTTACCATTATCATCAGTAATATACTGTGGATGAACATTCATAGGCATTGTCATAAAATTCCTTTAGATTGATATTTATAAATTATAACATAACTTCTTTTCTAATCTAAAACTTCTTGAAAGAATATCAAAAAAATATTATCTCCAAGCATCTTAGTATTTAAAAAAGATTCTACACACCACATCCGATGTTAAGTCAAAGAAAAATAAAAAAGTTATGCTAAACTTCTATCTATGAAACATAATAAACTATTAAAAAAATTTCGTGAATTTTACTTTAGAAATTATCCAAACGATATGGAACTTCAAATAGAATATTTTTCTGTTTTTGGTGGTCTTGATGTTGATGTAGATACATCTCATAATCTAACAGAACAATTTAAAAAAATTATTTTAGAAAATTTTAAACAACTTCAAACTATGATAAATGAGATAACTTTAAACTCTAAAGAGAACAAAAGATTACTTCGTGCATTAGCTATTGGAGATAGAAGAATCTTTTCTGCTTTTAATAGAGCTGGTTTTAACAATGGTAATGGTGGCGAAATTATCCAAAATTTAACTAAACTTGGAATCATTCAGATAGAAAAATCAAGAGAACAACACCCTAGAAAAAACTCACCAAATGAAAAACTAAAAAGAGCAGATTCAAGACATAGAATCTCACATAAAGTTCTCTTTAGTGACCCTTTTGTAAGATTTTGGTTTTACTTTATAATGCCACATAGAGAAGAGATTGCTAATGGTGATTTTAAAAATGTCATAAAAGATTTTGAAGAAAAAAGACATAGCTATACAAGTTTAGTTTTTGAAGAGTTATCGGAGATTTTAGTAAATTACTATATTAGAGATTCAAACATTATTAGTTCTGGAAGTTATTGGGATGCTAATATTGAGATAGATATTTTAACTATTACTGATAAAAATGAGATATTTATTGCAGAATGTAAATGGAAAAATCATAAAATCAATAAAAGTGAATTACATAAGATAGAAGATAAATGTAATAAACTAAAAATTGAGCCTACTCAAATCATACTTTTTTCTAAAAGAGGATTTTCTAAAGAGTTAAAAAGTATAGAGAGTAAAAAACTAGCACTATACTCTTGTCCAGATTTTAAAATATTGCTTAAGTAAACAGCCTAACTAACAGTTCTAAGTGCTGAATAAGCCTCTTGTAAAAGCTGAAATTTTTGTGTATAGTGCTTAATCATATGTGGACTTTCTTGAAAAACCTTATCTGGATGGTAAGCTTTTGTAAGCTTTTTATAATTGTTTTTTATATCTTTTTGAGAAGCACCAAGAGGACATTCTAAGATAGTATAAAAATCTAAGTTTTCTATCTCCTCTTCACATTTACATAGATCACCAAAACTAAAATTTGCAAAATCAGAATAAAGTTTACTCATAAATTTTCTATCATAATTGTATTTAACTATATAATGTAAGATGTTATGTTTGTTTAATGCTCTTTCCAATCTTGCTTTTGCTTTATAGTCTGTTACATCTATAACTAAAGATGTATCTGTCCCTTTCTCTACATAAACTTCTAACTGTGAACGGAAATAATTAATAACCCAAGAGTTAGGCTTATCTAATGAGATTAAAACTATATTTTTATTGTAAGCATATAGATTCACATCTACAGTTTCAGGCTCTTCCAATTTTTCCAATTCTATTTTTATAGGTTGAGAACCATATTTTAACATAGACCTTAAGAAAAATTCATGTGGGAACTCATGCTTAGAAGCATGGTAAGCACTTAGTTGATGTAAGAACTCCTCTCTAATCTCTGTTAGTGTTTCATTTCTAAAAACTAACACAGCTTTTGGTAAGAAAAGCATACCTCTAGCATGATGATTTAAAAAATCCTTCATCCATCTAGTGTTTAAGGTTTTAAATCCTGTTGTGATAAGAATAAGATTATTGCGTAAAACAATTTCCATTGATCATACCTGTTTTGGATAAGTTTATTGTCTACTAGCAATTTTAGTTCCACTTATTTATTCCTCATTTGAGTTTATTTATAGGTATTTTGAGTATAATTACATTAATAATTTAACAAGGATTCTATTTTGCTCGAAAATATGAATGAAAAATGTGCAGTTGTAGGAATATTTGGTCATAAAGAAGCTTCTAAGTTGGCTTATTTTTCTCTTCATGCACTTCAACATCGTGGTCAAGAAGCAGCAGGTATAAGTTCTTCTGATGGTGAAAAACTTCATACGATTAAAAATCGTGGTTTAGTTATGAGTGTTTTTAATGAAAAAAGACTTGAAACTTTAAGTGGTAATAGTGCTATTGGTCATACTAGATACTCAACAGCAGGTGATGATTCTATACTAGATGCTCAACCCGTATTTGCTAGATATGATCTAGGTGAGATGGCTATCGTTCATAACGGTAACCTAACTAATGCTGAAGAAGTTAGAGCAAAGCTTATCGAAAAAGGTGCGATTTTTCAAACTTTTATGGATACGGAAAATTTAATTCACCTTATAGCAAAAAGTGAAAAAGCTAAACTTCTTGATAGAATTATAGATGCCGTTGAGAAAATAGAGGGTGCTTTTTCTCTTGTATTTTTAAGTAGAACAAAAATGTTTGCTATGAGAGATAGACATGGTTTTAGACCATTAAGTCTTGGTCGTCTTCCAACTGGTGGTTATATTGTAGCAAGTGAAACTTGTGCATTTGATCTAGTTGGTGCTGAGTTCATTCGTGATGTTGAACCAGGGGAACTTTTAATCTTTGAAGAGGGAAAAGCTCCTCAAAGTATAAAAGTTTTTGAGGCAACTCCAAAACATTGTATCTTTGAGTATGTTTATTTTGCTCGTCCAGATTCACAAGTATTTGGTCAGTCAGTTTACCAAACAAGAAAAGAGATGGGTAGAGAGTTAGCTAAAATCAACCCTGTTGAAGCAGATATTGTTATACCTGTTCCAGATGGTGGTGTTCCATCAGCTATCGGTTATGCTCAAGAGAGTGGAATCCCTTATGAGATGGGAATTATGCGAAACCATTATATTGGTCGTACTTTTATTGAACCAACTCAAGAGATGAGAGATTTAAAAGTAAAAATGAAACTTTCACCTATGACTGAGATCATCAAAGGTAAAAGAGTTGTTGTTGTTGATGATTCTATCGTTCGTGGTACAACTTCAAGAAGAATTATAAGAATGTTAAAACAAGCTGGTGCAAAAGAGGTTCATATGAGAGTATCATCTCCACCAACAACTGACCCTTGTTTTTACGGTGTAGATACTCCAGATAAAGAGAATCTTATAGCTGCAAATATGTCAAATCAAGAGATTTGTGACTATATAGAAGCTGATTCATTAGCTTACCTTGATGAAGCATCTTTACTTCGTAGTGTAAATGCAACAGATGATAGTTACTGTACTGCTTGTTTTACAGGTAAGTATATTATTTAATGAAACAGATTTACACTTATGGCAACTACTTAAAAAATAAGTTTGGTTGTAAAGTTTACAAAGTTGGTATCAATATATCTGGGTTTACTTGTCCAAATATTGATGGAACTGTCGCAAAAGGTGGTTGTACCTTTTGTGAGAACGATTCTTTCTCTGCTAGTACAAATGAGATAAAAGATTTAAAAGGTTTCCATCTTAACCTTGATTCTACACACAACCCTTTCCTAGAGAGACAACTAGAACAACTAGAGTTACAATTTAAAGATATAAGTAAAATGCAATCTGAAAAATATGGTGCTAAAAAGTTTTTAGTGTATTTTCAATCATTTACAAATACTTATGCCCCTTTTGAGACACTAAAAGCACTTTATGACAAAGCTTTATCATTTGATAATGTCGTAGGTTTAAGTATAGGTACTCGTTCAGATTCTATAACAGATGAAACATTAGAGTATCTAGCTAAACTAAACAAAGATAAAGAGATATGGATAGAGTTTGGAATCCAATCAGTCTATGATGAAACACTAGATAAAATTAACCGTGGACATAGTAGTGATAATGTCAAAGAGTGGATTTTAAAATCTAAAGATATAGGCTTAAATGTATGTGGTCATCTTATATTTGGTCTACCAGATGAGACTAAAGAAATGATGATGGAAACATCTAAACAAGCTTATAGTTGGGGTATAGATTCTGTAAAATACCATCCACTTTATGTTGTAAAAAGAACAGCTTTAGGTAATGACTTTGTTAGTGGTAAATTTGTACCAATAAGTGAAGATGATTACCTTGATGTTCTTGTTAAATCTATAGCTATGAAACCAACCGATGTTTCAGTTCAAAGGGTTACTGCTGGAATCGATGATGATTCTTTACTAGCACCAGATTGGTGTAGAGATAAGAATCATCAAATCAAACATATAAACAAAGCCCTAAAACCTTTAGGACTTAAATACTAAAAAAGATACTAAGTATCTTTTTTAGATGAAAACTTATTGTAGTATTTTAATACTAACATTTTAATCATATCATTAAACACAAACCATACTGTTGCATAACCCCAAATAAATAATGTCCACTGCCATGTTATAGGTGTTATGATACCAAAACCGTAAAGACCTATAAGTGTTCCACCAACTACTGTTACAAGTGAAGCTGATACTAATGGCCATGATGGATATGGTTTTTTGAAGAACCAATCTGAGATTCTTGAGTTGAAAATTGTATAATGCCCTGCTACTGTTAATTTTACAAAAAATAGTGTTTGCACAAAACTTAAAAATGATTTATCATCTTTCATATCTATCCACGATGGAACATCTGGTAAAAACATAGTAGTGTCTGGATGATATTTTAAGTAAATCATAACTATATAAAAGATTGTAAATGAGCTTAAAACACCAGCTATACCTAACCAAGAAGATAAGATAAATACTATCTTCATATCCCATTTTACAGGTTTTTCTTGTACTTTTGTATTATCATAAGCGATCGCCATAATTGGGATATCATTAAGTAAGGCCAACATTATAATTATAATAGCCGTGATAGGATAAAAATCAAAAACCACAATAGCCAAAGTCATAAATATAAGGATTCTAATAGTCTCTGCAATTCTATAAATAACATAACTCTTCATTCGCTCAAACACAATTCTTGATTGTTCTACAGCATCTACGATAACACCAAGACCCGGAGACATTAACACTATATCTGCTGCTGCACGAGCTGCATCAGTTGCACCACTTACTGCGATACCACAATCTGCTTTTTTAAGTGCTGGTGCATCATTTACACCATCACCTGTCATACCAACTATGTGATCTGCTTTTTGAAGTTTATCTACTATATAGTATTTATCTTCTGGGAATACTTGTGCAAATCCATCAGCACTCTCTATAATTTTAATAATATCAGATTCGTGTTTTTTAACACTACCAGCTTCTAAAGGTTTGTTATTTAACTCATTTTGAACCTCTTGAATCACTTTTTTTACAGATTTTGTAAGTTCAGCTTCTGATATATCTGTTTTTATAGTTTTTATGATTGATTTTGAAAGTATTTTTGAAAGATAAAGATACTCTTTTGTACTTTGCCCTTTTAACTCTTTTATATCTGCAATATTATCACCGATTTTTAAAAGGTTAGATATATATTTTGCAACAGCTGTATTATCACCTGTAATCATTTTTACAGATATACCTTTTGCTTTTGCTTCAGCTATAGCTTTTTTAGAATCTTCACGAGGTGGGTCAAATAGTGGTATAAGACCTACAAAAGTATAACTATTTTCAGATATATTTTTATAAGCAACACCTAAAGTTCTAAAACCTTTCTCAGCATACTCTTCAATTCTTCTATAGCTTTCATCTTTATCAAATTTATCAACATCACATAACTCTATAATTATTTGTGGTGCACCTTTTGTATAAACAAAATTATCTTTAAAGATTCCTTCTGTTTTTTTATGTATAGGATCAAAAGATATAAATTTAGTCATCTTCTTTTTAGCAAATTCTATCTCTAAACCATATTTTCTAAGATAAGTAAATATAGGTTTTTCTATAGGGTCATCATTCTCTTTTTTACTCGCATATGCTGCAAATAACATAAGTTCATTTTTACTAAAACCTTTTACAAGGTAAGGATCAGCTAAACTCATTATATTTTGAGTTAATGTACCTGTTTTATCTGAACATAGTATATCCATACCAGCTGCTTCTTCTATAGCTGAAAGTTTAGTAACAATAGCCTCTTTAGTAGCTAAAACTTTTGCACCAAGTGCCATCGTTACAGTTAAAACTGCTGGCATAGCAACAGGTATAGCAGATATAGTTAAGATTAAAGAAAAAATCAATAAATCTAAAATCGGTTCATTATTTTTTACTCCATGCCATATGATAATCATAATGAGTAAAGCAGTCATAGCTATAAGGAAATTACCAACCTTTATAACCATAGTTTGAAAATGACCTTTCTCCTCTTTTTGTGCTTTAACAACAAGACCAACAGTTTTACCAAAGTAGGTATTTAATCCAGTAGCACTAACACGACCTACCATCTCACCCTGTTTTATAATCGCATTGGCATAAAGTGTTTCACCTTTTTGTTTATTAACGGGGAGTGATTCTCCAGTTAAAGCAGCCTGATCCACTTGTAAAAAATCACCACCACTAAGTAAAATACAATCAGCTGGAACAACATCACCAATTTTGATTTTTATAATATCATCTGGAACAATCTCTTTTGCATCAATACTACTCCATTCACCATCTCTTAAAACCAATGCTTTTCTAGCTAATTTCTTCTTAAGTACAGATATAGCACTCAATGCCTTTGATTCTTGATAAAAATCAACAAAAGCATTAACCAATAACATAAATAATATAATTGCAAAATCTTCCCATCTTCTAGCGATAGCTGAAAGTATTACAGCAACCTCTATCATCCATGGAATCGGACCCCAAAACCGTTTAAATAGTCTACTAAACCAACTATCTTCTTTCTCATTTATCTCGTTTTTACCATATTTGTAAATTCTTTCTTGAATTTCATCTTTAGTTAAACCTTGTAATGAATCTAAATCATTATCTTCCATAGAGTAAACCTTTTTTTATCTTAAAATAATTATACACTTATAAGATAAAAGTAGTGATTTTTTTTATAAATATTCCTAAGCATTAATCTTTTTAAGAGTATAATCCACGATAAAGAGTTTAAAAGGATTATTTAATGATAAAAGTTCAATCATATGGAGCAACTCAAGAGGTTACTGGTTCTTGCCATATTGTTGAGATAGATGATAAAAAAATTATGATAGATTGTGGTATGTTTCAGGGTGAAGAGGAGGAACAAAATAGTAAAAAATTTGAATTTAATCCTGCTGACATAGATTACATCTTAATAACTCATGCTCATTTAGATCACATTGGTAGAATCCCAAAACTGGTTAAAGAGGGTTTTAATGGAAAGATTTATGCTACAACTCCAACTATGGAGTTAGCATATATTATTTTAATGGATAGTGCTAAGATAATGAATGAAGATTTTAACACTAAAAAAAGGAAAGCTGTTCGCCAAGCTAAAGAGAAGTTGATTAAAAAACCTCTTTATGGACCTTTAGATGTTGAAAAAACTTTTAACCAAACTAAATGGGTAAATCCAAAATATGATGAATATTATGATCTTTGTGAAGGGATTAGCTTCTCTTATAAAAATGCTGGTCATATACTAGGTTCAGCATTTATAGAGCTTTCATATATGGATAATGGTAAATCTAAAACAATAGTTTTTTCTGGAGATATAGGAAATAGTAACAGACTTGTTTTACCAGATCTTCAAAAATGTAAAAGAGCGAATACCCTTTATATTGAATCAACTTATGGAGATAGAGAACACCAATCTATAAAATCAACAATAAAAGAGTTTAAAAAAGTTATAACAGAAACTTTAAATAGAAAAGGTAATGTACTTATACCATCTTTTGCTATTGAAAGAACACAAGAGATACTTTGTATACTTAGAGAGATGCACAACAAAGGTGAACTTCCTAAGTGTAAAATCTTTTTAGATAGCCCTATGGCAACAAGAGCAACTGATGTTTATAGAAAATATAATGATAAACTAAGCACTAAATGTCAGCATAATGTAGAGGAAGATGGCACAGTTTTTAACTTCAATTCTCTTGTATATACTCAAACACCATCACTTTCAAAAGCTATAAATGAGGTAAAAAGTAGAGCTATTATCATAGCTGGTAGTGGTATGTGTAATGGTGGTAGAATCACTCACCACTTTAAACATAGAATCTGGAATCCAAAAAATGCTGTTTTATTTGTTGGTTATCAAGCAACTGGTACTTTAGGTCGTGAGATTGTTGAGGGTGCAGAATGGGTAAATCTTTATGGTGAAGATATTGTTGTAAAAGCTTCTATACACACTATAAATGGTTTCTCTGCTCACGCAGATCAAAAAGTTATGTTAAAATGGATCTCTAAAATTAAAAAACTTGAAAATATATTTTTAATACATGGTGAAATTGAAAGTCAAAAAAACTTCAAAAATGCTATCAAAGAGAAGCTAGATATGGATGCTCACATTGTTAAATATAAAGAAAAAATAGTTTTAAAATAAATAAAAGGTATATTATGGATAATGTAAGAAAAGAGTTAGAATCAAGAAGAGGCGAGATAGGTACTGCTTTAGAGTTACTTTTTAAAGCAAATATGAAGATTACAGACTGGGACATTCCAGAAGCAGATGATAAAGAAGCAGCTAAAATGTTACTAGATATGATGCAAACAAAACTTGATTCAATAAAAGCAGATGTAGAATCTGGAAAATACGACAACTACTAAAAAAGGATAAAAAATGAGTTCACACAAACATCATATAGAAAAAATTAAAAATGCGATAAAAGTTGCTCCACTAAGTGAAGCTGAAAAAAGTGATAGTATGAAAATGTTAGAAGAATGGGTTTTAGAAGATAAAGCTTTTGGTACACTAAAAAATGAACTTTTAGATATTAGTATCTACTTTGAAACACTATTTGGTGAGTTAGGTCTTAAATAAATATAAAAGAGGGAGATAGATATGAAAAAGCAAGTTACTATAGATGCGAATGAAGCTGTTGCAAGAGTAGCACACAAAATTAATGAAGTTATAGCAATTTACCCTATAACCCCATCTAGCCCTATGGCTGAATTGAGTGATGTTTACTCTATGAAAGGTGAAAAAAATATATTTGGTTCTTTACCTGATATTATGGAGATGCAAAGTGAAGGTGGTGCTAGTGGTGCTGTTCATGGTGCTTTACAAAATGGTGCATTAACTACAACATTTACAGCTTCACAGGGTCTTTTACTTATGATTCCAAATATGTATAAGATAGCAGGTGAACTAACACCTACTGTTTTTCATGTAGCAGCTCGTTCTATCGCAGCACAAGCATTATCTATATTTGGCGATCATAGCGATGTTATGTCTGTTCGTCAAACTGGTTTCGCTCTTTTAGCTTCTGTTAATGTTCAAGAAGCACACGATTTTGCACTTATATCTCAATCAGCCTCTTTAGAATCAAGAGTTCCATTTTTACACTTTTTTGATGGTTTTAGAACCTCTCACGAAGTTAGTAAAATAGAGCTTATAGATAAAACTATAATGAAAGAGATGATAGATGAAGATTTAGTTCATGCTCATAGAGATCGTGCTTTATCTTCAGATAAACCTTTTATAAGGGGAACTTCTCAAAATCCAGATGTTTACTTTCAAGGTAGAGAGAGTGTAAACATCTACTATGAAAAACTACCAGATATACTACAAAATGCGATGGATAAATTTGCTAAATTAACTGGTAGAGATTATAAACTGTTTGATTATTATGGTGCTAAAGATGCTACAAAAATCATCATACTTATGGCTTCTAGTTGTGATAGTGTTGAGGAAACTGTTGAGTATCTTTTAGAAAAAGATGAAAAAGTTGGTGTTTTAAAAGTTAGACTTTATAGACCTTTTTCTCTAAAACATTTCATATCGGTTATACCAAAAAGCGTTAAATCTATCGCTGTTTTAGATAGAACTAAAGAATCTGGTTCATTAGGTGAACCTCTTTATCTTGATGTAGTAACAGCTTTTAATGAACTTAACGATAGTGAAAAACTAGGGTTTGATATGCCTAGAATCATAGGTGGAAGATATGGTTTATCTTCAAAAGAGTTTACTCCAGCTATGATAAAAGCAGTTTTTGATGAACTAGCTAAGTCTAAACCTAAAAACCATTTTACTATCGGTATATATGATGATGTTACACACACCTCTTTAGAGTGGGATAAATCATTTTTCATACCAAATGAAGATATTTTTAAAGGGATGTTTTTTGGTTTAGGTAGTGATGGTACAGTTGGAGCAAACAAAAACTCTATCAAAATCATAGGAACTCAAACACCAAACTATGCTCAAGGTTATTTTGTTTACGATTCAAATAAATCTGGATCTATGACAACATCACATCTTAGATTTGGTAAAAAACCTATAAAATCTAGTTATCTTATAGAGAGAGCAAATTTCGTAGCTTGTCATCAAAGTGTATTTTTAGAGAAGTTCGATATACTAAAACATACACAAAAAGGTGCTACATTTTTACTAAATACACCTTTTTCTAAAGATATAGTTTTTCATAAACTTCCACACTCTGTTCAACAAACTATCATAGATAAAAAACTTAAATTTTATGTTATAGATGCTAGTAAAGTAGCAACACAAAGCAATATGGGAAGAAAAATCAATAGTGTTATGCAAACTTGTTTTTTCGCTCTATCTGATATCATTGAAAAAGATGAAGCTATCGCTAAAATCAAAAAAAGTATAGAAAAAACTTATGGAAACAAAGGTAAGCAGATAGTTGAGATGAACTTTCGTGCTGTTGATAATAGTTTAGAGAATCTATATGAAGTTGATGTTCCTAAAGAGGCTAAGGGTGGCTCTCAAATGAGACCACTTGTTAAAGGTGATTTTGATAAATTTGTAGAAGAGGTAACTCAAAAACTTATAGCTGGTGATGGTGATGAGATTCCAGTTTCAGCAATGCCAGCAGATGGAACTTGGCAAAGTGGTACATCTCAGTATCAAAAAAGAAGTACAGCTCTTGATGTTCCATTTTGGGATCCAACAACTTGTATCCAATGTAACAAATGTGTTATAGTTTGTCCACATGCTGCCATCCGTTCTAAGGTGGTTGATGAGGAGTTATTAAAAGATTTACCAGATGATTTTTTATATACAAAAGCTAAAGGTAAAACATTTGATAAAAATGAGATGTTTACTATACAGGTAGCAGTTGAAGATTGTACAGGTTGTACACTTTGTGTTGAAGTTTGTCCAGCTAAAAACAAATCACAAACAAACTTAAAAGCTATAAATATGACTCCACAAGAGCCAATCAGAGAAAACGGTGCTAAACTTTGGGAACATTTCACTAATCTTCCAGCTTACGATAGAAGTAAACTTAACCATGAAAAAGCTAAAGAGACACAACTTTTAGAACCACTTTTCGAGTTTAGTGGTGCTTGTCCCGGTTGTGGTGAAACACCATATATAAAACTAGCTTCTCAACTTTTTGGCGATAGAATGGTTATCGCTAATGCTACTGGTTGTTCATCTATCTATGGTGGTAATTTACCAACAACTCCATGGAGAAAAAATGGTGATGGTCGTGGTCCAGCTTGGTCAAATTCACTTTTTGAAGATAATGCTGAGTTTGGTTTAGGTTTTAGATTGGCGATAGATAAACATAAAGAGAATGCTAGAGAAACACTACTAGATTTAAAAAATAGTGTTGGTGTGGAGTTATGTGATTCTCTTTTAGCTAGTGAACAAAAAACTGAACAAGAGATATTTAAACAAAGAGATAGAGTAGAAGAGTTAAAAGCTGTTTTGAAAAATCTTAATGGTGATGATGCTAAAAGGTTAAATAAACTAGCTGATTATCTTGTTAAAAAATCTGTTTGGATGATTGGTGGCGATGGTTGGGCTTATGATATTGGCTATGGTGGTGTAGATCATGTTTTAGCTAGTGGAAAAAATGTAAATATTTTAGTTCTTGATACACAGGTTTACTCAAATACTGGTGGGCAACAAAGTAAAGCAACCCTAACTGGTGCTGTTGCTAAGTTTGCTGCTGGTGGGAAAGCACAAGTTCCAAAAGATTTGGCACTTATGGCTTTAGCTTATGAAAATGTTTATGTTGCTCGTGTATCTATGGGTGCGAGTGATGCTCAAACTGTAAAAGCATTTGTAGAAGCTGAGGCATATGATGGTCCATCTATCATCATAGCATACTCACATTGTGTAGCACATGGCTACGATTTAAGATATGGTATGGAACATCAAAAACTAGCTGTTGATTCTGGACTATGGGCTACTTTTAGATATAATCCCGAACTTATAAAAGAGGGTAAAAACCCTATGATTTTAGACTATAAAGGTCCTAAAATAGATGTGAAAAACTTTATGTATCAAGAGACTAGATTTAAAATGGTTGAAAAACTTGATGCCGATAATGCTAAAGAGTATCTTCAAACTGCTAGAGATCATGCTGAAGATACATATAAACGATACAAAAATTTAGAACAATCTTTTATAGATAAAGGGGATAAATAGTATGGATTTAACAACAACATATATGGGGCTTAAACTTAAAAACCCCATCATAGTAGGTGCTTCACCCATCACATCTACGATAGAATCTATCAAAAAGCTTGAAAAAAATGGTGCTGCTGCTGTTGTTCTTCACTCTATCTTTGAGGAGCAGATTAACCATGAAACACATGAACTAGATCATTTTCTTTTTAAAGGTAGTGAAGATTATGCTGAGGCACTTGGATATTTTCCAGAAGTTACACTTAGTAACTTAGAATCTAAACACTATTTAGATGAGATTGTAAAGCTGAAAAAAACTATATCTATACCGATTATAGCATCTATAAATGGTGTTAGTATTGGTGGTTGGGTAAAGTATGCTACTAAACTTGAAGAGGTTGGTGTTGATGCTTTAGAGTTAAACATAACATATATCCCAACTGATGTGGAGTTATCTTCACAAAGTGTAGAGAAATTATATGTAGATGCTATAAAAGCAGTTAAAGAATCGGTTAAAATTCCAGTAAGTATAAAGATGAATGCTGTTTTTTCTGCTCCAGCAAATATGGCAAAAAGATTTTGTGATGCTGGTGCTGATGGTTTAGTTTTATTTGATAGAGCAGTAGCTGTTGATATTGATTTAGAAGATTTAAACTCTACACATTACATCAGAAAAACAACATCACAAGATTTGAGTGAATCACTTCGTTGGAGTGCTGTACTTTATGATAAAGTTGATTGTTCTATAGCTATATCTAGTGGTGTTCGTGATTATCAAGATATACTAAAATCTATGATGAGTGGAGCTGATGCTGTTGAGATGGTTGGTGCTATTATGGATAATGGTTCAAAACATATCAAAAAAACTTTAAAAGAGTTAAAAAAATGGATGAAAGAGAAAGAGTATACCTCTATAAAACAGATGAAGGGTAGTATATCTTTAAAGCATACAAGCAACCCATCTGCTTACGAGAGAGCAAACTATATGAGAGTTTTAACAGACTATAGATATTAAATATAAGGATTAAAAAAATGGTAGAATTTTTAAAAAATGCAATGGATTGGGCTTTAGAAAAAGAGGACCAAGTAGCTAAAAACTGCGACTTAAAACCAGATGATGTTGAAAAACAGATAAAAACTTTAGAGGAAAAGAGAGAATTACTTCGTAAAAGATTTGAAGATGAAGATAGTGAATTTGCCCATATATTAAGTAAGTTATCTATCATAAAAGCCCACGCTATAAAATGTAACAACTAAATTAAAAAAATTCAATTAAAAGCCCTACCACTCAAAAGAGTGATAGAGGCTATAATTGTAAGAGATCAATGCCCGAAAAACTTACATACACAACTAAAAAAGTTAATTGTTCATATAAATAATTTTATATTTTAGTTTGATTATTTTCAACTTTAGAATCTTTATCTAAAATAGCCATTCCACTCATTATAAAATAAGTTGCAAAAGCAAAACCTAATGTGATTAGTACCATCTTTTTAATTTTTTCTAGTTTAGTCATCATTTTATCCTTTTATACTACAACTACTATCAATAGAAAGGTTATAATCTTTTGTGTAAGTAAAAGGTTCTATAAACATTTTAAACTCTCTTACCTCACCTTGTGTTATGTTGTTTTCTATCATCATAGCTGATTGAAATGGTGCATATTGAAAAATAAAATCTTTAATCTTGTTTCCCGTAACTTTATATGTACTTGCAACTATTTGACAATCAATATATTTAAATTTTGATTTATTACTAATCGTACCTTTAAGTACAATAGCTTTTGTAAATTTCAATTTTTTTTGGGTTGTTAAAATCAATGTATCTTCAAAAAGAAATTTATGCATAGCTCTATAAGCAATAATCGGGCTAACAAAAAGGAAAGAAAAAGAGAATAAAACAAGGAAAATAGCAACTCCTAGCTTTCCCCTTAAAACAATAGCCAATATAATAAAGAGTATAAAAAGTGCGAAAATACTGCCAAAAAGAACATAATCATAAATAATTAAGTTATTTACAAAGACAGTGATTTTCTCTTTCATTAATCTTTCCTAGAGTTTTTTTCAGCTATACCACTCATATCAAATCTACGAGCTAACTCCTGTTTGATTCTATCTGGTGATATGTTTTTAACAGCTAATGCTACTAACATATGGTATGTTAAATCAGCTGATTCATAAACCATCTCTGCTTCATCATTATCTTTGTAAGCAAAACAAAATTCTCCAGCTTCCTCTACAACTTTTTTCAAGATTGTATTGTCACCTTTACTCATAAGTTTTGCTGTCCAAGATGTAGATGGATCTGCATTTTTTCTCTCTTGAATCGTATGGTAAAGTGTATCTATCACACCATACATATCACTAGCTTTCACCTCTACTTTAGAGTTCTCTTCACCAGATTCTAACTCTGTAAAGAAACAAGAACGGCGACCTGTATGACAAGCAACACCCTCTTGAGTAACTTTTATAAGTAAAGTATCATTATCACAATCAAGTGAAAAAGAGTGGATAGTTTGAGTGTGTCCACTTGTTTCACCCTTTTTCCAGATTCTTTGTTTTGAACGGGAAAAATAATGAGCAATTTTAGTAGATAAAGACAACTCTAATGCCTCTTTATCCATATATGCCATCATTAAAACTTCATTGTTTTCAACATCTTGAACAATTACAGGAAGAAGCTTACACTTCTCCCAATCTACCCTATTTAATGCTTTAGTTAAACTCATTATTTAGCCGTTGTTCTTTTTTGAATATCTTTTGTATCAACCCAAATATTTGGAGTTGAACCACCCGGTGTTAAGAAAATTTTAGCATCTTTATTTTCACGAAGAGCATCATTAAACTTACCTTGAACTTTAAGTTGTTCAAGTTGTAAAAGTTTAGATGTTAATGATTTAGCTATAAGAAGATTTGCTTTTGCATTTGCATCTGCTTCTATAGTAACAGCATCTGCTTTACCTTGTGCTTCGATTCTAGCTTGTTGTGCAACACCTTCAGCTTGAGCAGCTCTTTTTAGTGCTTCTTGTTTAGCTCGTTGAACCTCTTGTTGTGCTTTTTGAACCTCTTGTTTAGCTACTTGAACTCTCTCAATTTGCTCTTTAACTTTTGTTGGTAAACCAATTTTACGAAGTTGAACAGATTGTAAAATTGCAGGTGAATTTTTAAGACTATTGATAGAATCACGAACATCTCTATCTATCTCTGTAGCGATAACATTTCTTTTTTGTGGTAAAGATTCAGCATCATACTTACCAACAACATTTCTAACTACATCACGAACAACAGGGTTGATGATTTTATCTTCCCAACTAAATCCCCAATTTGAAATCGTTTGTGCTGCAAACTGAGAGTTAAGACGATACTGAACAGTTAGTTCAATCGTTACAGGAAGACCTCTTCTATCAAGAACAGTAATCGCTGGTTTCGCAGTGATTCCAATTCCACCACTATTTGCTTCTATACGAGAAGCATAGTTTATAATACGAACTTTTGTATCAACAATATAAACTTTTTGGATAATAGGTACTATAAAATGTAAACCAGGAAGAAGTGATTGATCTTGATATTTACCATTTGTACTTAAAATACCTCTTTGACCCTCTTCGATTATAGTAAAAGGTTTAGCTAAAACTAACATTAAAACTATAGCTATTAAAAAATAAACTATACCAGCTTTACCACCACCCATATTAAAATTCATATCTGGCATTTGAGGACCTTTTGGTCCTCCACTATTACCACCACCTGAACCACCAGTAGATTTTTTGTTAAAACTACTGTTGTTCTCACTTTTCTTCTTGTTGAAATAATCATTCATATCTGATGCCATAAGCAAGTTATCCTTCATTTTATAATTCTTTTTTTAATCTATATAAGTTAAATAATGCTCATATTTAGCATTTCTACCAAATACAATGTCAAAATAAGTGCTTTGAATTTTTTCTGTTATCTCTCCACGAGAACCAGAACCAATCTCTCTAGCATCAACCATTGCAACTGGTGTTATCTCTGCTGCTGTTCCTGTTAAAAATGCTTCATCAGCAACATAAACTTCCTCTCTAGTGATTCTACGGCGAGTAACTTTCATACCAAAATCTTCAGCCATCTCAACCACCATTTTTTGAGTGATAGAAGCTAAAGAGTTATCATTTGGTGGAGTGATTAACTCACCATTTTTAATCATAAAAAAACATGCTCCACTAGCTTCAGCTACATAACCTTGATCATCTAGTAAAAGTGCTTCATCATAACCACAATCAATTGCTTCAAATTTAGCCATTTGTGAATTTAAGTAGTTAGCAGTTGCTTTTGCTTTACCCATATTTGAAGTGTTTGCTGGTCTAGTCATAGAAGCAATTTTAAGTTTGATTCCCTTTCTTAAACCCTCTTCACCAAGGTAAGCACCCCACTCCCATGCAGACATAACAGTTTCAACTGGAGCATCTTTATGGTAAACACCCATAACACCATAACCTAAAAATGCGAAAGGGCGAATATATATATTGTCACCCGTAAACTCATTTTTTCTTATCAAATCAATCTGTGCTTGATTCATCTCATCAACTGTAAATGGTATATCAATCAATGTCATCTTAGCAGATTCTTTTAATCTTTCAGTATGTTCATTTAAACGAAAAATAGCATAACCTTTTTCAGTTTTATAAGCTTTAGTTCCCTCAATTACACCATTTCCATAGTGAAGTGTATGTGAAAGCACATGAACTTTCGCATCATCCCAGTTTACAAATTTTCCATTCATCCAAATATATTTGGCAGCGTCCATAAAATCTCCGATTCTTATTAGTTAATTATTTGTATTCTATCCAAAATGGTATTTATTATTTATTAATGGCACATATACTATAAATTTAAGTCTAAATTATTAGTCTTAAAAGTGATTTTAAGTATTTTTACATATAATGATAATAATAAATAAATCACATATAAAGGGGTATATTTTGTCAAAAACAAAACAAAAACCACTTGGAGAAAAAGTTATTGATGTTGAAGCTGTAGTAGCTTGTGAAAAAGAAAAATCACTTGATGAGATAAATGCTATAAGAGAAGCTAGGGAAGCGATAACTTCCAAAGAAGAAGCTGAAGAGATAGCTGCTCAGGAAAGAATTTGGGCTGAACAAGAAGAGATTGCTAAAAATAGTACAACGGAAGATGTAAAAATATCTTCAAGTACCTTTGAAAAACTTCCTGATGATCATGTATATGCTAAATATGATGAGATAGATCAAGAACAACTTCAAAAAGATATAGAAGAGATTAAAAAAACTATTGGTAAACCTGTTTATAAAGATTACTTACATGTAAGAAAAATGAAAAACTGGTCAAGAGCATTTACACTTTCTGGCTTTTTTATGATTTTTGTTACAACTTCGTTAGAACTTTCTATAGGTCTTCATGGTTTAGGTTTTTGGATCTTAGCTATCATATCTGCTGTTCTAATCGGAATCGGAAATGTTGGTCATTGGGCAAATGTTGCTCACCCTATTATGCATGGTGGCTATGATAAAATAGAAAATATCCCCTTAGAGTTCAAAAAGTCTGGTTATGCTAGAGGTAATAGAAGATACATTGATTGGTTAGATTGGATAAAACCTGAAGCTTGGGAATATGAGCATAATATTATGCACCACTATCACCTAGGTGAAGATGAAGATCCAGATAATGTAGAAAGAAATATGCAATGGTTAATCCAGTCTAAAACTCCAATGTGGTTAAGAAAAGTTTTTGTGTATGTTTTTGCTGCTACTTGGAAATTCACCTATTATGCTCCAAATACAATGAGAATCTTAGAAAACAAAAAAAGAAGAAAAAATAAAGAGCATGAGATTAAAGATTATAACTATCTTCCAACTAACGAACTTGGTATGAAACTTTGGAAAGAATCTTACTTACCTTATGGTTTAGTTAGATTTGTTGGTTTACCACTTCTGTTTTTACCTTTAGGTTTAGGTGCTGTATGGAGTGCATTTATCATTTTAGTTATGGCTGAAGCTTATGCTAACTTACATTCATTTTTAGTGATTGTTCCTAACCACTCTGCTGGTGATATTTACCAATTTTCAGAGCCTCATAAATCACAAGGTGAATTTTACCTTAGACAAATTATGGGAAGTGTAAATTATAACACTGGTTCAGATTGGATAGATTTTTTACACGGTTTCTTAAACTACCAAGTGGAACATCACCTATTTCCAAATATGCCACTTAGCTATTACCAAACTATGCAACCACTTGTAAAAGAGGTTTGTAAAAAACACAATATACCATATAGACAAGAGAGTGTATTTAAAAGAATGGGAATGACAATCGACCTTATGATTGGAAAAACTAAACTTCTTAGAGTAGATGGGGTATAAACCCTCTCTACATACAAAACATCTACCTTCAACACAATTTTAAAATCACACAAAAGCTTCTAATGTTAGAAAAATTATTCAGATAATCTGAAAAAAATACAAATGTATCAACAGAAATAAGAGCAGGTTTTACAACTTTCTTAGCTATGATGTATATAGTTCCCGTAAATGCAGGGATTATGAGTTTAACAGGTATGCCATTTGATGCTTTGATTACAGCAACAGCACTTGTTACAATCCTAGTAACTATACTAAATGGTCTATACTCAAATACACCTGTCGCTATGAGTGTTGGTATGGGACTAAATGCTTACTTTACATTTGGTTTAGTAAAAACCTTGGGAGACAGCTTTAGGTATTGTTATGATCTCAGGTCTAATATTTTTAGCTTTATCATTGACTAGATTTAGAGTTTGGATTTTAGAATCTGTGCCTATAGATATAAGAAGAGCTATCAGTGCTGGGATTGAGGCTTTTATAGCTTTTATAGGTTTACAAGGTATGAAAATTATTGTAAACAATGATGCTGTTTTAGTTGGTCTTGGAAATCTACATGATCCACATCTATTACTTGGAATCTTTGGTTTTATAACTGCTGCTATTTTTTACTCATATAGAATCAAGGGTGCTTTTATCTTTTCTATCTTAATCACATCTGTAGTAGCTTGGATATTTGGACTAGAACAACTACCAACATCTATATTTTCTATGCCTGCTAGTATATCTCCTATCATGTTTCATTTTGATTTAGTAGATGCTTTAACACTATCTTTACTTCCTGTTATCATCACATTTTTGATTACAGATATGTTTGATACTATAGGGACTTTAGCTGGTATAGGTATGAGAGCAAATCTTTTTAAAGATGGTAGTAAAGATTTACAAAAAACATTAGAAGCAGATGCTGTTGCTACGGTTATTGGAGCTGCTATCGGAACTTCAACAACAACATCTTTTATTGAGAGTGCTGCTGGTGTAGAAGAGAGTTTGATAAAATCAATATAGGTACGGTTTCTTTAGCAATCATAGGGCTTAGTGCTTTTATTTTTCATTAACCATAGTTTACAAAATTCAAATATCACTATTTGAATTTTGTATTTAGAAAGATTAGTATTTTTTAATCACATCATTTATTTGAACATATGCTTCAAATGGTGTTGTCTCAAAATATTTCATATTATGTTTTTTAGCAAACTCTTGAGTCATTTTTTTAATCTTAAGTAGATTAAATCTAGGTGCTTTTGGAAATAGATGATGCTCGATTTGAGTGTTTAAACCACCATAAAACCAGTGTATAAAAGCCCCACCACTTAATGAACGAGATGTTCTCATCTGTAACTCCATCCAAGTTAAATCTTCACTCTCATCTTTTTCAAAAACTTCACAACCTAAATGATTTGTGATAAAACCAAATGCTAACCAAGGTGATAAAACAAAATTTAAAACTAAGTAAACTGTTATAGCATCACTAAATGGTAAAAAGTAAAAGATTGGACCCCAAATGATTGGCCAATGAAGTAACATTAAAGCTAACTCACCATATTTTTTTCTTTTGATAACAAAGTTATATGATTGAACTATAAAAGCTGGATACATAAAAAACATAGCACCCCAAAAAACTAAGTATTTAGTAGCTCGAAGCCAACCTTTATTACCCTTATATTTCTCTGCAAAAGCACCGTCCATAGCTAAAATATCTTCATCTTTCTCAGGAACATTACACCAAGTGTGATGGTTAATATTGTGTTTAAAATCCCACCAAGATGCTGAATTGCTAAGTATTATCGCTGCAAAAGGGTAACTAACTCTAAATGAAAAAGTTTTATTTTTAAAATATTGAGTATGTAAAACATCGTGAGCAACAAAAACTGCACGGGTAAAAATAATAGTCATAAAAAGACCTAAAGCAACTGGAGCAAATGATGGAAGATTTATACTATTCCAATTAAAAACTATAACATAAACTAAAATCATAGAGATTATTATAGCTATCATCTCTATTGAGCCACGAATAGGAATTCGATCTAACAAACCAGCTGAACGAACTTCAGCCTTTAACTCATCAAATATATCTGGATATTTTGCTACTGACATATTTCCACCTAATGTAAATTTGTTTGTATTATAACCATTATATTTTAAAATAATCTATCTTTTAGAGTAAGTTGATTTTAAATTTATAGTTTTTGATTAGAAAAAATAGAAAGATGATTTTAAGAATGAAAAGCCGTCAAGAGCTTTCCATCCTTAAAGGAGTAAAATATAATGTATGGCTTACCAGTGAACCTCAGCAGTAATCATAGCACTTGTATAATCAGCAGAATTTGTTTCTTCTACATTATAAGTTTGTCCAGATAGTAACCATTTTAAGTTTTTATTTTGTCTCCAAGCAACACCATAAACAGCATTATCTTCAGTTGTTATAACATCACCTGAAGTTGAGTTCTCATTCTCCCAAGAATCGTAACGAGCAAATACAGAATACTCTTTTTTAGCACCTAAACGGTAAGTACCATTTACAGAATAACCTTGACCATTATATTTTGTAGAATCAGCTTTGTCACTATCAGCAGAGATGTATTGTGCTGAAACTAGGAATGATGGTACATTGTAAACTGTATGTAAACCATAGATTTTATATGTTTCACCACTATTTTTAGCACTATCCATATTGTACTGACCAAAGAATGAAGCATCAAAGTAAGTATCTTTAGTTGCTTTTCTTTTTGATTTACCATTACCCATAATAGCAGCAGTTAATCTCCACTCACCAGAAAGACCATCACCAATAGCATTTATAACATTACCATCACTATCTCTATCATTTTCACCATGGTAACCCTCACCATTGAAAACACCGATTTCTGATGTAAAGTAATCAGTTTTAGTTTTAAAGTTAACACCTAAATCAGCAGAGTTAGTTAAATCACCAGCCTCTTTCTCTTCTGCAAAAACTTTAGTTATAGAACGCATACCCCATGATTGATGCTCTTCATAATCGATCCAAGGACGGTGAGCCATACCAAATTCAACACCTGTAGCTGGTAAAACATCATTTAAGTATAAGTAAACATATTTAGCATATACATCAGCATGACCATCACTACTAGCAGTATAAGATGTATCAAATGTTACACGAAGGTAAGATTTAGGATCATCTAAAAAGTAAGCTTTTACTTGAAGGTAATTTCGACGAAACTCAAAGTTTGCAGTAGAATCACCCTCTTTCATACTTTTTTGTGTAAAACCTAAATAATGAACACCACTAAATTTTAATTTTGAAGCTTTTGCTTGAACAGGTGTATTTTTATTTTTAAGTAAAGTACGACCTTCAGCTTGTGTTGTAAAAACTTGACCATTGTCATCTACATAAAATTTAATATCACTTGCTGATGCACTTAATGCACCAATAGTTAAAGTAGCTACTGCCGATAAAATGATTTTTTTCATTATATAATTTCCTTTAATTTTACAAAGAGTTAATATCTCTTTTTTGTTGCCGAAATTATATTACCCAATAATTACATATTGATTACACCTATGTCACCTATTTGTTACCATATCTTTTATCATCTTGTATGCTACATCTTTATTAGCATACTCCATTAAACCTTTGCTTTTCTCCTCTAAAGGTTCATTTAGAATCTCTAAAAGTTTTGATTTTAAGTTTTCATCTTCCCTTTCACACCAACCAAGTTGGTTATCTACTATAAACTTAGCATTATAGTATTGGTGATCTCCTGCTGCATAAGGGTAAGGTATATAAAATGTTGGTAATCCATTTGTTGTGAGTTCCCATAGTGTACTAGCACCTGCTCTACTAACACATAAATCTGCTTTAACGATAAGCTTATCTAACTCCTTAGTAAAACTATAAAGTTCAACCTCAACACCTAGTTTTTCATACTCCTCTTTCACTCTCTCAAAATCATTCTCACCAGCTTGATGAATAATCTTAATACCCCTCTTTTTAAGTTTCCAAGCTACACTTAAAGCTAAATCATTAATAGCCTTAGCACCATGCGAACCACCTAAAAAGATTATAGTATTTAACTCATTCCTAACTCTAGCTGTTTTATAAAACACCTCTTTAACTGGGTAACCTTTTATAGGTGAATTTTCATCATAAGCAGAGATAAACCTAGTTGCAAAAGGTTTTAGTAAGTTATTCAATCTACCATTAACGGCATTTTGTTCATGTATAAAAAGTGGTATCATTTTACTAAGTGTCGCAAAAGATGCTGGAGCAGCTGAAAATCCACCAACACTATAAGTTGCTTCTATATTATGATTTTTAAGTATCGCTCTTGATTTAAAAAAAGCTTTTAAAATTAACCATAATGATTTAAACTTTCCCAAACCTTTTTGATTTACAACACCTTTAGTTTCTAAGAAATAAACATGACTAAAAGAGGATCTATTTGCAAAATATTTTTGATCTTGACCGTGTGTCGAACCTATAAATATAACCTCATGCCCATCAGATACAGCAACCTCCACCAATGCTTGTGCTATCATCAAATGACCACCTGTTCCACCACCTGTTATACATAACTTCATTTTTTTATCTCCCCTTTAGATTTTTTAACAGCTTTTTTAGAAGCCATCAACACCATACCTATACCTATACTAGCAGCAATAGTAGCAGAACCACCATAACTTAAAAATGGTACAGAGATTCCTTTAATCGGTGTCAATCCACTAATACCATAAGCATTAAGCATAAAAGTAGATGATAGTAATATAGCGATACCTACACAAAAAAGATATATAGTTTTATCTTCTGTACGGTTAGCAATCTTAAAGATTCTAAGTACCATCCACAAAAATATAAATGCAACGGTAAAAACACCAATAAAACCAAACTCTTCAGACAACCCAGCTAAAACAAAGTCGGTATGAACTTCACTTAAAAAACCAAGTTTAAAAGTTCCATTTGCCATACCTGTTCCAAAAAAACCACCATGATGTATAGCATTTAAAGAGTGTCCTATCTGATATGGAATCTCATCTACTGGAATCCTTAACTTATCTGATATAAAATCTGGTAAATGTGCCAATATAGAATCTTGTTTACCAGACCACCAAGACATAATCCTTTTCATTCTATGTGGAAAAAATAGTATTAGAACTATCAAACCTAAAATTGCAGCTGATAAAAGACTAAAAAATAATCTAAAACTACTTCCACCAAATAGAAGTAAAATTAAAAATGTGATACCTAAAACAAAAACTTGACCTAAATCTTTTTGAAAAACAGCAATCGCAGCAACTGCTAAACCAAATAAAAATATATATTGCCAAACCCTTAGAATCTCCTCTTTTATACTCATCCCATTATGTGAATTAAGTTTTCTTGAAAAGCTCCAAGATAGGAAAAAAACAAAACCAACTTTAAAAAATTCAACTGGTGCTAAAGAGAATCCTGCAACTTTTATCCATCTTTTTGCTCCACCAACTGCTGAAACTAAAGACTCTGGTAAAAAAGGCATAGCAGCCATTAAAAATGCAGAAACTATAAAAAGTGTAAAACCTATAGGGGTAAGATGTTTATCTGGATCTAATTGTGCGATAGACCACATAAGAATGATTCCTAAAACTCCAAAAGCAGCTTGACGAATAGCAAAATGAAACTCTTTAACACCAAATAAAAGAGTTACATAAGAAGATAATGAATAAGTTAAAATTATACTTATACCAATTAAAATAGAAACTAATGTAAAAAGTTTTCTATCTGCAAGCATACTAATATTACTTGATTTTATTTATTTTCAAAACAAATTCAGCTTCAGCTTTTGATATATGTAACTCTTTAGAGATAGTTTCTAAAGATATACCCTGCTTAAATAGTGAAATAATTTTTTCATCATCATTTCCATGAAGAGAAGATGGGATTGAGATCTGTTTTACACCATTTTCAAGTGATGTTATCCTTGAATCTATTTGAATTTCAATAGTTTCTAAATTATCTTGAACTCGCTTAAGACTTATAGATATTGGTTGTATCATATCGTAAACAGTTCTCTCAACCTCTTGATAAATTTCGGCATCACTCATTCTGCTTCTATTTTCTAAAATTGTTTTTTGAGTATCTTTTACTTTGTTTTTTATATAGTACAACTCTCTATTTAACTCCTCTACGACAGTAGCTACTGAACGGATATTTTTACTATACTCAGCATCTTTTGTAAAAACATAATATAGAAGATATAAAATTATTGCGATTAAAATTGCTAAGGTATACTCTGTTGTGGAAAAGTTAAAATTCATCTCTTCCTCTCTCTCGCTTCTCTTATAAGAACTCTCTCTCTAGCTGTTAAGTAAGAACCCCACTCTTTTTCATCTCTTTCATGGATTCTAACAATCTTTGCCAATGTTGTACTCTCTGCTACAAAAAATATAGGCACATCTCTTTTAGGATGAACAGGCATCTCAACACGACCATAATACTCAACACCAACCTCTAAAAGTTCATCAGATAAGTTAAAATACTCAAACCCTATAGATTCTATTTCAGCCTCTTGTGTAAGTGAGATTCTTTGTGGCTCTTCATCTTTTAAAAATCTTTCCAATCCATCTATTTTTTTGTGTAATTCAACTATAAGGTTTAGTAAAACAGGATCTGTCTCACTTGTTTCACCTCTAGCTTTTGCTAATTTTAACCATTGGTTTATCGGATCATCATCAGTATCACTAAGTTGTTGATACTCTCTGTCGAAAAGTTCCCTTTGTGTTATAGCTCTAGAAAAAACCAAGCTTATCGGTGCTGGTACTAATCTAGGCATTAAAATTTACCTTATCTAAAATAATCATCACTAAAAACATAATTCCAAGATAACCATTTACTGTAAAAAAAGCACGATCAATTTTTGTAAAATCTTTTCTAACAAGATAATGTTCATAACCTAAAAATAGACCACTTAAAAATACTGCCATAAAAGCAAACACACCAAGCCCAGCTACCCAAGCAAATAAAGCCCAAAATATCACACTAAGCATATGAAAAAGTGCTGATATAAAAAGTGTAGCTTCTGCTCCATAATTTGATGGGATTGAGTGTAGATTATTTTCTTTATCAAAATCTATATCTTGAAGTGAATAAAGCAGATCAAACCCAGCTACCCAAAAGATAACACCTAAACTAAGAATCACTGACCAAGCAGGAATCGAAGCTTTTACAGCTACAACACCAGCGATTGGAGCAAGACCCAAAGAGATTCCTAAAACTATATGTGCTAATGATGAGAATCTTTTAAAGTATGAGTAAGAACCAAGAACAAATAATATAGGTATACTTAATTTTAAGGCTAATGGGTTTATCATATAAGCAACTGCAACAAATACAAAAGCATTTACAAAAATAAATATCAAAATACTAACAGCACCTAAACGACCATCAACATTTGGACGGGATGCTGTTCTAGGATTAGTGGCATCTATATCTCTATCTGCATATCTATTTACACCCATAGCAAAGTTTCTAGCACTAACAGCTGCTAAAACACCCATCATCAACAACCAGTTTCCAAACCAACCATCAGCAGCTACAATCATAGCTATAAAAATAAATGGAAGTGAAAAAATCGAATGTTCAAACATTACAAGTTCATTAAAATCTTTAAGTTTTTTTGTGATTCTATGCAATTTTTACCTCATAAATATAATTGTTACTATTTTATCTAAAAATGAGTTAAAATCTGATAAGCTTATTTAAAGAGTAATATTTTCTACAAACTCTATTTTTTTAGGAGTGACAACAACAGCATCAAATACAAAATCAACATCTAATGAGTTCTTTTTCATATAAACTTGTGCTGTTCTTATAATTTTACTTAGTTTAGATTTGGTGATATTTAAAATAGCAGATTCATAATCAAGCCCACTTTTAACCTCTACAAAATGTAAAATATTATCTTTACTAACGATAATATCTATCTCCCCAAAACGGGAATAAAAGTTTCTATCTATAATCAAAAACCCAATATTTTCCAAATATAAACTAGCCTTATCCTCAGCCAAATTACCTTTTGCTCTGCTCATTTAATCAAAGTTCCATCTATTTTTGTAGTTATATTAGGCATTTTAACATCAATCTGTTTATTTAATTTTATACCTGTTGTTGTTTTTTTTATTATAATAATATACTCCTATAACACTTTAGTATTAAATTAATTATAAAATTTATATATTTAAAAAAGCCCAAGAGATGATTAATCTCTTAGGTTATAGTTATTATTTAGTAGGTAAATTATTAAATATATCTAATTCATTATTACCAAATTTATCAATATTTCTATAATAATATGAAGTATCTAATATACAATCATCATGACAAATACTAATTTGACCATTATTAATATCAAAAACTTTCCATGAATGACCATATCCAGAAGGGATATAAGCTGTATAAGTTTGATTACCATAATAAATTTCTACTTTAGCATTAGAATTTGATAAACCATCTGCTGTATACCCAGAATAATTATGTACATAATAATGATACTCTGTATTTTCACTTACATCCATATTTCTAAGTGTAATTGTTTCTGGACCATATGATGATGTATCATCCGTATCTAAAGAACCTTCTGAAACAGAATGATTACCATAATATAGATGATAAATATTAATACCATCCTTTACCTTAGTCATATGTGAATCTAAATCTGATGGGCTATACCCCCAAGAAAGAACAACTCTAATTTCACTATCGCCAATTGTTGGTGAAATTATCAAATCTTTAAATGTAGTCTTATTTGACCCAATAGAAATAGAATAAGTAGCATCAATATAACCATCTTTTTGAATAACTAAAGTATAATACCCTGCATTTAATGAGGTATCAAAATTTGATGTTGATAAATTTTGTGTTGAAATTAATGTTGAAGTTGTGTTGAAACCACTATAAATTTTTACTGTTGCTCCATTTATAGAAGATCCAGTAACTGCATTTTTAATATTACATTGTAATACTCCTGCTTCTACACCATCTGGAACCATCTGAACTTTTTGATAAGTACTAGATATACCACTACCAACAGTAGCACTACCATCAACTTCTATATAACCAGAATAATCAAATATTATTTGATAATCACCACTGAGTACATTATCAAAACTATAATATCCATTTGTATCTGCACTTATTGTTTTATATTCTTGACCATTGTATAGTAATTTAATTGTTGCATCATATATATCATCATCTGTAAAGTAATCACCAATATTACCAGTTATTGTTCCATAACCATCTTCTATTTTTAGGTTAAGATTTGTATCTGATATAGTATCAATTCCATCTGATACATTCAAAATAGGTGTATAACTACCTGCTGTTTGAAAAATATATTCTATTTGCCCTGAAGTACAATTAAGCACTTTATTATCAGTAATACCATCTCCATTAAAATCAAAACTACAAGTTAAAGATTGATTCTCATTTTCATCACTTACAGAGTAGTTAAATGTTGTTTTTTCACCTTTCGCTACTCGTAAAGTATCCGAATCAAACTTAGAAATAACAGGTGTAGAATTTACAAATACTCTTGTTAAATTAATAGTAATTTGTTTAGTTGTTGTATTCACTCCATCATTTACAGAAAGATTAAATATATAAGATTGCTTCTCATCGTAAACTAGAGGAGTTAATATTTTAATTATACCTGTTGAATGATCTATCTCAAAATAAATTGAATCATCACCATCTATATTAAAAGTAAAGTTTTGTGGCATATTATCAGCATCTGTATAAGTAGTTGTATAAACTGTCCCTAAAAAATGTTCATCTATATCTATAGATAATGGTGAAGTTATAATTGGAGCATTCTCATTTTTTGGAGTTATTTTAATACTTAATGGTAAATCTTTACTCAAATTAACACCATCATTAATAGTAATATTTACTTTATATATATTATCTCCATTCATATCTTCTGGAGTTTGGTCAGTTAAGTATTTATTAAAAGATAAATTTCCATTTACACTAAAAAATTGAGCATCTTCTCCACCAGTGATTGTATATACGAAAGTTTGATTTTCATCTTGATCTAAATCAATTACTCCAAGATTAATAGGTGTTATCATCCCTTCCTCTACGAATATATCTAAAGGAGATACATTTGGTACTTCATCATTAAGATGATTTATCGATATATTCATAAGTTTTAGACTAGAATTTCCTGCAGTATCTGTAGCAATTATATCTATACTATAACTTTTTTTATTTTCATAATCTGGTATATTTTTAAAGTTAATTATACCAGTGGATGGATCAATATTAAAACTATTAGCATCTACACCACCTAATGAATATTTAATTGGAAAAGAATCACTTGCACTTACAGTTATATTTTCATCACTATTTTCATCAATAGTTACATCTTCAATTTCTAAAACTGGAGCAACTGTATCTTTAATTAGTATAGCATTAAATTCATCACTTTCTTGATTATCAACATCTCTTAAAGTGATGATATTTGTTATTTCACCATCTCCACCAGATGTATCTAAAGCTACATATGCTACATTTGAATCATCTATAGTTTTATTAATATCTTCCCCGTTAACAAATATTTTTGTATTTGATGCTCCACTTATGTAGACCATAGTGGAATCTAAATTTGTAGGTTGATTTTCAGCACTATAAATTGCAGGAGCTGGAGCAACAGTTCTTACCGTGGAATTGATATCTTTTCTCAATGTATCTTCATAGTGTGAAATTGCATAATCTCTATTTATTAAAGTTTTGTCAATTTTTGTAGCTATCTCATCTAAATCACTTTGAGTAATATTGTCACTAGATAAATCTAATGACAAATCATTTAAAGCGATTCTAGTATCTTCAGTAATTTTAATTCCATTATAAGGATTATTATCATCATCTAGTGTTTGTAAAATTTGTATAGTATTAACTAAAGAACTATTCGTAGTATTATTTCTATCTATACTCAACAAATCAGCTGGATAAACTATTGTACCATTACTAATATTTATATCATTAGTAGCTACTGTACCTAATTTAATACCACCTATAAAAAAATCAATCTCTTCACAGCCATCTATATATGTAAATTGTCCATCACTATTTGTGATACTTTGATTATCTCCACATCTGTATTCTACACCTTCTAAAATAGAATCTTTTAACACCCCTACCGATGAAGTGCTATTATCATTGTCATCACTACAAGCAGAGAATCCAATACCTGTTATTGTAATTATAGTAAAACTTAATATAAATTGTTTTAAATCATTCAAGTTATAACTCCTTTTTATTTAATGTGAAATTATAACTAAAATTACTATTAATTTTTTTAACATTAAGACAGTTTTTTTATTTATAAGGATATAATCCCGAAAATGTTTAAACAAGGATAAAAATGAAAAAAAAGTTATTAATTACATTACCATTAATTACTACTGTTATGTTTAGTGGGTGTGCTACTCTATTTGGTGGTGGTGGAAATCAAACAATTAGTATAAGTACTGATTCAACAAAAAGATTAAGAGCAGTTGTAAGCTATGATGATGGTTCTAAACCTCAATATTTAACTCTTCCTGGTACCGTTACTATGGATAGAAAAAATAGTAATATAATTGTAAAAAGTCAAGACAATGAATTTAATCCAGTTATAGTAGAAAAACATGTAAATGGTTGGTTCTTTGCAAATATTTTTAGTGGTACGGGTGTATTACTTTCTAGTACAACAGATGCTTCTAGTGGTGCAATGTGGAAATATGATAACACTGTAACTGTTCATGAGAAATAATGATTAGAAGATTTATTCTTCTTTTCATCCCTCTTGTCCTTTTTTCTTCTCAACAAACTACTTTAGAACTTATAGAAAAATCAAAACTTTATGATACGAACAGATGGAAAGCTTTACTTCATTATAGTAATAAATTTGATATTGTTGATAACAAATTTATAATTACTAATCATAAAACATTAAAAAATGAGATGATTGATGATGTTAAATCTTTTTACACTTCAGAAAATATATATAAAAATATAAACAACCATCCACAATGTAAATTTCCTGCTAGATTTTTATTTATAACTACGGAATTAAATATAAATGAAGATGAATTTCCAAAAATAGAATGTGATGATTTTCAAATATATAAAGAAAAAGCACCTGCTGATAATATATATTTAACTTATGTTTCTGAGAATGTAACGAATCCATCAAGTATGATGGGTCATACTTTTTTAAAATTTAGTGGTTTAAATGTAGATGGTAAAAAAGTAAATCATGCTATCACTTTTTATACTATAATTGATAATCCAAACCCATTAGTTTTAATCTATCAAAATATTTTTTCAGGTATGAAAGGTATGTTTGCTCTACAACCATATAAAACTATTGTGAAACAATATACACAAAAAGAGAATAGAAATGTATGGGAATATCAATTAAAATTATCTAACTATGAAAGAAAACTAATCTATTATCATATTTGGGAATTAAAAGGTGTAGATATGAGTTACTTTTTTACAAGTTATAATTGTTCAACTGTAATTTACTATACTCTATCATTAGTAAATTCTAAAATATATGATAATAAAAAATTATGGATAACTCCACTGAATACTGTAAAATTTTTATATAAATATAATTTAATAGAAAAGAGTGAGTTACTTCCAAGTGATGAGTGGCTTGTTAAGATGATTGAGGAGAACATAAATAAAAATGATATAAATAATGTAAAGATGATAGTTAAAAAATGAGTTCTTTTTCATATAAACTTGTGCTGTTCTTATAATTTTACTTAGTTTAGATTTGGTGATATTTAAAATAGCAGATTCATAATCAAGCCCACTTTTAACCTCTACAAAATGTAAAATATTATCTTTACTAACGATAATATCTATCTCCCCAAAACGGGAATAAAAGTTTCTATCTATAATCAAAAACCCAATATTTTCCAAATATAAACTAGCCTTATCCTCAGCCAAATTACCTTTTGCTCTGCTCATTTAATCAAAGTTCCATCTATTTTTGTAGTTATATTAGGCATTTTAACATCAATCTGTTTATTTAATTTTATACCTGTTGTTGTTTTTTTTATTATAATAATATACTCCTATAACACTTTAGTATTAAATTAATTATAAAATTTATATATTTAAAAAAGCCCAAGAGATGATTAATCTCTTAGGTTATAGTTATTATTTAGTAGGTAAATTATTAAATATATCTAATTCATTATTACCAAATTTATCAATATTTCTATAATAATATGAAGTATCTAATATACAATCATCATGACAAATACTAATTTGACCATTATTAATATCAAAAACTTTCCATGAATGACCATATCCAGAAGGGATATAAGCTGTATAAGTTTGATTACCATAATAAATTTCTACTTTAGCATTAGAATTTGATAAACCATCTGCTGTATACCCAGAATAATTATGTACATAATAATGATACTCTGTATTTTCACTTACATCCATATTTCTAAGTGTAATTGTTTCTGGACCATATGATGATGTATCATCCGTATCTAAAGAACCTTCTGAAACAGAATGATTACCATAATATAGATGATAAATATTAATACCATCCTTTACCTTAGTCATATGTGAATCTAAATCTGATGGGCTATACCCCCAAGAAAGAACAACTCTAATTTCACTATCGCCAATTGTTGGTGAAATTATCAAATCTTTAAATGTAGTCTTATTTGACCCAATAGAAATAGAATAAGTAGCATCAATATAACCATCTTTTTGAATAACTAAAGTATAATACCCTGCATTTAATGAGGTATCAAAATTTGATGTTGATAAATTTTGTGTTGAAATTAATGTTGAAGTTGTGTTGAAACCACTATAAATTTTTACTGTTGCTCCATTTATAGAAGATCCAGTAACTGCATTTTTAATATTACATTGTAATACTCCTGCTTCTACACCATCTGGAACCATCTGAACTTTTTGATAAGTACTAGATATACCACTACCAACAGTAGCACTACCATCAACTTCTATATAACCAGAATAATCAAATATTATTTGATAATCACCACTGAGTACATTATCAAAACTATAATATCCATTTGTATCTGCACTTATTGTTTTATATTCTTGACCATTGTATAGTAATTTAATTGTTGCATCATATATATCATCATCTGTAAAGTAATCACCAATATTACCAGTTATTGTTCCATAACCATCTTCTATTTTTAGGTTAAGATTTGTATCTGATATAGTATCAATTCCATCTGATACATTCAAAATAGGTGTATAACTACCTGCTGTTTGAAAAATATATTCTATTTGCCCTGAAGTACAATTAAGCACTTTATTATCAGTAATACCATCTCCATTAAAATCAAAACTACAAGTTAAAGATTGATTCTCATTTTCATCACTTACAGAGTAGTTAAATGTTGTTTTTTCACCTTTCGCTACTCGTAAAGTATCCGAATCAAACTTAGAAATAACAGGTGTAGAATTTACAAATACTCTTGTTAAATTAATAGTAATTTGTTTAGTTGTTGTATTCACTCCATCATTTACAGAAAGATTAAATATATAAGATTGCTTCTCATCGTAAACTAGAGGAGTTAATATTTTAATTATACCTGTTGAATGATCTATCTCAAAATAAATTGAATCATCACCATCTATATTAAAAGTAAAGTTTTGTGGCATATTATCAGCATCTGTATAAGTAGTTGTATAAACTGTCCCTAAAAAATGTTCATCTATATCTATAGATAATGGTGAAGTTATAATTGGAGCATTCTCATTTTTTGGAGTTATTTTAATACTTAATGGTAAATCTTTACTCAAATTAACACCATCATTAATAGTAATATTTACTTTATATATATTATCTCCATTCATATCTTCTGGAGTTTGGTCAGTTAAGTATTTATTAAAAGATAAATTTCCATTTACACTAAAAAATTGAGCATCTTCTCCACCAGTGATTGTATATACGAAAGTTTGATTTTCATCTTGATCTAAATCAATTACTCCAAGATTAATAGGTGTTATCATCCCTTCCTCTACGAATATATCTAAAGGAGATACATTTGGTACTTCATCATTAAGATGATTTATCGATATATTCATAAGTTTTAGACTAGAATTTCCTGCAGTATCTGTAGCAATTATATCTATACTATAACTTTTTTTATTTTCATAATCTGGTATATTTTTAAAGTTAATTATACCAGTGGATGGATCAATATTAAAACTATTAGCATCTACACCACCTAATGAATATTTAATTGGAAAAGAATCACTTGCACTTACAGTTATATTTTCATCACTATTTTCATCAATAGTTACATCTTCAATTTCTAAAACTGGAGCAACTGTATCTTTAATTAGTATAGCATTAAATTCATCACTTTCTTGATTATCAACATCTCTTAAAGTGATGATATTTGTTATTTCACCATCTCCACCAGATGTATCTAAAGCTACATATGCTACATTTGAATCATCTATAGTTTTATTAATATCTTCCCCGTTAACAAATATTTTTGTATTTGATGCTCCACTTATGTAGACCATAGTGGAATCTAAATTTGTAGGTTGATTTTCAGCACTATAAATTGCAGGAGCTGGAGCAACAGTTCTTACCGTGGAATTGATATCTTTTCTCAATGTATCTTCATAGTGTGAAATTGCATAATCTCTATTTATTAAAGTTTTGTCAATTTTTGTAGCTATCTCATCTAAATCACTTTGAGTAATATTGTCACTAGATAAATCTAATGACAAATCATTTAAAGCGATTCTAGTATCTTCAGTAATTTTAATTCCATTATAAGGATTATTATCATCATCTAGTGTTTGTAAAATTTGTATAGTATTAACTAAAGAACTATTCGTAGTATTATTTCTATCTATACTCAACAAATCAGCTGGATAAACTATTGTACCATTACTAATATTTATATCATTAGTAGCTACTGTACCTAATTTAATACCACCTATAAAAAAATCAATCTCTTCACAGCCATCTATATATGTAAATTGTCCATCACTATTTGTGATACTTTGATTATCTCCACATCTGTATTCTACACCTTCTAAAATAGAATCTTTTAACACCCCTACCGATGAAGTGCTATTATCATTGTCATCACTACAAGCAGAGAATCCAATACCTGTTATTGTAATTATAGTAAAACTTAATATAAATTGTTTTAAATCATTCAAGTTATAACTCCTTTTTATTTAATGTGAAATTATAACTAAAATTACTATTAATTTTTTTAACATTAAGACAGTTTTTTTATTTATAAGGATATAATCCCGAAAATGTTTAAACAAGGATAAAAATGAAAAAAAAGTTATTAATTACATTACCATTAATTACTACTGTTATGTTTAGTGGGTGTGCTACTCTATTTGGTGGTGGTGGAAATCAAACAATTAGTATAAGTACTGATTCAACAAAAAGATTAAGAGCAGTTGTAAGCTATGATGATGGTTCTAAACCTCAATATTTAACTCTTCCTGGTACCGTTACTATGGATAGAAAAAATAGTAATATAATTGTAAAAAGTCAAGACAATGAATTTAATCCAGTTATAGTAGAAAAACATGTAAATGGTTGGTTCTTTGCAAATATTTTTAGTGGTACGGGTGTATTACTTTCTAGTACAACAGATGCTTCTAGTGGTGCAATGTGGAAATATGATAACACTGTAACTGTTCATGAGAAATAATGATTAGAAGATTTATTCTTCTTTTCATCCCTCTTGTCCTTTTTTCTTCTCAACAAACTACTTTAGAACTTATAGAAAAATCAAAACTTTATGATACGAACAGATGGAAAGCTTTACTTCATTATAGTAATAAATTTGATATTGTTGATAACAAATTTATAATTACTAATCATAAAACATTAAAAAATGAGATGATTGATGATGTTAAATCTTTTTACACTTCAGAAAATATATATAAAAATATAAACAACCATCCACAATGTAAATTTCCTGCTAGATTTTTATTTATAACTACGGAATTAAATATAAATGAAGATGAATTTCCAAAAATAGAATGTGATGATTTTCAAATATATAAAGAAAAAGCACCTGCTGATAATATATATTTAACTTATGTTTCTGAGAATGTAACGAATCCATCAAGTATGATGGGTCATACTTTTTTAAAATTTAGTGGTTTAAATGTAGATGGTAAAAAAGTAAATCATGCTATCACTTTTTATACTATAATTGATAATCCAAACCCATTAGTTTTAATCTATCAAAATATTTTTTCAGGTATGAAAGGTATGTTTGCTCTACAACCATATAAAACTATTGTGAAACAATATACACAAAAAGAGAATAGAAATGTATGGGAATATCAATTAAAATTATCTAACTATGAAAGAAAACTAATCTATTATCATATTTGGGAATTAAAAGGTGTAGATATGAGTTACTTTTTTACAAGTTATAATTGTTCAACTGTAATTTACTATACTCTATCATTAGTAAATTCTAAAATATATGATAATAAAAAATTATGGATAACTCCACTGAATACTGTAAAATTTTTATATAAATATAATTTAATAGAAAAGAGTGAGTTACTTCCAAGTGATGAGTGGCTTGTTAAGATGATTGAGGAGAACATAAATAAAAATGATATAAATAATGTAAAGATGATAGTTAAAAATAGAAGTTATTCAAACATAAAAAAATTAGATTTTTATTCTTTAAAACTACTAAGTGCTTACTCTAATTTAGAATATAATAAAAAAAGTATAAGTAAGTCTAATTTTACAAATATAAATGTAGAGGTCAATAAAAATTTGTTTGATAATAAAAACACATTTGATATATCTAAATATAAATCTCCTAGTAAAATTCCCAATGAAAGACAATTTACTCTAGGCTATAACTATACAAATAAAAATGATTATATAAAATTATCGTTTTTAGGAGCATCACATCTTATAAATGATGATAATCGAGAATACTTTGGAGAAAGTGAATTAAAAATAGGATACTTATCTATACTTATAAATAACTCAGAATTAGCCTTAGAAGAGTTTAATTTATACTCTATGAAATCATATATCCCTTACGATTCACTAACAAAAAATTTATCATTTCAATTTGAATTAGCTCTAAAGAAAGAGTATACTAAATCAATGAGATATTTAGATACATTTAAAATTGATGGTGGAATTGGTATTGATTTTTTGATAGCTAAAGATATAAATATATTTTCAATTTTCAATGGTGGTATAGGCTATAACAGAGAAGATCAATTTCATCTATTTTTTAATCCTGAAATAGGCAGTATGATATATGAAGTATTTAATATGAAAAGTTATCTATCTTATCAACCATTATTTATCAATAGTAATAAAATTTATGATAAATATAAGTTTAAGCATAATATATTTATAGATAAAAACTGGACTTTTAGTCTAAATGTAGAATCTATTCAAGGTAAAGAAGATTATATAAATTCTGAAATTTTAATTAAGAAAATGTTTTAAAAGCCCTATCACTCACCAAAGAGTGATAAGGTTTAAAATTTAAAATCTAGGTTTGTATATATATATCTACCTGGTTCATTTACGACCATAACATCACTTGTTGTTCCAGAAGTTACGAGTGTTAAGTCTACATATGTGTTACTTACTGCATAAGTTTTATCTAACATATTGTTTACACCAAATGTGAAATCAAAGCTTTTACTAACAGCATGTTTTACTTTCATATTTACGACACTCCACCCAGCTATCACTTGTTCACCATTGTCGCTATCTATTTTATCCCATTTTGCAGAAGATTGAACCTCTAATGTTGCTATAGAATCTCTTTTATACTCATAGTTTAATGCTACATTTCCTCTAAGTGGTGCCATATCAGCTAAATCTTTATCTGTTTGACCAGCTAATGGTTGATCTTTTTCACCAACTTTATAAGATAAGCCCATATCTAAAGTTATATCATCAGTTGCATAGATTGAACCTGTTAGTTCTGAACCATAAACTTTTGCATCTATATTACTAAAAGCATTAGTTGCTATACCTTTTTGAATATATATATAATCACTAAGTTTTGAGTAAAAACCTTTTACCTTTAAACTAAATAGTTCAGATGTTATCTCATAACCTAAATCAATCTCACTGTTTGTTGTTTGGTCTAATGTATCAGTTCCTATAACACTTCCCATTGAACTAACAAAGTATAACTCTCTAGCATCTGGAACACGAGAAGCTTGTCCGATTCCAACAAACATTTTACTATCAGAATCTAGATTATATGTTGCTAATACATTGGCATTAAAACCTGTATAATCGTTGTCATTTAAAGAACCATCATTTGTTATATCTGTTGAATCAAATCTAGCACCAACACTAACATCAAAGTTACCAAAAGATTTTAGTAGTTTAGCAAATATAGCACTATTTGTTGTTGTAGCATTATCTATACTTTTTCTACCACCCATAAGAGGTAAACCATTTTTCTCATAGTAACCATCCCAGTTTCTTTCACTAAAATCTAAACCAATAACAAGTTTATGCCCAGATATATTAAATGAATTTTTAAATTTAAGACCTTGCATATCTGTTGTAAGCCAATTAACCATAACCCCATCAAGAGATGATTTTCTATAGTCAGTACCCATTGGGTGATCTACATCAGATTTGTAGTATTGAATTTTCATATTTTCTAAAGTATCTGTTACATTATTTATATTGTATTCAACATTATATATATTTGAATCATCATAAAGTGCATCCATTTTAGAGTTTGGATATAAAACATCATCACTTCTATTTGCTGTTACACTAAGCTTAAGGTTTTGATCTTCACTCACTTTTACAAATGCTTTTGCCATAACACTTCTTTTTATGTAGGCTCTCATATCTTTATATTGATCTTGGTAAGCAGTTCCAGCTATCGCTGTACCATCTACATAATTTGAAAGTTGTTTCGACATAGTGTTACCATCACCATCTTTATACTGGTCACTAGATTCTGATGAAGCACTTATGAGTAAACGGATTCTATCATTACCACCACTTGCAGTAGCACCAACTTTTCTATAGTTAAATGAACCATAACCCATATTTACTTCACCATGAGCCTCTTTAGTAGGTGGTTTTGTTTTTATCTTTACACCACCACTCATAGTTCCAAATGTTTCAACATCATAAGGACCCTCTATAACTTCAACCTCATCAATTTGAGAAGCTAAAACATGAGAAACTGGTGGATCCATTCTATTCACACAAGCACCACAAGTTTTTGTGCCATCAACTTCAACTGAGATATTATCTCTTTTTTGACCACGGATATATATATCGTTAGCGATTCCACTACGGCGATTCATATCGATACTAGGAACACTTGTACTTAAAGCTTGAGCTAAATCTGCTGACACTTTAGCTTTTTGACTAACTTCTGTAATAACAGTTGATTCTACATCTATTGGTGTTAACTCAATTTCACTTGCATAAAGTGAAGTTAAAACCACTATCGATAATGGAATTAATTTTCTCATATATATAACCTTCAAAACATTTTCGTCATAATATAGAAATTGTGTTACAAAACTGTTAAGTAAGAAAGTTAAAATCTACAACTTCATCCCAATATTTCCACTAAAAACTGGAACTTGCTCATAACTTTGCCCCATCTCATAAGATTTTTCTTGAACATTTGATTTTACATAGTCATACAATCTTTGAGTGTTTGAGTTGTTTTTTATAACCCCTCTCATCACAAAGTAAGAGAAAAGTCTGTTAGATTTATCATCATATTTGTTTGAATATTGTAAACCACTTCCAGCACTTATAACTAACATTTTATGCTCATTAAATCTTATATGTTTTGGTACTAACCTTGAACCAGCTACACCTTTTATAAGTGACTGATTATCTGTTCCACCACTAAAACAGCTATCTACAAATGCTATGATTTTACTAGCCTTTGAACTGCTTAAACTTTTGTAGATATTTTGAAGTTTAAACCTCTCATCATCACTTACATAATCAGGTGACATATCTTGTGCTAGAAGATATGGAGTATTGTTTTGTGACGGAACAGGAATCCCATGACCACTATAGTAAAAGTAGATAGTATCTCCATTTTTTACATGAGCCAACATATCTTTTAGTTTATAGCGAATCTTCCCACTTGTTGCCCCTTTATTTATAAGGGTTCTTATGTTCTTTTCAGGGATTCCAAGTCTTTTTTTCATAACCTTTTTAAAATCTTTAGCACTTTGTGCTGAGTAGGCTACTGGGTTTGTGTACTCGTAGTTTTCTATAGCTACTATGAAAAGCCACTTTTTAGAATCTATCTTATGAGTTTTAGCATTTTTAAGTAGAGATTCTATGTCGTCCACCCCACCACTCTTTTGTTCTAAAAGTACTATCTGAGATTCTAAAGCTTCCCTTTGTTTTAGCATCTTCTCTTTTCTAAGTTTAGTTTGTTTTCTTTCTCTTGCCTCTCTCTCTAGTTTAAACTTTTTCATTTGAAGTTTTGCTATCACTGGGTCTTTTGAGTAGTTTATCTCACCTATGGCATAACTAGAATCGTTAAGTGCTAAAGAGCTACTTAAAAGTGGTGTAGCTGGTAGGTTTAAACTACCATTCTTAAGAGCAACACTTATAGTTTCACTTTTGTAATTATCATCACTTAACATCGCTATAAATGGTTTAGTTTGATTTGGTTTTTCTATGAGAATCTTTTTTACTGTAAGTTTATTATCTTCATAAGAAAATATTATTTTTGTTTTAAGATTCTTAACATTTCTATCAAAATTTTCTGCTATATTTATAGGAACGGGAATAGCTACATTTTCACTAAAACTACCCTTTGTTGATTTTACTTTTCCATAAAATATCTCAGCTTCAGCATCATACTTTAAACCACTAGCTAAGTAAGGTGTTCCATACACTTTAAAATATGCTTTTTTTACAGCTTCCAGAGTTATATTTTTGATATTTTTTTGTTTTAATGCTAAGGCATTGTTATAGTTATCTGTTAATATTTTTACTTTATCATTATAAATCTTTACTTTATCAGCATACCTTTTTTCTAAAACTTTTATCTTTTTTAACCTTTGAATCTTTTCATTTTCAACTCTAGCCTCAAAAGTTTTTAGTTTTTCATATTTACCTTTTGTGATTCTTTCAGCTTTAGGGATAAGTGGTTTTTTTGGCTTATTTGGAAAGGTTGGTTTAGTTACTTTCATCTCTTCTTTTACTAAACTATTTGTTAATGCCGTTACTTTTTCTGTATCTGAAAGCTTTATACCATAGTAATTTGCTAAAAGTGAGTTTACAAAAACTAAACTCAAAAGTAATAATTTTATCTGCTTCATCTATTTCTCCTTAATTTTAAAATTATCATTTAAGATGGTGCCACTAACAAAAGGTATGTGAGGGGATTACTCCCACTCACTTCTCAAGATATTTACAATTAAGCTTATAATTGCTATAATTATCTTAAGAATTTCAATGACTATCTTCATTGAGACTCCTTCGTGTTAGATTTGTGGTTCTAAAGTGTGTTTGTCGCACCCTCCCACTCACACCATCTTAAATCATAATTTTCCTTTTTACTGTTTTAGTTAAACTATCTTAATCTTTATTACTTCTTACTCTATTTATTTTTACATTATGGAACCTCATCACTTTTTCGAGGTTCCAAGAAAAAAACCAAAAACTAAAAATCCCGTATATGCTGAATTACTGTCCTACCCTAACACAACGCACATATTTACTAAGCATTTTATAACTATTAGTAGAAACACCATTATTGAAACGAATATACCAAGCATAGGAATGGTCATTCACATATGTAGTAGAACTCCAATAATCATAATATGTATAATTTTTTAATTTATCTTTATGTTTATAAAGATTTTTTAACTCGTCTATATTTGGTAATCTCCAATCACTATAACCAATAAATGACAAATTTTGACAATAATTTTTAGCACCTTTCCAATCTTTTTTTATAGTTCTAGCTTCTTTATTATCTTGCCATATTAAAGCATTTATAATTAGATTTTTTTGCTTTTCTAATTCTATTTGTCTTTTTAATTTTTCTTTTTTTTGTATTACAATCTCTTTTTGCCTTTTTATCTCTTTCTGCTTTAAGTTCCACTTATAATTTTTAACTTTATCAGGATACTTAGATTCCACATATTTTATCATCGCTTTATCATATTCACTATCTGATATATAAACTTTTGAATCAGAATCCCAAACTATTTTGGTTTTTTGTTTTGGTAAAATTGATTTTACTACACTAGAGAGTTGTTTATTATCAACCTTTATAGGTTTAGGCTCACCACCACATCCCACAAAAACTAAAGATACTAAAAATAAAAAAAGTTTAAACATCATCTACATTTTTCCTTGAAATCATTTAATTTTAAATCACATTTTTTTGCAAATGAAAATATATACTGAACTGGTTTAAAACAATGTTATAATTCAACATCAGAACTAAAGGCAAAAGAATGAAAAAACTACCTATCGGGATTCAAACATTTAGTGAGATAAGAACGAAAGATTATCTATATATAGATAAAACTAAAGAGGCTTATGAACTTATAGATAGTGGAACAAAGTTTTATTTTTTAAGTCGCCCTCGCCGTTTTGGGAAGAGTTTGTTTCTTACAACTTTAAAGTCTATATTTGAGGGTAAAAAAGAGTTGTTTGAGGGTTTATACATTTATGATAAATGGGATTGGAGTGTTAAGTACCCTGTTATCAAGATAAGCTTTGCTGGTGATTTAAGAACACCAAGTGATTTAAAAAATACTATCAGAGGAATGCTCAGATCAAATCAAAGAGATTTAGGTGTTGAGTGTGAAGAGATAGATAGTGTAGGATTATCTCTAAAAGAACTTATAGAATTAGCTTACGAAAAATATAATCAACAAGTAGTAGTTCTAATAGATGAGTATGATAAAGCTATACTAGATAATTTAGACCAGATGGAAGTAGCAAAAGAGAATCGTGAGATTATAAAAGGTTTATACACAATACTAAAAGATAGTGAAGAGTATATAAAGTTCTCTTTTTTAACTGGTGTATCTAAATTTTCTAAAGCTTCTATCTTTAGTGGTTTAAATATGCTTAGAGATATAAGTTTAAATCCAAACTATGGAAATATATGTGGGTATACTCAAAGTGATATAGAAACAACAATACTTCCATATCTTAATGGTGTAGATTTAGAAAAATTAAAAGTTTGGTATAACGGTTATAACTTTTTAAAAGATGATGTTTATAACCCTTTTGATATATTGCTTTTTATAAGTAATGGATATATATATAAAAACTATTGGTTCAATACAGGAACACCAACATTTCTTATAAAACTTATAGAGCAACAAAACTACTTTTTACCTAAATTAGCAAACTTAACGATTGGTGATGAGATTCTTGATAGTTTTGATATAGATAACATAGAGTTAGAAGTTATACTTTATCAAGCTGGGTATTTAACTATAGAGAGTGTAGAGATAGATGAAGATTTAGATTTGATAGAGTATAAATTAAAATTACCAAATAGAGAGGTGAAAGTATCTTTAACTA